>Ga0187893_10000026_pt1 | contig 306188 bp, 302 predicted proteins | sample MA1701074metaG_FD_139574 | JGI IMG/M metagenome (GOLD analysis project Ga0187893, IMG submission 139574) | White microbial mat communities from a basaltic lava cave in the Kipuka Kanohina Cave System on the Island of Hawaii, USA - MA170107-4 metaG ...
CATAGAAGTTTTCAATCATAAATAGTGTCTGTCCTATTTCTTACTCTCCTTCGATGAGCATCTTCTCGAAACTAACGTTCAGATAATTTTCACCACGGATTTTAAAGCGCTTGCTTAGGTGTTTTCCGTCCACACTAACTAACTTTAGCTCATGCTCTCCAGATGGGATCTTGATATCAGCACCGGCATACACATCACCCGCTTTAATTCCTAATTCCTGCATGAGTTTAGCGTGTCGTTCCACTACCACAGGATCTTTAGAAGTGGATCCTTGATACACACCTTTCTCCATAATACCTACTTTCTGATCATCAATATATATCTCTGCACCAACTGATTGGCTATCACCAGAAATATAAAGTGTGCTTTTACCGCACCCAAATAGGAGCATGGCTACAAGAAAAGAAACACCCGTTATCCTTCTCAATAGTATGATCCTCCGCAGTAAGATAATCTCCATTTTTGACGGCCAGATATAGGACATCCTCGGTCTGGAAGAATGATTGTCCTAAGTCTTCCCTCATACAAAAGATCCCAAGGAGTTTTACCTGTCTCAAGTTCAAGCCGGGTCGGACCTAAATAACCCATTATTTATCCTTAGCATTCTCCTAAATAAACGCCATTATCTTCCCTTAAAAGACCTTTTTTACCATCACAAGATGCTATATAAGGAGTTATCGTTTCTTTAAGCACAAAGCCTTTGGTCTGTTGTATAACTTTCCGCGCCTTAGCTCTCATTCCTAACCTCTCTTTGACCTCCTCAACAAAATTCTGATCGCCGCTCGCAATGCTCTCCGTCCAGGATGAATCACGCTGATTGGTATCGTTTAATAGGCTCTCTGCCCACTGTGCACGGACCTGCTGCAACTGCTCGATCTCGCCTAATCCCAGCAACTCCATCAACACCGGCACGTTCACAAGCCCATAGCGTTGTGGCGGATTCTGGATCTCGTAATAGCCGCTCTCTTTCCATTTCCCGGGATGTTTCACCACGCCCGCTCGTACCATATTTAAGTCAATATAGGCCAGGCATCGGGCCAGTGACTCTCCCGTCTGGATCGCCGTGGCGTGATAGCGATCTTCTCAAAAGGCACCTTTCCGCCACTTCCGCTGGTTGTATTCTTGTGCCGTCCTCCCCGCAATGAGCTGCATGCTTTGGGCAATGACCTCTTCTTCCGTATCCAACACCAAGAGATGAATATGATTGGAAGTGATGATGTAGTTGAGAACGCATAACCCATATCGTTTCTTTGCCTCAAACAGCCAACGAAGCCAACGTCGGCGGTCCTTTCCAAACTTCAGCAGAAACTCCTTTTTATGACACCGATGGGTGATATGCCACACAAAGCCGGGAAGAAAATATCGATGCGCTCTGGGCATGGCACTCAATCCCCCTAGAATAGTTATTTGGCCCGATAAAAAAGCCGTTTAACCTTTAAAAGTAACCTCAAGTTCTAGAACTGCCCTCTGTTTTTCAAGCTGTTAGCTAGGTCCGACCCGAAATTCCACATTGTACCTTTCCCCATATCGCTGCAACCGATTAAGGTAGTCAAGTCGATCTTTATCATCTAAGAAGACTTTCTGTTTCTGGTTCCCACGTAGGATCACATGATACAGCGCGCCTGGATAGTCTATTCTTGGCTTTCTTGCCATTAATAATCTCTCCAAGCCCAGTGCTTATGCCATGTAATGTCCAAAATCAACCCTGACCCCATGGCTTTCATCATTTCATTTTCAAATTCAAAACGAAAATCAAGAAAAAGATAACAGATGGTATAATTTGTGAAGCCGATAGGTAAATAAATAGCCCAGACCTCGTAGATGGCTTATAAAGCCATTTTATATACTTATACATGCCCCACATAATGCAAATGCTCACTAAAACAAAAAACCACCCTCTAAACTGATTGAGATAAATTACGAGTAAGGTAAGTGAATGCCAAAAGCTAGTGATTAAACTAACAATTCCAAAGCCTATATATTCTTTATAATAATATTTCATTTTATCCATCATTATGGAATGGCACAGTGCATTTTACCAACAACAAACACTACCAGGTGTGTGACTTGTTGGATCCACTTTAACACTCTGCAGAAACAACGTCTAAAAACTCTACTTACGTCCACTTAGGTCTTTAGCACCTGCGACCCCTCCGCCACCACTGTCTCCACTTCCAATAGTCCCGCCTACTGTACCGCCAATGCCTTGGCCACCTGGACCCCCACCAGGTTCACTTGGAACCCTAGGTGGTTCAGCTGCTTCAGCAGAAGGCGGAGAAGGCACAAAATTTGGATCTATCAAAATTCTTAAATCAGTTGGAACTGTTACGTCACCAATAATTGGCACATCAACAATTTCCACATCGATCTCAAGTCCAAAAGGAACAGGTAATGGTACTCCTATCTCAAACGTGCTCGGTGGTGGAATAGTTACTGTAATATCTCCTTGGCTATCTACCTTAACTTCGGTATTTAAGACAACTTCGACGCCTACTAGGCCAACTATAGTCAATCCCAGTACTGTTGCAGGATCAACCAAACCATGCGGGTCATTAAAGTTGCTAGGACTATTGCCCGCATAGCTGTAAAAATTAATACCACCTAACAAGTGAATCGGATCCTCACTGATAAACCGCTGTAATCCTGGAGAGTAGTATCTGGCGCGGTAGAAGTACAACCCCGTTCCATCATTTTCGCGCCCAGTGTATTGAAATGGATTGGTGCTCAATCCGGTGATGCCGGTGTTTCCAAATGGATCGTACCTGTAAATGGCCTGTACGACTCCTGTTTGATCGGTAAGTGCTAGGACTGATCCCAGGGCATCAATTTGATAATATTCATTCGTGTTCGCTTGGCGGATAAATGGTTCGTCAATGTTGAGTGATCGCAGATAAGTTACCGCTACTGCTCCACTACCAATCTCTTGCACAATATCATTCCCATCATAGAAGTATTGGGTGGTTGAGCCGTTTACAGTCTTGCTTACCCTTCTACCCAAAGGATCATACACAAAGTTGGCAGAGACACCTGGGCCATTAATGGCAGTCAATCTGTTTCGAGCATCCCAGGTGTAAGTGGTGGTCCCATTCATATCAGTTCGGCTTGTGAGGCTCCCATTGGCATCATAGGTCAGATTCGGTGTGGCGTTGTTAAACTGGATTTGCTCGTTGGCCGCATCGTAGGCTGCCTGAACTGCATCCGGAAGTAAAGTCGCTGTACCATTTGTTCGATCGAATGAAATTCTATTACCTGCGGCATCATAAGTATAGGTTAGGGACTCGATTAGTGCGCTTGGTCCTTGATGCAGAATATTCGTCAGACGAGAAGCGGTATCATAACTGTAACTGGTGATGACGCCGTTGGGGTAAGTCAAGGTGGTACGACGGCCATTGGCATCATAGGTTAATCCTAAGTTTGAGTACCTTGAGCAACTTCCGTGAGCCGAGAAGCGGCATCGTATTCATAGCCTACTGGAGTCTGACCATCGACCGTCATGCTCCTCCGTCGACTGATGTCATCATACCCATAAGCTACGATGCCTTGAGAAGTTATCTCTTGGCTCAGGCGATCCAGACTGTCATAAGAAAACTCAATCGCCCCGGAGACTGAATCCGTTGCTCTACCCAGCCTGCCCACAGAATCATAGAAAAATGCCGTATTACTTCCGTCATCGTATTGAGCATTGATCCTGCGGTTTATAGAATCAAATGTAAAGGTAGAAAGCTGGCTCTTTCTGTCCGTAAAGGTCTTTAAATTCCCATTCAAGTCATAGGTGTACGTTTCTTCGCGGTTTAGAGGATCCTTTCGGGTCTCCAGACGATCCATGTTGTCGTAGGTGTAGGTGGTAGTCTGGTTCTTTGCATCTTCCACCGTCAGGAGATTCCCATTTTCATCGTAGGTGAACTCTGTCAGACCATTTAAGGCATCCGTGATCTGAGTCACCCGATTCAAATCATCATAGCTAAATTGTGTGGTTCTACTCAAAGGATCCGTCAGACTAATCAGGCGACTCACGGCATCATAGGCTCGCTGAGTGGTATTGCCTAAAGGATCGCCCGTGCTGACCAAGTTGCCTACAGAATCATATTCAAATGTGGTGGTGTTACCCAAAGGATCGGTCACGCTGATGGGTTGACCGAAGGAGTTATAACTGATTAATGTTTTTAATTGTTGGGCTGGTGGTTGTAGATTCTGTTCCGGATCTGTTGTCGCAATGAGATTTCCATTCGCATCATACTCAAAGGTCGTGAGGTTGTTTAAGGCATCTGTGATGCTGGTCACGCGATTAAACGTCGGTTCGTAAGTAAAAGTCGTCACATTATCTTCAGGATCAGTAATAGTAGTCACATTCCCTACAGCATCATAAGTAAACTCGGTCGTCCGACCTAATGGATCGGTCGTGGCTACAACTTGATTGTTTGCATTTCGGGTCGTAATAGTCTTTTGCCCAAGTGGGTCCACCTGCTCCACTCCAAATCCTGTATTGTTAAACCGATGGGTGGTAGCATTTCCTCGTGGATCTACCACGGTGGTGGCTAAAATTTCCCCGCCCTGAACATTGTAGCCCGCCTGGAGATTCTCCCAACTGTCCTCGGTTGGACATGATGGACCAGGACAGCCGGGCCCTGTCACGATCGGCCCCTGGAGATGATATGTGAACCGCCATTCTCCACCATCCACCTGCACCTGCCTTAAGACTCTGCCGCTTGGGCCATAGAAGTTCTCAATAAATGTAATATTCCGAGCATCCGTAATGGTCAGAATCCTTCCCGCACTATCATATGTATAAGTAGTAACACCACCCTCAGGATCTGTTACAGTCTCTAAACGGTCATTTGTATTGTAGGTATACTGCACCGTACGGCCCAGTGGATCTTGAATCTGTATCAGGCGTGAGCCTGAGTAGCTGAAGTTTATAGCCCGGCCTGACGAGTCTACGATTCGCGAGATTCCCGACGAGGGTCCGCCACGTTCAATAGTCACTTGGTTGCCGTTTCGATCCTTCATTTCGATTAGAAATCTAACACCTCCGGCAAGAGCCCTAAACCGCCAGGTGGTTCCATCTTTCAACCGAAGTTGCTGGTCTCCGCCAGGCAGAGTGGAAAGCACAGCGCCACTGACAAACGGATCATTCGCGTTTTGGAATGTCCCATTAGGCTGGCGGGTCAGATCTATCCGGGCGTTCCCCGGCATAATGAGATAAGCCAAGCTTGCTCCCGTTTGTAATATAAAAACATCCATCGATAAATACCATCCCTGTCCTAAGGCTAGCTCAAACCCTGCAATCCCCCCAAAGGGATCTAGAGTGTTATAAGACCGGCCAATGGTCACCGGCAACCGTCCAGGTAACACCAGGTCTGTCTTTTCCACAATAAATAGCCCTGTCCCCAAATCCACCGGCTCGCCATCGTAGATGGCCAATACCTGATGTTTTACCTGGGTTGCCACACGTTTGATCCAACACCATAAGCCACACACTCCACAGAAGCGCTCAATTCCTACTCCGGGATCAGAGACAATCTGGCTGCCATCCTCACTGACGGTTCCCATGCCTGCTAAGCGCCAGCCGGCCGGGTCACCCATCGGAGAAGCATCGTAATACCACAGCTCGGCCTGTTCTCCCGGTTTTAATTCCAGATCATTCGGACCGGTCACAGGAAGAGGAGCGCTGGGCACACCGCCCATGGGCGTTCCAAAATAAAGCTGATAGGCCGATCGGGTCGGACCTGGCGGAGAGGGCACAGGAAGTTTATCTGGGCTTAAACGCTCAATGGCCATCTGAGTTTTCTGAATACCATCCCAACCCGTAATCGTAACTCCTGCCGGCAGGGTGATTTCCACTCCAGGGAAACGTGGGTCCGTAATCACTTGATCGGCCGTGGCATTGTTAATCGGTGTGAACCGCTCCGGGGGCGGAGGGGGAGTAATCCGAAAAACAGGCAGCACAGTGATTTGACCGGATATGAGCGTTACATCAGCAGCATATATGGGATAGCCCGCTTGTGCTGCATTAGCATCAATCATCATTTGCTGGGTACCAGCGGGAACATCTACCAACAAGAAATTTCCTGCACCGTCTGTCTGGGTCTGGGTGGGGCCGATTCTGACCTGAATATTGGGTATGGGATCACCATCGGTTGTTAAAAATTGTCCGGAGACTGAAGTTTGACCGCCTGCAAGAATATTTAAATTAAAGTTTGCCGTGCGTGTGACATTCTGACCATCAATCACGGCACTACCGGTGATGGTCAATGGCGTATTGCTGATGGGCACAGTCCCACCAGCTGTAATATGAAGGCTGGAACTCTGGTTAGAAGTGATCTGTGCTGGATCAAAAACAGCCGTGACCCCGGCAGGAAGCCCACTCACTGAAAGAGCCGCAAGGTCTGTAAATAATTCAGGCCCTGTGGATGAAGATGAAAGTGAAATTACAGCCGTTCCGTTGCCACCCTGTACCATCGTCAAGGTGGATGGCTGAGCCGTCAGTGAAAAATCGGAGGACAAAGTCACCTCAAACGATTGTGATGAAGTACCCGTACCCTGGGACGTGGTGACCGTAATAGGTCCAGTGGTGGCTCCCAGAGGTACGGTGGTCTGGATCGTTGTGGTGGTTGCTGAAGTGATAATCGCAGAAGTTCCGTTAAATTTAACCTGGTTGTTAGCGGCAACAGGATCAAAATGCTGGCCATTGATGGTCACAGCCGTTCCCACAGGTCCACTTGTGGGGGAAAAGTTAGAAATAATGGGTGGAATGGTAACGGTAAAATTCGTTGAACTGGTGGCTGATCCTCCAGCCGTGGTCACGGTAATCGGGCCGGTGGTTGCACCTGCGGGCACGCTGGTGTTGATGGTGGTAGAAGTCGCACTACTAATAGTCGCCTGGACACCATTAAAGAAAACGGTGGAGGTGGAACCAAAGTTTGTCCCTGTGATGGTGACCCCCGTTCCTACAGGGCCGACGGTGGGAGTAAAATCTGAAATCGTGGGAGGGGGCGGCACATTGACCGTGAGAACTGTACTGCCGCTGATCGAACCCGATGTGGCCGTGATCGTGGTTGTACCGGAGGCCACGGCCGATGCCAAACCGTTTGAATCGATCGTGGCGACAGACGGATTAGATGAGCTCCAATTTACGTTCGCCGTGATATTCTGTGTGCTTCCATCTGTATAGGTGCCCGTTGCTGTAAAGGCTAGCGTCTCACCCACAAAAATAGTGGGTGCATCCGGTGATAAGGTAATGGTAACAAGTTCCGCGGCAGTGACGGTGACCTGTGAATTTGCACTTCCGCTGCCCAGGGTGGCTGTGATGGTGGCCTGACCTTGGTCCACAGAGAGGACCGGGAAATCTGCACCTAATGCACCGGCCGGGACGGTCACGGTGGATGGTACTTGGGCCACGGTCGTATTATTGCTGGATAAAGACACAATCCGGGGTTGTGAGGAAGTAGGAGAAACCGCCACATGAAGGACACCCGGTCTTCCTTTAGGCAGACTGAGTGTACCGGGTGTCAGCCCCGTCACGATGGTGGAAGCCGATGTGATCTGTACGGTTGCACTGGCCGTTGTTGAGTTGATGGAGGCGGTGAGAGTGGCGCTTCCGGTTCCCAGACCGAATACCGGAAAGGTCACACTTGTTTCTCCTGCTGGAACAGTCACAGAACTAGGTGCTTGAAGGGTGGAGGATGCACTGTTGTTGAGAGGGATGGCTGTGTCGGAGGGTTGTGCGGCATTGATCGTGAGTGTAAAGCTACCAGTGGCACCCTGTTGAATCGAAAGTGGGTTGGGCAGAAGCGATACTACTGTAGGCGGAGGCGGAATGATATGAATTGTGGATGTCTGGGTGCTCTCATTCAGAGAGGCTGTCACCACTGCATCTCCTTGAGCCTGTCCCGTCACCGTAAATGAGGCATCGATCTCCCCTGCTGGTACCGTTACATTGGATGGAACTAAAAGCAGACTGGTATTGTCCACCTCCAGGGCAACCACGGTGTTGGTCTGTCGTGTGGCGTTGAGGGTCAGTGTGAGGGTACCGGTTGCGCCCACCACCACCGAAAGTTCTGATGGCAGAAGAGAAACAAGCGCAAGAGAGGGAGGCACCACCTGAACGGCTGCCTCGGCTGAGGTTGCATTCAGACTGGCCCGCACCATCGCAGTGCCCAGGGCTGATGTGTCTACTGGAATCTGAGAAGTGGTTTGTCCTGCAGGAACGGTCACAGTAGCCGGCACGGTAATGATCCCGCCAGGAGTTGCCACCACTGAGATCGTGGTGTCTGTGGGCTGAGCAGAAGAAATCGTGACTGTGACTGCTGTGGTTGCTCCCAGCGTCACGGGATTGGTGGGTGGAAGTACAGAGATCACGGTGGGCGGAGCCGGAGTCACAGTCACGGTGCTGGTGGCGCTCGTCCCATTGAGGCTTGCCGTAATTTGAGCATTTCCAGGGCTGTTGGCGCTAACAGAAATTTCTGCGTCCACTTGGCCTGCCAGCACCGTCACGCTGCTGGGCACAAAGGCAATCTGAGGGGCTGTACTGCTCAGACCAACCAATGTATCCGTGGTCTGAGCTGAGCTGATCGTCACCGTTAATATTCCAGATCCACCCTGAGTGATGGAAAGGATATCAGGAGAAAGACTGGTAATGGTTGGCGGTGCCGGTGTCACCTGCACGGTGCTGGTGGCACTGCCTCCGTTGAGCGATACGGTAATAAGAGTGCTTCCTTCGCTGACGGCTGTCACAGAAACCGATACCGTATCCTGTCCGGCATTAAATGGAATGGATGGCGGCACTGTTGCCACACTGGGTGCCGAGCTGCTGGCAGCCAGTGTGCCCGATGTATTGGGTGGAGGAGATAGTGTGGCGGTCAATGTGCCCGTGGCGCCCACAGTGATTGTTAAGGGATCGGGTGAAAGATCTGTGGGGACTGAATTTTGAATCGTCGCCCCAAACTTTGATGAGCGGCTGACTGAATCAAAATAGAGCCTTATTCCTACGGCGTTATTATGACCCGGACATTTGGTCCCATCCGGATTTGTCCCGATCCGGGTCAAGACCTTTAGTGACAGCCCATCTGGACTGCCGTTAAAGGTGACGGGGTCAAATGAGCCAAAGGAGACGGTCGCCTCTAGGGCATTGTTTGGATTCGTGGTGATACCCGTGATGCAGAGGGTCTGGCCTGAGGCCACCAGTATCCCGTTTTTACTGATCTCTGCCCGAAGATCAAACCTAGTGCCCTGATCATCGCTGTTTTTTAAACCCAACCAGGCATGTAAGGGTGAGAGTTCCGTGAGTGTCCCTGCGGGTGGCACAGGGTTAGCGGGCCAGGTCCCCACTTCTTTCCATAGATTGCCACCGTTAAAGTTGACGCTGGTGGAATCCTTATACTTCGCCGTGCTGGAGGTGGGAACCGTGGTATTTAAGAAAAGAGTCGGAGGATTTGCATTAGGGCCTGTGCCATGGAGATAGAAGTTGGTAGGGCTTTGTGCATGTGAAGAAGAGCCAATACTTAAGGCTAAAAGGACTGCGGATAAAACTTGAGGGAGCCGTTTGGAATCAAGCGCGCAGTTCATAAATAAGCTCTTCTTGGTAGGGTTAAAGTAGCTTACTTAGAAATTGGTGTAAACTCTACTATACCCCCTTACGACTGTCCACCAAAAAGGGCAAAAATTTTAATTATTTTTACCTAATAAAACCCATGAGGTATATCTAGACAAAAAGTTAGCTGTTTCATTCGAAAAAGACAAAAAGTTGTCTAGTGACTAGTCAACTTTTTGACTAGTTCCTACGCAAAAGGACAACTTTTTGACTATACTTTTCTATTTGTGAGTAATTGGTATTCTAATATTTGGAAGGTTCTTGAGAGGTTTCATCTTCCAGCCTGATGATCCGGCACTTGTTTAGAGAAAAAGATCTTTGGATTTTAGACGTATATTGTTGAAAAGCGCACGTGGCTGCGAAGCTCTTCGAAGTCACGCCGATTGGCTGTGACGACAGTTGCCCCGTATTTTCGAGCAGTCAGAGCGATGAGAACGTCGTTTTGAAGGTTCTGGATTTTTCTGGCTTGCCAACCGTACTGGAAGTTCAATTGTCGAAGGATCTTTCCGGCCGCCCGCCAGTCTGCCTCATCAGGCGTCCAGCAAGATTTAGATAATTTGTAGAGGTGCTCAACCAGTTGAAGGGCTTGCTTAGTCTTTCCTCCCCGGTAAAGCTCTGATAACACAACAGAGGAGTGCCGCACAATAAAAGCCTGACGTACCTGCTCCAAGATAGAGACATAAAGACCTTGCTCCCAAAATCCGATATAGATTGATGTATCGAAAAGTGCGTATCGCACTTATCCCCTATGAAAGCTTTCTGGTTTTAGCTTGCCTTTTGTCTTATCCATAAATCGCCAGAACTCTTCCATTTCCACCACCCGTTCAATAGATTCTCGAATAACCTCAGCATCGGTCCTAAGTCCCAAGAGGCGTTTAGCCCGCTTAATCTTGTGGGGTTCCACAAAAAAAGCCTTTCGAACCTTTCGAATCGCACTTCCCATAGAAACCTCCCATATATGCCTATATTACAAAAAATAGGCATACCTGTCAATCCTGAAAAGGTACAGCTCATGAGAGGGAAGTTGAACTTCACTTTTGAGGAACATCTAGCTGGGGATAGGGCCTTGAAGGCGGCGGTCTTCGCCTTCCAGCCTGATGATCCGGCACATCCCGGCAATGCGTGAGGCGATAGGATCGCCAAACAGCAGTGCAATTCGATCTGGGGAGAGGTTTGAGATCAAGATGGTGGGCCTTAAGTGACGATCGCGCTTATCTAAAATGAGATGGATAATCTGACAGACCCACTCTGTGACATGCCCCACACCTAGGTCATCCAAAATCAGAATGGGCGCACTGTCGTTCATGAGAAGATCCTCCTCAGAGGAAGCCTGAGATAGATCAAAAGATCGTTTAATGCGCATGAAGAGTTCCGGCATGGTGACATACTGGCAGTCTCTCTCCTGCTCAATGAAGGCCCGCATCATGGCAGTGGCCAGATGGGTTTTACCCGTCCCGGGGGGGCCGAAAAGAAAGATCCCGCCGCGGGTTTCTTCGACATATTGTTTCAGTGCTTGAACAACGGGTGTGGTGGCCTTTGTCTCCCGGAAGCTCTCAAACCGGCACTGAGCATATTTGGGGCCCACCTGCTGGCAGATCTTCTGTAGCGCTGCAGACTGGCGCTGCTCAGTGAGACAGGGGGTGCACAAATCGCTTTGGAGGCTCAGCAATTTTATAGACTGCATCACCCCGCATCGGCGACAAGGCCACTGGTCCGTGACCTTGGGTTGGATCCTCCCCAGGATTTCTTTTAATGTCTCGTTCACCGAGGTTAGCATACTTTTTTACTACCTCCGGGCGGTTTCGCCTCACATACCGGGTTTCTTTATTCAACCAGTTGACGATGAATCTTTTATAATTTCTATAGCGATGTCTGGGATTGGCATCCAGCCAGATCCGCATTCTTTGAATTTCCCGTTCCAGGTCCAGCTCTGGGTAAGTGGCCTGCAGTTCCTTGAGATACTCTTTTTTCTTAGCCACATCCTCAAAACCCTTGACCCCAACCATTGTGAATCTCCCAAATCGTCTCCCATCCTACCCAATCACAGTTTACTTGTCAAGGGTAAAGTACAAGATATGGGGGGAGTGCTCTATAATTAGGCCTATATATGGTAGATATTATGGATTTTGTTCACGAACGGCTAAAAGGCTGGCTACGGCGGCATCTGTTCCCAAGGAATTTACGATGGCTTCTCGGTAGTAAAGTACCCGGAGGCCCTTAAAAGCCGCTAATAATTCGTTGTGCTCTAGGCAATGTTCTTTCGGGAAGTCAGGACGGAGGGCCAATTGATCAATTGTGACGCTTTGATACAATACTGCTCCTCCGGTCTTGAGTCCCTGATGGATAACAGGAAAAAGCAGTCGATCCAGAAAATAGAAACAGCAAATGAGATCATAATGAGCCGGGCGGATTGGATAAGCAGCAAGATCGGCCACGATTCCATTAATCCCCACACCAAGCCGGCCTGCCAGGGACTTAGCTTCTTGAGCTGCTTTTAAGGAACGATCCACCCCATCTACCGTCCAGCCATGACGGGCCAAGTGGACAGCGTTTCTCCCCAGACCCATGGCTAAATCCAGAGCTCTCCCACGGGGCAGCCTCTGTAGCTGTTCCACCAAAAAAGGAGATGGTTGGGTCCATCGATCATCCCCAAGATTCTGGAGGATTATATTCATGGTTTCAATGTATCTAACTGTACCCAATCAAGTCAACAGATAGGGCCAAGTGTTTGTCCATCATTTTTACTGACGCTATTTAATTTGACTTGAGCCGGAGCTGGTGAACCGGCCGTGTCAAAGACCGTCACATCCATGGCTGTGGTGCCGTGGCGGTCGAGAAAGCGAGCATCTGGCTTTGCCAGGGCGAGCGCGGGGCGTGGGGGCATTGGAGGACTGGCATGTTGTGTTGCCGCGCAGGCCCCCACATTAAATCACCAGTCGGCGAGCACCGTAAGCGCAGCCGTGCCTGTGCCGGCGAATCGGCCTCAGCCCGAAGCCTCAAGGTTTCACAAATGATTAATAAAGTTGGGTGGGCACATGATTGACAATATATGGGTTTCTCCTATATAAATGGAAGCGATTGATGGAAAATGAATCATGGATGTCGTCAATTACTGCCGCCAGATCACTAAAGCCAGCAGGAGCAATTTTTACTACTCCTTTCTTTTCCTGCCCAAAAGACAGCGTGAGGCCCTCTATTCTGTTTATGCCTTCTGCCGCTCCATTGATGATGTAGTGGATCGAAACTCCTCCATCCCAAAGGCCATGGAAGAGATCAAAGAATGGCGGCAGTATGTCAAGCGGTGCTATACCGGCTCCATCGATCATCCAGTCATTACCCCTCTTGCCAAGACCATTCATGAATTTCACTTGCCCATAGAATACTTTGAGGAATTGATTAATGGCATGGAGATGGATCTTCACAAACATCGATACGCTACCTTTGAAGAGCTCCGCCCCTACTGCTATCGAGTCGCCTCGGTGGTAGGACTTATCTGCATCGAAATCTTCGGGTATACCGAACCGGTCATTCAGGAATATGCCATCCATCAGGGAATCGCATTTCAGCTCACCAATATTTTACGGGATATCAAAACAGATGCAGCGCGAGACCGAATCTATCTGCCCCAGGAAGATCTAAAGCATTTTGGATACTCGGAGCAGGAGCTACTGGCCTCCACCTACAATCCGGCTTTTGTAGAGCTGATGCGATTTGAATACCAGCGGGCCAAAGATTATTACCAGAAAGCACGAGAGCTGCTACCCAGCCAGGACCGCCATTCGATGGTGGCTTCAGAAATTATGGAGGGAATCTATTACAGGATTCTTCAGGAGATCGAGCAATCTGGATACAACGTCTTTGAAAAGAAAATCTCGCTTCCTAGGTACACCAGACTGGGCCTTGCCCTGAAAATCTGGTTAAATAATCGCCTATCTAAATAGCTTACAATACCCTAGCCCCTTTTCCGTCCATTTTGGTAATGGTGACCGTTGCGGCCAGTCCTTTGCGGCTAAAAGCTTTCTGCATCGCCGAACCAATCTTGGACGCACGCTTTGGATCATCCGTGATGGCAAAGACCGAAGCCCCCGCCCCGCTGATGGAACAGCCCAGGGCACCCATTCTGAGTGCCGCCTTTTTGACTTCGGCAAATCCCGGAATGAGCTTAGCCCTCACCGGTTCAATCAACACATCACAGATCGCCGTTCCAAACATCCTGACATCCTGATGGGTCACAGCCGCTACGATGCGGCAGGCATTGGAAAGATTGGCAATCACATGTTCCAACTTGACCTTGCGGGGCAGGATTTTTCGTGCCTTTCTTGTGAGCAGCTTATAACCAGGGGTGACCACAATAACAATAGCCTGAGGAATATGGCCCAACGGAAAAACGGTTTTCAGCGTAGGGTGAGTGATCACCACACCACCCATCAGAGAGGCCCCAATGTTGTCCAGGAAAAATCCACCGCTCACTTTGCTCTCGGCCGCGGAACAGGGCAGGACCAGATCCGACTTTGACAGCTTTGCCCCATAGAGCTGGTTTACTGCAAGACCCGAAGCCACAGCACTGGCCGCGCTGCTCCCGAGCCCAGACCCGGGAATTCCCTTATGAAGCCTAAGTTCCACTCCCCCAGGGGCTTTTAAGATCTTTAAGACCCTCACGGCTGCGATACCGGCCGTGTTGGAAGTGGCTCTGAGGGGCAATTGACCATCAACACCCGTAATTTCCACAATCCGCACCGTTCTCTGGTCAATCCGGTGGGCTTCTATTGTATCTCCTAAGCCTTCGATGGCCATGCCCAGGACATCAAAACCTGGACCAATATTCCCAATCGAGGCGGGAGCAAAAACCTTGACGTAATCCATACCATCCTTTCAAAGCCATTTAGAAAATGTTTATTAATTTTGGTTCGGGCCGGGTCTGGTGAGTCGGCCGTCTCGGAGACTCGCACATCGATGGCTCCGATGCTGTGCGAGGCGAGAGCCGAGGGCCGCTGAGCACCATAAGCGCAGGCGAGCCCGTGCCGAGGAACCAGGCCTGGGCCAAGCCAAAAGTTTGCTTCCAGTCATTAACTTTCTTCAATGAGCGTCCAGGTCTCCAGGAGATTCTGATCCAGATCCTCAATAAACCGTGAAGGCTTGGACAAGACACTACCGCTGGCCCGATCAAATATCTTGACGGGATAAGTGACAAACAGATTCTCCTTGGCCCGGGTCATGGCCACATACATTAAGCGGCGCTCTTCCTCCAACTCCTCATCCGACATAAAAGAATGTAGCGAGGGCAACCTTCCATCGAGGGCCCAGAGAATAAAAACGGTGTGCCACTCCAGTCCCTTGGCCGAGTGGATGGTGGACAGAATTAGTCTCTCGTCCTCATGATCGGAAGCAACAATGTCCGAAACGCTTTCGTTGGGAGGCTCCAGGACCAGGTCGGACAGCAAGGTCTCGGTTTCTTTGTATCGTTCCGCCAGGGTCTGGAGATGTTCCAGATCTTTTATTCGCTTGGGATAGTCATCATAGCGCTGCTTAAGAAGCGGCAGGTAATAGTGGCACACCCATCCCATCTTCTCGGCAGGCATGAGTGTTGTATTTTCTTCATTCAGTTTTTCCAGCAGTGTGTAGAGTTCCTGGAGCGCAGTGCTGTAATGGGACCCTTTGCAGTAAGATTTCAGGCCTTCCAGGAAATGACCCGAGTTTGTAATAGAATTCATTACGGCTGCAATGATGGACTGACTGGTCCGGGGGCCGATACCCTCGATCAAAAGCAGGAGCCGGTTCCAGCTCACCGAGTCTCTGGGATTGGCCACCACCCTCAGGTGGGACAGGACATCCTTGACATGGGCTGTTTCCATAAATTTGAATCCCCCTCGCTTGATGTAAGGGACGTCGCATCGAGTGAGTTCGATCTCCAGATCAAAAGAAAGAAAACTTGATCGAAACAGTACCGCCATCTCATGCAGTGGGACACCCTCCTCCCGCAGCTCTAAGATTTTTTGGCAAACAAACCTGGACTGGGCCCGTTCATCTTCCGCTTGAATCAAGGCCGGGACTGAACCGTTGCTTTTACGGGTAAAGAGCCGTTTGGGATATTTTTCTTCCGCCTGGCTGATCACGGCATTGGCCAGGTTTAGGATCGGCTGCGTGCTGCGATAGTTTTCCTCCAGGGTGAAGACTTGGACGCTGGGAAACTGCTGGGGAAAGTCCATAATATTCCTAAAATGGGCCCCACGAAAAGAATAAATGCTTTGGCTGTCATCCCCCACCACCATGACATTATGATGGGATGTGGCCAGGAGCCGCACAATCTCTGCCTGGATCTTATTGGTGTCCTGGTACTCATCCACCATAATGTAGCGATAGGTGTCCGAAAGCTGCCGATTGATAGATTGATCATCTGCAAGCAGGTCTCTTAGCTTGACCAACAGGTCATCATAATCCAGGAGGGCTTTCTGAGTCTTATACTGCTGGTAGGTGACCTGAAGCTTATGCAGATCCTCCAGATGATCCGCAAAATGTGAATAATCTCGCAGCACCACCTCATCCAAGGTGAGATCTTTGTTGATGGTCTTGCTGAAGATCCCGGAAATGGTTTGTTTTTTGGGAAACCGCTTGGCCCGTTCATTGAGGCCCAACAGGGTTCGCAGGAGATTGATGACATCCTCGGAGTCGGATCGGTCCAGGATCGTGAACGAAGGATCCAGGCCGATCGAGGTAGCATATTTTCTCAAAATAAGATTGGCTACTGAATGGAAGGTCCCGCCGGCCACCTGCTCGCACCGATCATCCATCAACATTGCGGCGCGACGCAACATCTCCTGGGCGGCCTTTCGGGTAAAGGTCAATAGCAGGATGGACTGGGGGGCCACTCCGGCCTCGATCAAGCGGGCCACCCGGTAGATGAGTGTCCGGGTCTTCCCGCTTCCGGCCCCGGCAATCACCAGCAGGGGGTTTTCCAAGGTGGTGGCCACGGCATATTGTGCCTCATTGAGTTCTTTTTGATATTCAATCGCCAGCGAGGGTGAGGCTGCTGGCTGGTTTTTTTTGAGGGTGTAGCGCCGGGCAGACATGAGAACGCATTCTATCAGAGCCGAGGGCAGTTTTCAATGCGCAGGTCAGAATAGATATCCAAACTTGATGCCAATAATGTCTTGATCCGATTTTGGCTGAAAACAGCAGCCTACAACATTGCTTTTTTCTAAGCGTGTCGCCTGCCAGTACACGTCAAAATTGACCTGTTTTATTCGCGTGCCCGCCTCAACCTCCCAACCCAGTCGTTTGCCGTTACTTAAAACCAATATCTGACCTATATCAACCCGCTCGCTGGCCCACAACATAGGATCAAGTGAAAAATTCGCATATAATGTAGTATGACCATTGAGCATATGACTAACGTTTGTACCTATCCTTGCATAAATATTACTGTACAGTTCAACACTCCCAGACGCTGGGTTTCCCTGAACATCTACACTACTTTCAATAACCCTATCCCAATACCGGAAGGCTAGGCCCACAAACGGTTCCACAAAGGTTACAATACGTTTTTTGTTCGTCTTCAATATCTTAATCTTTTTCGTCTTTATTCGCTTTTGTAACTGTTCCATTGATTCATAGGTTGATCGAAGTACTATGGCCCAACCCATACTCCCTTCAACCTTGAAACCCAGATAATCCGTATTGGTGTTCACTGGAATACCTATCTGGGTTTTTGTGTCATAGTCCACCTGACCCCCAAATATCTCGAAATGGGCGTGAGCCATCAAAGTTTTCGCTTCTGGAGGTAGGGAAGATGATAAAGACCAGCCCAGTGTCCCAATAGGACCTGATTCCTTTACAGTCCCAAGAGATGTATATTCTTTCCAAGTGTAGTAAGCAACACCGAGCTGGTGAGAGATTTCAAGTGCATGTGCCAAAAAGGCGTGATTGATACTAAACATTACCAACACGATCATCACCTTTTTTATCATTACGCGTTTCCCCACTAGATTTTAGATAAACTCAATATTTTTCTCATCACTCGAGAACAGAGAACCACCCTCCACCCAGTTGGAGCATCACGCACTAGTGTGATCTGGATAATAGACATGAAAGTCCATTCTACTCAAAATCCTAATCGAATTCAAATAAGGCAAATATGAATTGTGTTTTAGCAAAGCTGGCAAACAACATCCAAAAAGATCAGATCAAAAATATGCCTGCAGGGCAAGCATGACCTCATCTTGATGGTCACGACGGTTGAGTTCAAGCCTAAAGGACAGATTCTGGTGTAATGTGTAACGCTGGTGCAATGATACCCTGAAGTCATCAGCATGATCGCCTAAAGGAAATGCCCAATAACTGCTAAAAAGATATATCTTCCATCGCTGGGTGATATTGGCTAATACACCTACTGTACTTCCACCCCCAACTCTGTAACTTTTTTCATAAGCATTCCCGTAATTGACATGGGGTTCCAGAAACCCATAAAGAATCTCGCGATGTAGGAGATGGGTCTGGATTGCCCCACCCACGCCCAGATTTAAATCAAATGAATTGCACTGACTACAATCACCTTCCCTCACTGTTTCAAAGCCCGCATTGATCTTCCAAGAAATCTTCTTTAAAAGTGAATCCATGGGAGATAACGAAAGAATGTCGATCAAGGTTAAGTTCTTGAGACGAATACGATTGGTCTGATTGTAGTACCGTAGCTTTAGACTAAGGGCTTCTATCTGAGCCTCTCGCGTGTAACCCGTTTCATCATCCAGAAGATCATGATAAACTGGACGGATGGTGATCTGCTCAAAAGGTTCGCCCTCTAGCCATCCAAAGCCAACACCTGCTCTGAATATCTCATGGCCCAATTCTGGAGGACCCGTAGGTGAATCAAACTTTACTTCGCTTGACGGGATCCTCAAGCTGCTACGGCTAATTAATAAAGTCCTCAGATTGTTTTCATAGGCCGTCCTATTCTTACTGTCTTCTACAACTTTGTACCTTAAATAATTGCTAGCAACATCCAGGATCAAGGCCTGTCGGTCTACCGGAAGCGCTTGAAGGTCTGCCGCCCCATCAATTGAGATCTTTTTTACCAACTTATATAATATGCGTTGTTCATCCCTGGATAAAAGATCTCGTTTGGACTGGATCTGAGTGATGCGAGCAGGTCGATATTCACGCTCCATCACCAGGCCAGGCTGTTCCGCAACCAATCGGACCGTATCGGCTGGAATGGTCCAACCCCAGAAATGATCGATCAGATGTAATTTTGGATCTGCAATCTCTAGGAGAGAAAGAAGATGATAGGAACAGTTCTCCTTAAAAAAATAATAATCGAAATAAGTATTTCCCAACTCCCAGGCATGCATGAGCATTCGCTCAATCTGTTCTCGGTTAAAATTGAGTCGATATTCCCAAATATCACGGTTCTCCATCTCGCTATATTCTTGAACCTTTAAGTAGTAAGGCATAATGGAAAAAAAACCTTTAAATCCACCGCCTATTCCCTGAACTGCATACAGAAAACCATTTTCAATATCTACTTTGGCAGCATAGTTAATCGCATATGCTAAAAGACGCGTTTGGCTGGTTTGTCCTTTTTGATCAATCCTCAACAAAGTATGACCAAACATCGAAGAGGGGTTATTCATGTAGGCAGATGGGAAAATTAATGTGACTGATTCTGGATCCAGCGCAGTCATCCACGTCTTAAAGCGCTCGCAATCGTTTTCCGGCAACAAATTTGGGTCAAAGCTGAGTTGCTCTTTCAACCAGTGGTAACGTGCCGGGAATGCGCACTGGGCTTGCTGCGCTGATGTGCCTACCATCTCGTCACTAAAAAATTTAGTCAGTGTCGCTTCAAGCTCAGTTTGAGGATCGGCACGCCCGATGGACGACAAGAAAAATCCCGGTCCGTCGGCTTCACTTCTATAACCGCCCCATATATTTTTTCGATGATGAAGAAGCAGGTGCCAGTATGGATCTGCGGACAGCCCTTTCTTCATAGACTCTTGAATCAGCTGATTGAGATAATCTTGGTGGGCTAAAAAATTTGTTTCTCCTGCAGATTCTGCCAAAACAGATACGGGGATAAGCGATAGGTAAGTGACCAAGACAGCAAAGCAGATCCATTTAGACATGATGATATTAGTAGATTAAGAGAACTTCTGTAAAATGAAAATGGCTAATACATATATGTATTAGCCATTTTCAAGAAATTCCGAATGACAAAAATCCTTACAACTCAGGGACGTGACAAATCCCAAAGTTGACTACTGGAAAACAACCTGGGACAAAACGGGATATGCTGAAAGTTCAAGATTCAACGCTACTAACATCTCAGCAGAAGTCGTTTCTTCTGATTGAAACAGAGATGTATAACGAGACTGGGTCAAAGCAAAGAAGCTTTCTTGCCGATCTGTGGGAATTCCCATGAGCGTGGCCAATGAGGCAAGATATTCACCATTTCCCTGGGCCATCTCCTGTTTCAAACTCTCGAAATTCACATTTGCAAAGACATTGACCTTCTGATCATTCTTAACGACACCATCATTGGTGCAGCCCAAGGTTCCTGTAGTGATACCAAAGGTCTGATTCCCAGAGGTCCCGTTCGTAGTAGCCGCTAAGACTTGTGGAATAATCTTCTTGTTGTTCTCCCAGATCATGGTTCCTATGCCACAACCGGGTCCTGTATCCGCAGCCAGGGCATAGGATACGGGAATTACAGTAACCGCAATAGCAAATGCTATCGACCGTTTTAGCATAATCCCTCCTCGTTAAGTTTGAAAATGAACTTATAGATGATCAACTTGTACGGAATTTAGCACAGCTATATCTGAGTGTCAAGGATTTTTTAGTGTTGTATAGAACCAAGTGAAAAGGAAGTTTCTATTTTTGGCTTGACATTCACCATTGATGTCATTAGACTAGGGTCATTTCCTTGTATTGTATTAGGATCACTTGCCACTTCCACTAAGCTAACAACGAAAATGAATAGAAAGGAGAACCCTATGAAACGTTTACTAATGCTGGGTGTCGCACTGACGGTTTCCATAATGGTTTACGGTTGTATGATTGCACCCGTTGTACCCCCTCAAGGATTAATTTTCACAAACTTTAAAGCCCCACTTGATATAGACCAGTCACAGACACCCGTGGAGCAGAAAGCTGGCCAATCCTCAGTGACAACTATCTTGGGCATGGTGTCTTTTGGAGATGGAAGTCTTGAGGCTGCCGCGAAAGATGGTGGCATTAAGACCATTGAGTCTGCTGACTATCAGTATCTTAGTGTACTACTTGGCCTCTTTACCCAATACACAACTATTGTGCACGGAAAATAAGGAGGGAGTCATGAGAGTTTCATGGTATTTTTCACTCCTCTTTTTATCTATTGTGGTTGGTGGCTGTGCAGGTATTAGCCCGAGTGTAGTTCAGCCGCCTATCGGACTGATTTTCACAAATTATAAGGCTCCTCTTTCCACTAACTTACAAGCTACACCTGCAGAAGGCAAAGTCGGTACCAGTGGGGCCTTTTACTTCCGGGAACCATTTTTAGGAACTTCGTATGCATGGGGTGACGCCAGCATCCAGGCAGCTGCTAAAAATGGCAATTTGACCCAAATAGACTATGCCGATTATGAATTTCTTCAAATCTTAGGCTTTTTCTCAAAAGTGACTGTGCGGGTTCATGGAAATTAGTGAAAGACTCGCCTACTGACTCCTCTAAAATAGAACATGGCCAGGCTTGTCTGGAAGATTGCCCTTTATGGCTGGTTCATCATCTCTACGGGCTGTGCTCCGATCGTTTTTTTACCTGACACAAAATTCCATCCCTCCTTAGACTGGCAGACTATTGAAACACCTCACTTTGCCATCCATTTCTATCAGGGTGAAGAGGAAACTGCACAAAATGTCTCTGTGATCGCGGAAGAAGTTCACCAAAAACTCTCCCCTATACTACGGTGGCAGCCCAAGAGCCGGACCCAACTAGTCCTAGTAGACAATATAGATGAGGTCTCCGGAGCCGCCACACCCATCCCTTATAACACCGTCTATATCAATCTCACTCCACCCGCAGGAACCTTCTTTATCATCAACTATGAGGACTGGCTCCGGCTGGTCATCACCCATGAATATGTTCACATCTTGCATCTGGACACTGTTTCAGGCATGAACGAAGCATTACGTCAAATTTTTGGACGAGTTCCTTTCATCCTGCCTCCATTTTTGACTTCCATACCCAACATCTGGCAGCCCAACTGGTTAATTGAGGGACTGGCCACTTATGAAGAGACCCAACTAGGCACCAGTGACCGTCGAGATGGAACCTTCAGTGAGATGGTCCTGCGAATGGCAGTTTTGGAAGACAAATTTCCAACACTGGATCAAGCAGGTGGGCTTGATCAGTGGCCTGCCGGACAGATTCCTTATCTTTTCGGTTCTAAATTCTACCAATATATTGCTCAAAAATATGGGGAGCAGTATCTCGCCACAATTTCGAAAAACTATAGCGGACGTGTCATTCCTTTCTTTGTCGAATCCATTGCAGAAACCTACTTAGGTTTGCCTTATAGAATCCTGTGGAGAGAATGGGAAAGAACACTTCAACAGAAATACGATCAGGAAAAAGACAAATTTGAATCTCAAGGCCTCACAACGAGTCAGGAACTTACGAATCGGGGTTACATGATCCTGGGTCCTGCCTTTTCACCGGATGGCCGGCTGATCGCATACAGTGAAGTTAATGCGGATACTTACCCCAGCCTCCATATCATCCAGGCGGATGGCACAAAGGACCATATCCTCACCTTAAGGAATTCGGGATTCCATCTCTCCTGGTCTCCTGACGGACAAAAAATAGCCTTTGCCCAAATGGAAATCTATAAGAACTATTCCTTCTACAACGACCTTTATCTGGTTGACACAGAAACTTTTAAAACTCATCGCCTGACCCATGGCCTGCGCGCACGGGACCCCGCCTTCTCGCCGGATGGAACAAAGCTGATTTTTGTTCTGAACAAATTGGGGCAAAGCCAGCTTGCTGTTCTGGACCTCACTTCCCTGAAAACCCAGACATTAACCGAGAGTACTGGTGAAATTCAGTATGCCCAACCTCGTTGGTCACCGGATGGAAAAACAATTGTGCTTACCGTATGGCATAAGGGTTATCAGGACATTGCCCTATTTGGTCTCGCTTCCCGAACGTTAAAGATGATCACACAGGATGCCCCCATGGACCTCACACCGGTTTGGTCTAAAGACGGACAATGGATTTATTTCACTTCGGAACGGACAGGTATTTACAACATCTTTGCTTATTCAGTGCAAGATGGATCACTCCATCAAGTGACCAACGTTCTGGGTGGAGCCCTCATGCCCTATCCGTCACCGGATGGTCAGAAACTGGCCTTTATCAATTACACCGCAAGGGGTTTTGATCTTCACGTCATGGACCTTGACCCAAAAGCATGGAAAGAGATGCAGGTCTCACTTGGCACGTCTGGCGCAGCACACTCCTCAGCTCCAGAAAACCATCACCCCTTGTCGTCGAAGCTTTCTTCAGCCCATCCATATTCTCCGTTTCCTACGATTTTCCCACACTTCTGGGCACCCATTTTAGGCGGAGATGAGGACGGCTTACAAGCTGGTCTGCTCACAGGCGGGTTGGATGTGCTGGGAAAACACAAGTACAGATTGGCGGCACTATACGGGTTTGAAAGCCAACGGCTGGCCTATAATCTTTTATATCAGAACGATCAATTCTTCCCTGCTCTGAGCTTAAGGGCCTCTGACCTAGCCTTTCTTCACACCGATTTACTGCGAAACTCCATCGGCCAGGAGATTGACTATTGGGAGCGGCAACAACGGGTCTCAGCGGATCTGATTTTGCCGGTTTTGAAGCTCCGATGGTCACAACAGTTATCTCTCGGTTATCAAAGAGACCAAATTAGCAGTCTAACCACTATTCCCGGGGGCTTTCAGGTTCCCGGAGAGGGCATTCTCAGCGGTGTTCGCATCGCCTGGAGATACAACGGTACCAAGCAGTATGGCTACTCCATAGGTCGAGAGGATGGCAGAAGACTCATGATCAGTTATGAGCACATGGATGATGCCTTGGGCAGCGATTTCACTATGAACCGCTATATCGGTGGATGGTATGAATATCTGACACTACCTTACCTAAAACATCATGTCCTGGCAGGACGGCTGGTGGGCGGCTTGGCTACAGGAGATGTATTACTCCAGCGGGCTTTTCAACTGGGCAGCCCACTCATTTCTGAAGAAATCATCACCTTGGATGAGACGTTATTCTTTCTCAGAGGTTACCCCGCCAGAAGTTTCAGAGGCCAGAGGATGGCCTTGGTCAGCCTAGAGTACAGATTCCCGATTGTGAACATTGAACGGGGGATTCGTACCTGGCCTGTCTTTTTCCGGAGGATCCATGGGACTTTTTTTGCGGACACTGGGAACACCTGGGATAAGAACACCCAGATCAAGGATTTTAAAACTGGGGTGGGTGGAGAGATTAAGCTGGACATGAACCTGGCCTACTATGCCAGGCTCCCATTAAGATTGGGAATCGCTTATGGGCTTGATGATGAAGGGGTACTGAGGGGTTATCTGGCTATAGGTAACGCGTTTTAGCGACACAGCTCAAGCAGCTCTAGCTGCGCAGGTCGCGCCGAATTCGGGCGTGGGGAGGGGTGCCACCTGACCCCATATTGTGCATATTGTGTTGATGGGGTTGCAGAAGGACAGGACTCGCCGATGTAACAAGATGAATGACATTTGTATTAGTTCATCTCTGAATAATTGGTCATATCGGCTGCACGACTGTTCATGTTCGTTTCTCAGAGCTGCATCGTGTGTCGTCTTTTGACACAAAAACTCCTGGCACACTGCTTGCATTTTCCCAATGCCATAACCCTTTAACCCAGGAGGCGCAGTATGAAGCGATTTGGTTTGGCAGTTTTAGGAGCCTTTGTGTTCCTGTTCATCTCAGTGGTGGATTTGCCTATCGTGCGGGCTGCGGCACCCGCGTCTCTCACAGAGCCATCCGCACCGCCAGCGGTCACGATCCGGCAGTTCAACGGCAAGGTGGTGAGCTTGGACCTTGAGACTCAGAGACTCGTCGTGAAAAACCGGAAGGGGGAGTCTGCATTTGTCCTGACCTCCAAGACTACCTATAAAAAGGGCCGGAGTGCTGTACGACCCGCTGCATTGAAGGCCGGCATGAAGGTTCTAGTTCGTTACCATGAACAGGACGATCAACGGATCGCCGGGCAAGTGACCATCAGGTCTGCTCCAAAGAAAGGAGGACAGTAATAAACCGAAGCAGCAAATCAGGCAACGGCCAGCAAATGCGCTAGGTGTTCACGATTACGGAACGCGACAGGAAGAGCTACTGGATTCTGATCGGCGCGGCCATTGCCAACCGGGACGGAAGCAAGACGGTGCTTTTAGACGCCTTGCCCGTGAAGGCAGGATTCAGATCCGAGAACGGGAAGCCGCCCGGAAAACAGCTCAGAGGGAGGAGAAGGCCTAGGCCTTCTCCTCCTGTAGATTGCCTTCCTGCGGTCGCCCACATCCTGTCCATAGCCTTGACGAATTTCAAATTATTAGATAGGCTTTAACCATTTTAAAATTGGTTTCACCTGACCCCATATTGTGTATTAAGATTGGGGATTGCTCATGAGCTGGATGATGAAGGTGTGCTCAGCCGGTTATCTGGCTATAGGCAACGCGTTTTAGCGGCTTCGCTGGACAGGAGGAACTGCCAATGGTTGCGGAGATTGGACTTGCTGTGGCGTGAACTCAAACACCCATTCGCTGTATTTGGTCTTTCCTTCAAAAAATTTATACTCGTCCGGAAAGTTCGCCTTCCTGAGGGGTTCCTCTTCGCTCTTGCTGTACACACCTTTGATCCTGTCCCCGAACTTCACAAGGGCCCAGTCCTCATTGGTGATGGGATCTTTGTACACCTTACGGAGAAAACGTTTGGTAGCCGAAGTATTGGGAACCCTAACCAAATCTTCCAGTTTCTGAGGATAATTTGATATGCCCGGCGTCTGCCGATAAGCAGCAATCGCCCTTCGTATCTGGTCTCCTCTGAATAGTAGCTCCGCCTCCTTTTCCCGCTTCATGATGGTCTTCCACTGTTGGGCCACACCCGAGATCGAAAGTCCAATCAGCACAATGGCAAACATCACCGCCAGAAAGGTAAATCCGTTTACTGTACGCAAAAATCTTGGATTAGATCTCAAGCTACTACCATTCATTATAAGCCGTCCCGTCTAGGGCCACCAGATCACTGCCACTGTGGACATCATAGATTCCCTCTGCCTCCCCTTCCTCTGATTGCAGAGAGATCTCAACCCAGGTACTGTCTGATCGGGTAAAAGGATCCGTTGGTAACTGGCGTAGGTAGCCCTTTTCCGAAAGATCCGTCAATACCTGGGGATAGCTCCCCTGATCGGCATAATACTGATCGATTACATCCCGGAAGGTGGACAGGTTACTCTTCAGAGCCGCCTCTCTGGCTTTTATGGTTGCCTGCTTGTAGGAAGGTTGGGCTATCGTCAGAAGGATGCCCATGATGGACATAACCACTAAGAGCTCAATGAGGGTAAAGCCCGAACTGGATCTTAACAGCTTCACGCTTATAGGATACCACAAGATAAATGTCTATTTATAGGGGCTCGCGTTGCTCGCTGGGTATCTATTCCAGATCCGGTTTGGGATTAGTCCTCCCGTACCACATAGGTCTCTAGCTTCTCCCGAGCACTCAGCCTCGAGGCCAGTTGGTCCGCCTGTTCCTCAGTTCGAAGCCTCCCCACCCGCACGTGATAATAACGCCGAGCTGAAGCCTCAGCAACTATGATATAGACCGATTGATAACGCCTCTCAAGCTTTTCCTTAAGTTTAATAGCATTCTCCTGCTGAATAAAGACCCCCACCTGAACTGTATAGCCCTTTTTTCCCTTTTCATGATTCAAGAAGCGGACATCATCCTCTTTACGTCCCACCACCTGGATTTCCACCATAGCCGTTCCCGTCCCGATCATTTCCAGGGCCCTGGCAGCACCATAGGAAAGATCCAGAATACGCCCCCTGACAAAAGGCCCCCGGTCATTGACCTTGACCTGGACCCATCGACCATTTTCGCGATTTTTAACCTTGAGTGTGGTCCCAAAGGGCATTGTCCGGTGGGCTGCGGTGAAGCCATGCATATCAAAGACCTCACCACTACTGGTCTTTCTGCCATGAAAACCCGGTCCATACCAGGAGGCCATTCCAACCTGGTGATAGCCTATTCCGTAGTCTTTGGCTTTTATGGGGGCAATGGCGCAGGAAGCGAAAAGTATCGCCAGGAGTGAACCCAAGATCAGTCTGAAAACACCCCTAACACCCGGTTGCATCTTTCACCTGACCTTGATCACCTTGATCTTACAGACAGGGCAGTGACCAGTCAGATTGAGAAGTTTCCCGCATCTTGGGCAGTAGTCCTTTCGGCGACCACCACGGCGACGCTCATCCTGCCGGCGGTCGCCCTGGCGTCGACCATCGATACTTCTTCGCTCTTGGGGTTTTCTTCGCTCCTTCATCTGCTTGTTCGCAACCCATCACAAGTTGATGTCTACCGCTCGCGAACTGCACATGATTCGCTAATGAACCGTTCCTACAGGTTGGGGAGAAGATAAGCCAGAATCTGGAGTGCCCAGCATTTTAAGTCCATCTGCAAGGATTTCCACGGACAAACCCACCTGTCCGGCAGACAGGTTTTCCTGCCAGGCCTTACGACCGGGAGACCAGACTCCCTTTTGTTCATTCCTAGCTTGCTTCTGGAGTTTCAAGAATAGGCTTGAATATTTCAGATTAGGGGAATGAAGGGATACCCGGGCATATCCAGATCGGATCATTTCGGCATTGACAAACAGATCACCCACAAAAACATAAGCCAGCCCACGATGGTAACGGTCCGAACGCTCTTCATCATACTCCAGGTGAACCTTTTTTCCTTCTACCAGGTTCTGATTAAAGGCCCGTGCCTCTTCGGCCAGCCGCTGGGGTCGATAAGTCCACTCACCGTTGATGTGCTGGCGGATTTCCGGTGTATCCACACCGATGTAACGAACCCGCAGCCCATTGCTCAGCTCAATGGTGTCTCCATCAACCACCCGTTCGACCACTCCCTCCAGCTCTGTCGAACCATCTAAAGGAGTGGATGACTCCTTGACATCAAGAACATCAAAAGACGGTCCATACAAAAGCAGTCCAACGGCTGCTAATACAAGACCTGCGCCCACATAAACTAACTTGGGCCACACCTTTCTGAACCATGAATCCATTTTCAAGAAACTCAGTCAGCCATTATGATTTGTATTTTTTTTCTTATTCTCGGTTCGGATAACCCAGTCATCAATCACCTTTTTCTTGGATTCATCCAGATCCACAAAACGCACACCGACCCCTGTGGAGTTCCCTGTTCGTGATCTAAATTCCTTGGTCCAGACCACTTCACAAGTACAGATCACCTTTGTGATGTTGTCCGGCAGGACAAACTCTACAGGAAACTGATCACCCGCCTTGAGTGGCTGCTGAGATGAAAGGAAAAAACCGTCTTTGCTTACATTCTTGGTATGCCCAATGAAAATCTTGTTATAATATTTTCCCCTCACCTCCAGAACTAATAGGGGTGAGCGAACCGACCTTCTGGCCTCAGCCAAGCCACGTTTCTTGACCCCTAACACCTCCGATCCCATTCTAGCCCTCCTTTATTATGTGGGGGGCCCGTGCTCTACCTCGCTAGCGCCTGCCGGCCGGTGCCCCCACGCCCCGCGACAGCTCCTAGCAAAACCAGAGAGCTGCCTTAGGTTAATATAATCTTCGGCCCTGCTCCAACAACAAACAAAGGGTCACTATAACAACTTTATCTACCATCGTCAAGCAGAACCATCAACCTCACTAGAGTTGACAAAAAGCGGTAATGGACTATACTTAATTTTCGGAGGAAAAATCTATGTCATCTCATTTGTACGTCCCGGGAAATATCAAAGAGCACGATCTTACTGAACTCCTGATGCAGCTGCAGGAGCAGAAGGCAACGGGTAGTCTGGTCCTACAAAAAGATGACATCATCAAATCCGTCCATCTGAAGGAAGGTAACATTGTGTATGCTTCCTCCAACCTTCCGGGTGACCGCCTTGGAGAATTACTCCTACAGATAGGAAAGATTACACCGGAACAATTCAACCGCTCAGTAGAACTTCTCAAACAAACAGGGAAACAGCAGGGCGCTATCCTGGTGGAGGAAAACTACATCACGGCCAAGGAGCTTTTCGAGGGGCTAAAGTACCAGGTCAGAGAAATTATCTATAGCCTGTTCTTATGGGAGGAAGGACGGTATCAGTTTATCCGTGAAGAGCGCCCAAAACACGCCATTTCCCTCCAACTGGATATGGTCGACCTTATCTCGGAGGTCTTGAAACGCATCCAGGCATCCCCAGTATAAGGCTATCTCTCTTCAGCAAACGGTAGCAGTGCAATATTTCTTGATCGGTGGATGGAAACCGTCAATTGCCGTTGATGGCGGGCACAGTTTCCAGAGATTCGCCGGGGAATGATCTTCCCACGCTCGGTGAGAAAGCCCCGCAATAGAGAGGAATCCTTATAATCGAGGGCCTGAGTCTTCTCCACACAGAACCGACAGGCCCTCTTACGTTGAAAGAACTTTCTTTCTGCCATCACTTCTCCAACAATCCAACTCTAAAAAGGAACATCATTATCTACCACTTCTTCTTCAGACATCCCGCTGGATCCACTTAAGGTCGGGGAATGGGAGGACGAAGCAACCTCACTTTTGTCTGTCATGACTTGGGTCTCCTGACGTTTGGGCAGGAAGCGAACGGTCTGCGCCACCACCTCGTGCTTACTGCGCTTCTGGCCATCCTCCGTATCCCATCGTCTTTCCTGGAGACGCCCTTCCACAATCACACCACTCCCCTTGTTGAGATACTGGCCACAGTTTTCCGCCTGTTTGCCAAACACCACAATATCGATATAGCACACCTCTTCCTTAAACTCCTCACCTTGTTTGTAGCGGCGGTTTACGGCCAGCCGAAAGCTGGCGACGGCCGTGCCGTTGGGAGTGTACCGGATTTCGGGGTCTTTCGTTAAATTTCCGATGAGAATGACCTTATTATAACTAATCATAATATCCTATCACTGTTCATATTCCAACAGATTATGTCTCTTGGACTTCCTGCCTGACGGCAGGCATGGCTTTGATCTCTTCGGAGGCCCTCTCTTGGATCTTCTCTTGTTCCTCAGGCTGGCTTTCTTTCTTCTTCTTAGCCCATTCCCGCTGGGCCAAATCCTTTTTGTCTAGCTTGACCGTTAAGAACTTCATAATGCCATCATCCAGGCGATAGGCCCGTTCCAGCTCGCTGATGATTTTCCCATCTGACTGGAAGAAGAGAAAGACATAGGTCCCCTTCTTTTCCTTCTGAACTTCATAGGCCAGCTTTTTCTTACCCCAGTTCTCTATTTTCTGGACCGTACCGCCCGCTTGCTCGATAATTCCCTTGACCTTTTCGTTAATCTTAGCGATCTCTTCGTCCAACAACGATGGCCGCGCAATAAAGATGGACTCATAAAAATTCATATTCGATTCTACTCCTTGCATGTTTTAGCGAGCAAAACACCCCCGACTTTCTAGAAGTTTTAACACAATCTCATCGATTTATCAAGCAATATTTTAGATCTCTAGACATGGAAACGAAAATAGATCACGTCGCCATCCTTGACCAGATAATCCTTCCCCTCCAGCCTCAGAAGACCTTTTTCCCGCACAGCGGCCTCTGAACCCAAAGAGACTATATCTTCATAAGACATTACTTCGGCCCGAATAAATCCCCGCTCCATATCGGAATGGATCTTTCCGGCTGCCGTCTGGGCTTTTGTTCCTTTCAGAATCGTCCAGGCCCGGGCCTCCGTCTCTCCAGCAGTAAAAAAGGTAACCAGCCCCAGGAGCTGATAGGTTACACGAATCAAGCGGGTCAGCCCTGTTTCTTCAAGCCCCATCTGTTTTAGATACTCTGCCCGCTCGGATGGGGAAAGCTCCAGAAGCTCGGCCTCAATCTTGCCGCTGATGACGATCACCTCCGAGCCTTCTTCTCTGGCCTTTTCCCTTACCCTTTCGACCATGGCGGAGCCACTGCGTACCTCATTTTCGGCCACATTCGCCACATAAAGGACGGGCTTATGAGTCAGGAGCTGGTACTGGCCAATCTGCTCCGCCTCCTCCAGAGAAAGGCTCATGCTCTGCGCACTTTTTCCCTGATTCAAGTGAGCAACAATTCGTTGTGTCAGGGCCATATCCTTCATGGCCTGCTGATCGTTGGACTTGGCTTTTTTTTCATCCCGTTCCAGACGGCGTTGCATGGACTCTAAATCGGCCAAGACCAGTTCGGTCTGAATGACCTCCATATCCCGCAGTGGATCCACTGCCCCCGATACATGTACCACCTCAGGATCTGCAAAACACCGGAGAACATGAACGATGGCATCCACCTCCCGGATATGGCCCAGAAACCGGTTGCCCAGTCCTTCGCCTTTACTGGCTCCTTTGACAAGCCCGGCAATATCCACAAATTCTACGGTGGTCGGAGTAATCCGACGGGAACGGAAGATATCAGCCAAACGGTAAAGGCGAGGATCCGGAATCTCCACCACACCCACATGGGGATCAATAGTCGTAAAAGGGTAATTCGCGATTTGAGCTTTGGTTGAAGTTAAAGCCGTGAAGAGGGTAGACTTGCCCACATTTGGCAGGCCGACGATGCCGCATCGTAAACCCATCGTTAAAAAGTGACCAGTGGCCAGCAGCTAGTGGCCAGTGAAGAGCAGCCTGAAGGGGCTTTCCACATGAGATGAATGAACATACTAACTAAGCGATGAAGGGGACCAACAACAGGGCCACGATGTTGATAATCTTGATCATCGGGTTGATGGCAGGACCGGCGGTGTCCTTGCAGGGATCCCCCACCGTATCTCCGGTCACTGCGGCTTTGTGGGCCTCACTCCCCTTCCCTCCATAGTGGCCGTCCTCAATGTATTTTTTTGCATTGTCCCAGGCACCGCCCCCGCTGGTCATGGAGATAGCCACAAAGATCCCGGTCACAATGCTTCCCACTAGAATACCACCCAGGGCTTGTGGGCCCAGGACCAGGGCGACTACGATTGGCGTTGCCACAGGTAGAAGTCCCGGGATGATCATCTCCTGAATAGCTCGGCGGGTGACGATGTCCACCGCCCGTCCGTAATCCGGCCGGCTGGTGCCTGCCATGATCCCGGGAATTTCTTTAAACTGGCGGCGGACTTCCTGCACAATCATCGCCCCAGCCTTGCCCACCGCCTCCATGCTCAAGGCACAAAAAAGATAAGGGAGAAGCCCACCAATGAAGAGACCCACCAATACTTTAGGGTCACTGAGAGTAAAAACAATGGGCTGGGCCAGATGTGCATTGAGCTCCTGAGTATACGAAGAAAATAGGACGATAGCGGCCAGACCTGCAGAACCGATCGCATATCCTTTGGTCACAGCCTTGGTGGTATTCCCTACCGCATCCAAGGGGTCTGTCACGGCCCGCACGGATTTGTCAAGATTGGCCATCTCGGCAATTCCCCCTGCATTATCCGTGATCGGACCATAAGCATCGATCGCCACGATGATCCCTGCCATGGACAGCATGGAGACGGCCGCAATAGCCACCCCATAGATTCCTGCAAGCTGAAAGGAAACCAGAATGCCTGCTGCGATCACCAATACAGGCAGAGTGGTGGACTTCATTCCCACGGCAAGGCCAGCAATAATGTTGGTGGCATGGCCCGTGGTAGAGGCCTGAGCGATATGCCGCACGGGCGAATATTGGGTGGAGGTGTAATATTCCGTAATGACCACCATGGCCGCAGTAATCACCAGGCCCATGAGTGATGAAAGATAAAGAGCCATCGGTGAAGTACCCGCAACATCCTTCATCATCAAAAGTGTCACGGGATAAAATGCAATTGCGGCCAGCACTGCACTCACAATGAGACCCTTGTACATGGCTCCCATAATGGTCCCTTGAGAATGGATTTTGACCACAGCGGTCCCAATGATAGAAGCCAGGATAGATATCCCTCCAAGGACTAAGGGATAAAGTATAATGAGAGAGAGCTGCTCAGACCCAGTCGCACCTTGAAAGACCAGGGCCCCCAGGAGCATCGCCGAGATAATGGTCACAGCATAGGTCTCAAACAGATCCGCAGCCATCCCGGCACAATCCCCTACGTTGTCCCCCACATTGTCGGCAATCACGGCAGGATTGCGGGGATCATCTTCGGGAATCCCAGCCTCCACCTTCCCCACCAAGTCAGCCCCTACATCGGCTCCCTTGGTATAAATCCCTCCACCCAGTCGGGCAAAAATACTGATCAGACTTCCGCCAAAACCCAATCCTGCCAGGGGAATCAGAATGTCCATCTTTCCTGCTTCGCCACCGGAGGTCATCATCAGGAGTAATCCATAATAGCCAGCTACTCCCAATAATCCCAGTCCCACTACCAGAAGACCCGTGATGGATCCTCCCCTGAAGGCGACCTGAAAGGCCTGTGCCAATCCACGCCTGGCCGCTTCTGTGGTTCGCACGTTGGCCCGGACTGAAATATACATACCGATATATCCTGCCGCGGCAGAGAGCACCGCCCCGATGGAAAATCCCAGGGCAGTTTTAAAACCCAGCGTCACAAGTAGCACCACGAATAGTATGGCACCCACCAATCCGATGGCAGTGTACTGTCGGTTCAAAAAGGCCCGTGCCCCTTCCTGGATGGCCAGGGCGATTTCCTGCATCCGTGCCGTTCCGGCTTCCAGACCCAAGACCCACCGGGCCGTCACAGCCCCGAATACCACTGCAGCCAGACCGCAGACCAGACAAAACAAAATTAATCCCATCTCCAGATTCATCGTGGCGCTATCTCCTATCTATTTTTAATAAGGGAAGTGTGCAAGGGTCAAAAGGACAGGATCACTGATCACGGGTCTCTCTTTGGTTATACCGCTCCATCGCCTTTTGTGGTCCTTCTATTACAGCGCACCGAAGGGCTTCAGTGCTATGCCGAACTACTCCGTCCAGAATCGCCTGCTCGGCCTCACCTTGAAATGGCTGAAGAAGATATTCAGCTGAATCTAAACCTTCAGGGGGCCGCCCGACTCCCACCCTGAGGCGGTAGAATGCCTTCGTTTGTAGGATGGAAATAATGGAAAGAACCCCTTTATTCCCTCCATATCCTGCATTGAATTTGATCTGAATCCGTCCCAGTACCAGATCCAGTTCATCGTGCACCACAATCATCTGGGAAGGATCAACACCTGTCTTATCCAACAACTGTTTGACCGCTATTCCACTCAGGTTCATGAAGGTTCGGGGCATTGCGAGAAAGAGGGTTTCATGGTCGACCTTGCCTGAGCCAAGAAAATAGGTCCCACTTTTTTCAGCAAAGGTAATCCGGTGGGTCGAGGCCAGCTCTTTAATCACCATAAATCCTACATTATGCCTTGTGTTCTCATACTTACGACCTGGATTCCCAAGTCCCACAATCAGTTTCAAGGTACACCTGTGAAACGATCAAAAAAGCTCCAGATGCAAGGCCGCAGCTCTGAGGACGACGCAGGCGTACGGCAGTAGGGTACGTCGAGGAGTCCGAAGGGCGAGAACGAAGTAGATGGATTTTTTTGATCGTTTCATCACTTTGGCTTGGCCTCCTTCTTCTCTTCCTTCCCTTCCTCCTTCTTAGTCTTTCCTGCGGCTGCAGGCTCCGCCGCTGCTTTCGCTTCTGGTTTCGCCTGCTCTTCTCCCTCTTCTTCCTTGCCGCGAGCGATCACCTCTGGTTCTTTGACTTCCTTCGCCGTGGCCGTTAGCAACTCCTCCAGCTTGGCCTCCGAGATCGGGGCAGCTACAGAAACCACTACCTGATCCGGCTGGTTCAGGTACCGCACTCCCTCTCCCATATTAAGATCTCGGACATGGATCGCCTCTCCAATCTTCAGCGCAGAGGCGTCCACCTCAAAACGGTCTGGTATGAACATCGGCAAGCACTCAATCTCCACCTCACGCATCTGGTGCTGGAGAACGCCGCCCTCCTTGACCCCCTCCGGTACTCCTCCGATGATTTCGATGTGTACCCGGACACGGATAGGCTTATTGAGAGAAACTTCGAAAAGATCGGCATGCAAAAGCTTCCCAGTGATAGGATCCACCTGACAGTCTCTCAGGATCGTTAGTCTCTCCGCATCCGATTTTTTCGTGGAGGAGGCTTTCTCTTGCTTACCTTGAATCTTTAAAGTGATCAAGGCATTCTCGCCCGCACCAGAGTGAAGAACTTTGATCAAATCAACTGGGTCCAGGATAAGTAGGAGGGATTTCCCCTCTCCATACAGTACACCGGGAATCTTGCCCGACCGACGAACACTTCGGGCTACCCCTTTTCCACTCTTCTCCCTGAGTTCAGCCGTCATTTCGATACGCTGCATTCCTAAACCTCCAATTGCCTAAACAAACAGTGTGGATAAAGATTGCTCATGATGGATACGCTTAACGGCTTCTCCCAAAAGTGACCCCACTGAAAGCACCTTAATTTTTTTACACACACCTTCTTTTCCATTGAGGGGTATTGTGTTGGTGGCCACCACTTCATCGATCTGAGATTCGTTAAGCCGTTGCAAGGCAGGACCGGACAGAATCGGGTGAGTGCAGCCGGCTAGTATCCGCAAGGCCCCTTTCTCCTTAATTGCCCCCGCGCCCTGCACAATCGTTCCCCCTGTGTCGATCATATCATCCAGGAGGAGAACATCACGCCCTTCTACCTCACCGATGATATTCATGAGCTTGGCCCGATTGGGACCTTCCCTCCGTTTATCAATAATTGCCAAGTTAGCCCTCAGGCGTTTAGCAAAGGCCCTGGCCCGTTCCACACCTCCCGCATCCGGAGAAACCACCACCAGTTCTTTGAGATCAAGCTTTCTAAAATAATCCAGCAGTACCGGGGCAGCATAGAGATGATCCACCGGGATGTTGAAAAACCCCTGGATCTGGCCCGCATGCAAATCCATGGTCAGAACACGATGGGCTCCTGCTGTGGTAATGAGGTCTGCCACCAACTTGGCCGTGATAGGAACCCTGGGCTCATCTTTCCGATCCTGCCGTGCGTAACCATAATAAGGAATGACTGCCGTGATCCGATAGGGAGAAGCCCGTTTAATGGCATCAATCATGATCAGCAGTTCCATGAGATTCACATTGACCGGATCAGAGGTGGACTGAACCACAAAAATATCCATTCCCCGGATATTTTCCTCAATCTTGACCATGATCTCCCCGTCGCTAAACCGAGAGACCTTGACCTGCCCTATGGGAACAGCCAGGTAATCACAAATCTCTTGAGCCAAGGCCGGATTAGAATTGCCGGCAAAAAGTTTTAGTGTCCTTTTCATTCAACCTAAAAACTTTAGCGTTCCTCAAATTGGAGAACGTCTGAGGCTTTTGACAGCCCAAATTTTCCAGCCTGGATGCGCTGGTTTTAACTTCCTCACAGCGTTGAATGCGCCAATTTTCCCTTTAAAAATACCGAAAACAGTAGGACCGCTTCCTGACATCAGCACCCCTTCCGCCCCTTCGCCCAGTAAGCATTCCTTCATCTCCTTCACGACAGGATACTTTGGTTCTGTGACGGATTCGAGGTCATTATGTAGCGTAATATCTGAATAGTATAGCTTAAATTTACTAGAACTATGAATTTTAATATTTTCTTGTAGGTTTGTCAACCATGAATTTTTAGATCCTGCACGAGCCCTCACGGATGAAAACTGCTCATAAACCCACCGCGTGGAAACCTCAAAACCCGGGTTGATAATGACCAGCCATCGGTCGATATTCAGCACACAGGGGACAACTTTCTCTCCACGGCCCGATACAAAAGCGGTAGGACCATGCAGAAAAAATGGGACATCGCTCCCTAAATCCTGCCCTATTTTGGCTAGATCATCTCGAGAAAAGCCAAGCCTCCAGAGGCGATTTAAGGCCATCAGGGTGGCAGCAGCATCACTGCTTCCCCCTCCCAGGCCTGCCCCTATTGGGATATTCTTCTTTAGAATCACCCGAACTCCAGATTTGATTCCCGTCGCACGGGCTAAAGAGCGCGTGGCCCGGATCACAAGGTTACGATCATCCATGGGGAGGTCGCCAGATGAGCTAACCAAAGTCATCCCCTGAGGTACCTCCTCAAAAATAAGCTCGTCGTACAGACCGACCATCTGAAGGACAGAATACAGGTCATGATAGCCATCAGGACGTTTTCGAAGGATGTTTAGAAAGAGATTGATCTTGGCAGGGGCCTTAATCTTGAGATGGGCAGAAGGTCTTGCCATGCCACCAGAATACAGGAGCAGATGGATGAAATCAAGTTAGGCCTTCTTCAACATCTTCCAATGGATCACCTTTGGAGATCCCGTATTTTTCCAGGCGATACCTGAAGGATCTAAAATTCAGACCCAGCAGGCGGGCTGCTTCTTTTTTGATTCCTTTGGACCTTTGCAGGGCCTTCAGAAGGAGGTTTTTTTCCATATTCCCGATGAAGTGTTCAAGATCAATTCCTTCACTAGGAAGCTCAGTCGGCAGGACTTCCCGTGAAGGTGTTGGTTTCTGAAGACATTCCTGCAGCAGCTGAGGGGTGATCATATTGTCAGTGGCTAGGGCCACCGCCCGCTCCATCACATTTTCCAACTCACGGACATTCCCTTTCCATTCTTGAACCATCAGCAAACTGATGGACTCTGGGGTAATACCCCGGATGGACTTTCCGAGCCTTTGAGAAAACTTCTGGAGAAAATACTCAGCCAATAGCGGTATATCATCCAGCCTAACACGTAAGGGTGGAAGATAGACTGGGATAACATCCAGGCGATAGTACAGGTCCTCACGGAAGGCCCCCTGGGCCACCGCCTTCTCCAAATCTTTATTAGTGGCGGCGATGATCCGGACATCCACCTTGATGTCCTTGGTGCCTCCAATCCTCCGAAACTCTCTCTCCTGGAGAACCCGCAGTAGTTTGACCTGAATGGCTAGAGAGGTCTCACCAATCTCGTCAAGGAAAAGGGTCCCTTCATGGGCCACTTCAAACAGCCCTTCTTTATTGGCCACAGCCCCTGTGAAGGATCCTTTCATGTGACCGAACAATTCACTCTCCAAAAGGGTCTCAGGCAGAGCGCTACAGTTGACCGTGACAAAAGGTTTATCTTTTCGCCGACTGTTAAAATGAATGCCACGGGCGATCAATTCCTTGCCGGTTCCGCTTTCCCCAAAGATCAGAATATTGCTGTTGCTATCCGCTACCTTATAAACCAGGTCCAGCACCTTCTGCATCTTTTCACCTTTACCAATGATATTTTCAAAAGCGGCCTGGTCCTTAAGCTCTCGCCGCAGGCGAGTATTTTCTTCCTGGAGTTTCTTTCTTTCCAAGGCATTCTTGATGATGAGTTTCACCTCATCGATCTGGAAGGGCTTCATGATATAATCATAAGCCCCTTCCTTCATGGCCTCTACCGCCGTCTCGGTAGAAGCAAAGGCAGTAATCATCAGGACAATGGTCTGGGGAGATGTCTCTTTCACTGCCCTTAAGACCTCCAGACCGCTGAGTTTAGACATCTTGATATCCGTGATCACCAAGTCAAATATGTCTTTCTGGACCATCCCAACAGCATCTTCACCATCCGAGGCCGTGGCGACGTAATAGCCGTCCTTCTTCAGGACAATGGCTAGAAAGTCCCTCATGCTCTTTTCATCATCCACGACTAAAATCTTGTCCAAAGTCCTCTCCTCATTAAAGCCTAGCGACTGGCTACCGGCTCAACGGGCAATTGAATCGTAAAACGGGCCCCCTTTTCTGCCTTACTCTCAGCCCAGACCCGGCCTCCATGATCCTCAATAATACGATGGACAATGGCTAGGCCAAGACCAGAACCATGGGATTTGGTGGTAAAGAAAGGATCAAAAATCCGATGCAGATGCTCCGGGCGTATTCCCTCCCCATTGTCCTCAAAGATAATCTCCGTATAACAGATATGACTTCTCTCTCCAGACCACTCGGGAACCCTCAATCGGCAGATATCTCCATTCTCCTCTTCATTTCTCACTCCTGCGGTGACGGTCAGTAAACCTCCCGGGGACATGGCATGAACCGCATTAATTGAAAGATTCCAGAAGACCTGCTTCATTTGATCCGGGTCCACATTAACCAAGACTGGTTCACGACCCAAGACGGTCCGGATCTGAATTCCCTTGTGGTAATCTTTACTGTTTTGTAACAACTGCAGGGTTTCATCCAGAAGCCGATTGAGATCGCAAGATTTGTAGTTGGGCGGAGAGGGCCTCGCATAATACAAAAACTCCGTAATGATATTGTTGAGTCGATCAGTTTCCTTTAGGGCAATTTCCATAAGATGCTGGTGCTCATTATTTAAGACCAATTCCTTACGCAGAACCTGCATAGACCCTGAAAGGGCTGCCAGAGGGTTACGGATTTCATGGGCCATGCCTGCAGCCATCTCCCCAATGCTGGCCATCTTCTCCTGTTTCCGCATTTCTTCTTCTAATTCCCGGATCTTGGTAACGTCCTGAAAGGTTCCCACTACCCCTGCCACCTGACCCTGCTCATCCCGCAGGGGAGAGAGAGTCACACCCAGTAAAAGTCGTGAGCCGTCGCTTCTTTTAGTTTCCACATCATGTCGACTCGAGCGGTTGATCTTTAAAGGGTCCTCATAAAATTCCTGCAAGCCCTTCCATGAAAAGATTTCCACGCACCGTCTCCCTTTCACTTTCTCCCAGGACAGGCCCGTGATCTCCTGAGCCGCCCGGTTAAAGGAAGTGACCTTGCCTGCCAGATCCGCCGTTAAAAGTCCACTGCTGATGCTCTGAACAATATTTTCATGAAAGGCCTTGAGTTCGGTTAGGCCAGTTTCCTTCTCATGCAGACTCTGACGGGCCTGTTTCAGCTTCTCAGCCAGATTACTGCTGAGAAGGGCCACCGTAAAAAAGGCCACAATATTGATCAGCAGAGAATAGATGGCCTCCTGCGGTTGCAGGATCTCTACTCCAAGTTGAATGAACCCATAATACTGTAAGCCTCCAGCCATCCCGTACAAAATACTCGAGGCAGAGGCGGCTGCAATACCACCCTGACGGTATAGGATCATACTGGCGGAGATGATCGAGATCAGATACAGAAACGTAAAAGGGCTCGCCAGTCCCCTGGTCGCTACCACCAGGGAGGTTTCCAAACCAATGTCCACCGCCATCTGACAGTAGGTAAACAGAGTCAATGCGCGTATGTGCTTGAGAACTAGGCCATACAGAATGGTCAATAAGTAAGTAAAGGCAATCAGAAAGTAGAATATTGAAAATGACCCGAGCTGAGCCGACTGACCAATCTTAAGGGCAATTGACCCTCCCATGAGGATGGTCACAATCATCACCCGCAGGCTCATGAGCCACTTTAATTTTTTTCGGATCTCCTCCTGTTCTGTATCAACTCTTTCTATGACCACTGAACACCCACAGCGAGAGCAGTCCCTGAGCAGCGAGGGTCTGGCTCTGCCAGTCCGAGCACCGAGCCAGGCATCCAGCTCTGCTGGTGACTGGCTGGGGCATGGGGGCATTGAGAGCGGAGCGAGCAGGCCCCCATATTCAAATAGCCTGGGGGCATCGGAGCACCTTTCCGTTTGCATTGGCGCATGGGCCCCCACATAAAATACCAGGTTAGCAAGCGAATCAGAATGTGGTTTTCTCCACTGGGGTCGAAATATCCCTGCCTGTCAGGATTCTTCAATTCTCAAAGGCTATCCGCCACCCACAACGGACCCCATTTGGAAGATAGGCATGTACATGGCCACCACGATAAACCCGATGGTCACACCCAGAAAGATCATCAGCATGGGTTCCAGCAACGCGGTTAGAGCGGCCACTGCAGAGTCCACCTCGTCATCATAAAAGTCTGCAATCTTGCCCAACATCGCGTCCAAAGCACCTGTAGTTTCACCCACTGCAATCATCTGAACCACCATGGGAGGAAAAACCTTCGACTTGCCGATAGGATCCGCAATCGTCTTTCCTTCACTGATGCTCTGGCGGGCAAATATAAGGGCCTCCTCGATGATCTTGTTGCCCGCTGTCTTGGCCACGATCACCAGCCCTTCCAGAATAGGAACACCACTGCTGATCAATGTACCCAGTGTTCGGGTGAATTTGGCCACTGCGGCCTTTCGGATCAGATCACCCAAAACCGGCAGTTTAAGGGCAATTTTGTCGATCACCTTTTTACCCTTTTGGGTCTTATAATAAGCCCGAAAGAGAAAACCAAAAATCACGCCTCCGATGACCATATAAATGATATTGGATTTCATGAAGTTACTGGCATTCATCACGATCTGTGTAGGAAGCGGAAGCGTTCCACCCATGTCTGTAAACATCGAGGAAAAGATCGGAATGACCCAGATCATCAGGACCGTAATGACAATCACAGCCACACTGACAATCGTAGTGGGATAGATCATGGCTCCCTTAATCTGTTTCTTGAGTTTCATGGCCTTCTCAATGTGCTTGGCCAATCGATTGAGAATGGTGTCCAGAATACCTCCCGCCTCACCCGCAGCCACCATATTCACATACAGATCATCAAAGACTTTCGGATGTTTCTTCAAAGCATCGGCATAGGTGGAACCCGCCTCTACATCTGACCGAATCTCGGCAATTGCTTTAGCAAACACTTTGTTATCGGTCTGGTTCGACAGAATCTCCAGGCATTGAACCAGGGGAAGTCCAGCATCGATCATGGTGGCCAGTTGTCGGGTGAAAATCACAATGTCCTTCTCCTTAACCTTGCCCCCAAATCCTGGCAAGGAAATACTGATTTCCCCCATCTTCTGTTGGACAGATGTCACCAAGATACTCTGTTTTCTCAAAAGGGCAATTACCTCATCACGGCTCTTGGCCACAACCTCGCCCTTTTGCATCCCTCCTTTAGGAGTCCTACCCGTCCAGACAAATGTCGCCATCTTTAAACCCTCTTTTAATTATTTATGCCCCACTAACTTTCATACTCTTTCCAACCGATTCACGGGGGTTGTGAGCCGTGACTACCCCTCCCCGACTAATCATGGACTGAAGTTCCTCGGGAATGCTGGACCGGCCCATAGCTTCTTCTAAGGTAATAAACCGTCTCACATACAACTCATAGAGGGACTGGTTCATGGTCTGCATCCCGTATTTGTTTTGCCCGGTCTGCATTGACGAGTAGATCTGGTGAACCTTATCTTCACGGATAAGATTACGGATTGCAGGAGTGGGAGCCATGATCTCCATAGCCAGGACCCGCCCTCCATTGACCTTTGGAAGCAGTTGCTGGGAGATGACCCCCTCTAGGACAAACGACAGTTGCGCACGAACCTGAGGTTGCTGATGCGCTGGGAATACATCGATGATCCGGTTCATAGTTTGGGCACAACTGTTGGTGTGTAGAGTGGCCAGTGTCAGATGTCCAGTTTCTGCAATGGTCAACGCCGCCTCAATGGTTTCCAGATCCCTCATCTCACCCACCAACACCACATCCGGGTCCTGCCGGAGAATATATTTTAAGGCCGCTTTAAAACTCTTGGTATCCGCATTCACTTCGCGCTGGTTGACCACACATTTCTTGTGGGGATGCAGGTACTCGATCGGGTCCTCAATGGTAATGATATGTTCATGGCGCTCATTGTTAATTTTATCAATCATCGCAGCCAGGGTAGTGGATTTTCCACTCCCTGTAGGCCCAGTGACCAGGATCAATCCTCTGGGCTTCTTCACGAGATCATTAATCACATGGGGCAAACCCAGTTGTTCAAAGGTCAGAATCTGAAATGGAATGACCCGGATGGCCGCGGCCACCGCGCCCCTCTGTATAAAGACATTGGCCCTGAAACGACTGATCCCTTTCAAACCAAAAGAGAGGTCCAGCTCGTTCTCTTCCTCAAAACGTTGTTTCTGGGCATCCGTTAAAACGCTATAGATCAGTTGCTTGGTCTCCGCCGGAGCAAGGGGTGGATGGTTCATGGGGAGAACCTTTCCGTCCAGACGAATCAGTGGAGGAGACCCAGCCGTAATGTGCAGATCCGAAGCCCCCTTCTCCACCAAAGTTTGAAGAAGCTGATAAAGGTTTGCCAAGGTACACTCCTTAATTAATCTTTAAACGTCGTGTTGATTACCTCATCCACGGTGCTCATTCCTTCCCGTACCTTCTGAAGACCACTCATACGCAGCGTCTTGGTTCCAAGGCTAATTGCCTTTTTCTTAATCTCATCCGACGATGCCCCCTGAAGGATCAGATCCTTCATCTCATCACCGATCGGCATCACCTCGTAAATGGCCGCTCTACCTTTGTATCCAGTACTACTACAATTATTACATCCTTTTCCTTTGAAACAATGGAGCGAATGGATCTCCTCTTGAGAAAACCCAACATCCATGAGGGTCTGAGGCGCAATCTTTTCCTCTTCTTTACAATTTGTACAAATCCTTCGAATCAGGCGCTGAGCTAGAATGAGGATCACTGAAGAGGACACCAGGAACGGCTCCACTCCCATATTGAGCAGACGATTGACTGTGCTGGGGGCATCATTGGTATGAAGGGTAGACAAAACCAAGTGGCCAGTCAGAGCAGCTTTTACCGCGATCTCGGCCGTTTCATAATCCCGAATCTCTCCCACCATGACCACGTCAGGGTCCTGACGCAGGAAGGAGCGCAGGGCTGCAGCAAAGTTCAGACCGATTTCGTCCTTCATATGAACCTGATTGATTCCCATGAGGTTATATTCCACAGGGTCTTCTGCAGTCATAATATTAATGTCCTCGGTATTAATATAACTGAGAGCTGAATACAGGGTTGTGGTCTTACCGCTTCCGGTGGGACCAGTCACCAGCACCATCCCATAGGGGCTTGAAACGGCTGTCATGAAATCTTGCATGGCTTTGGGCTCGAAGCCCAGTTTGGCTAAATCCAGAGTGAGATTGCTCTTGTCCAAAATCCTCATCACAATCTTTTCGCCGAAGAGACACGGCAGACAGGATACGCGCATATCCACTTCCCGGTCTTTCAGCTTTAGCTTGATGCGCCCATCTTGAGGAAGCCGCCGTTCTGCGATGTCTAGATCGGCCATGATCTTGACGCGGGAGGTGAGTGCCGCTCGCAATTTCATGGGCGGGGACATGACCTCATACAGCGCACCGTCCAAACGGTAACGGACCCTAAATTTCTTCTCATAGGCCTCAATATGAATGTCACTGACTCCTTTCTTAATCGCCTCGGACAGAATGAGATTGGCTAGCTTGACCACGGGGGCTTCTTCTACCGCCTCCTTAAGCTGATTGACATTGACCTGGTCCTCGCTGTCCTCTCCCGTAACGGTGAGTTCTAATTCGTCTTTCCCCTCCATGTCCTTGAGAACTGTCTGGAGCTGATGAGCGGAGTCATAATGCTGGTTAATCGCGGCAATAATGGCTCCTTCCGAAGCCAGTACGGGTGCCACATCATAGCTGGTCATAAATTTTATATCATCAAGTGCAAAAACATCAGTAGGGTCCACCATCGCCACGCTCAGGGTGGATCCTGTGCGCTTAATAGGAATAATACGGTGTTTCTGGACCAGTTCTGCTGGAATCAGTTTGGTTACAGACGCATCAATTTCGAGTTTTGCAAGATCAACAGAAGGAAGTCCATACTGCTGACTCAAAAAAGCTAGCAACTTATTCTCTTCCAAAAAACCAAACTTCACCAGAATACTGCCCAGTCTTCCTCCCTCTTTCTTCTGGGTGAGCATCGCCTTCTGCAACTGTTCTTCATTAATGAGACGTGCACTCAGGAGGAGTTTGCCTAATTTTTCCGGGACCATTTGACTCTCCCAATGGATCAGGCAGGTCGGTGTAACCTGTTGTGATCAAATGATTTTTTAAAAGTTCTTTTGTACAGATCGTTACTTTTAAGAAGTGTAGTCGATGACCCTAGATTTGTCAAATGACGGAAAATTCAAGGTGTCGGTTCCCAGTAGCCCGTTGTCAGTAAAAGACTCCTGATTTCTGGTCAGCGGCCACTGGTCACTGACAACTGTTGAAGGGTTTTCTCCAAGGCCGCACGCATCACGGAGAGGGGTGCTTCCTGTCCAGTCCATATCCGAAAGGCCAGAGCCCCTTGGTGCAGAAGCATCCCAACCCCATTCATAGTTTTACAACCTGCGTGGGAAGCCATCTTTAAAAAGGGAGGCGTGGGGGGATTGTAAGTCAAATCACAAACCAGCATAGAAGATTTAAACGCGATGGGTGCAATAGCCTGGGGATTGTCAGACATCCACCCGGTTGTGGTGGCATTGATCAGGATATCGGCCCGTGCGCCAATCTTTGCTAAAGACTCGGTCTGTAACCGGATAGCAAGGGCAGACGCTCCTGGAAAATTTTCAAGGATGGACTTAACAAGCCTCCTGGCTCGTGCATAGGTCCGATTGACAATGATGACTTCCGAAACGCCCTGACTCACCAACTGCATTGCTACGGCCCGGGACGCCCCACCCGCCCCCAAAAACAACACGCGTTTTCCTGCCACTGAGGACTTGAAGGTTTCCTGAAAGGCCTGGATAAACCCAAGGCCATCCGTATTGTGGCCAATCAATTGCCCTTCCCGATGTTCAATGGTGTTCACGGCACCGATGAGCCTCGCTTCAGGACTGAGCTGATCCACATATCGAATTACCTTCTCCTTATAAGGAACGGTTACGTTGACTCCTGCCAATTGCAATGCCCGGAGGCCTTCAACAGCCCTCCTCAACATCTCTGGGGCTACTTCAAAGGCAAAGTACTGATAATCCAAACCTAGAGATTCGAAAGCGGCATTGTGCATAATCGGGGAAAGGGAATGGTGAACCGGGTGTCCGAAAATTCCCACAATCTTGGTTTTGGCGGTAATTTTCATGTATGAGCGTTGACCAAGCGGATACCACGCAGAATATAATGAAGTCCTGAGAGAATTGTTACTGCAGCCGTTAGAAACAGAAATGGAGCAAGAATCGACATATCCTTTTGAAAGATGACCCAGAACAACACCATGATGATATAGAACAACTGAATGACGGTGGTACTTTTACCCAACCAGGTCGGTGTAATGTTGAAGCTGATCTGCGTCAGGTGCAGAATCAGGGTCCCCACAATTAAAATCAGATCCCGACTTACCACGGTGATGGCGATCCAACCTGGAATCAAGTGTAAGACGGACAGAGTCACGAAGCATGCATTTAAAAGAAGCTTATCGGCCATGGGATCTAGATAAGTACCCAGAGGTGTCCTCTGATTAGCAGTCCTGGCAATGATTCCATCCAGACTATCAGTGAGTCCAGCCAGAAGAAAAATGAGTAAGCCATAAGCATAGTAACCATACACCAGACAGTTCACTAGAACTGGGATGAATAAGATGCGAAGTATTGTTAAAAGATTTGGAAGATTCATCAGGCGATTATAGGAAAGGCTACGAGAGTTGTCAATCACCCCTAAAGAAGGAAACCCCTACAATTTTTTAATTTTGTGCTACAATGGAAAGGAGTGCTATCCACAAGTACTGTTAAAAATCTGTGGATAACTCTTTATCCTGATCAATGCCAGGCAGTCTCTATGAAAGCGATTTACAAGTTGCCTAAAAATTAATCAGACGAATGTTTTTTATTTTCAAGCAGTTAAAAAATAAATACCAGGACGGTAATATTCTAAGAGCATCCAAACACGATGAAGTGGTATAGGGTGCCTACGAACATACTACATCTTGTATAAAAGTTGTGAATAGAGCGGAAAGAAGCTATCGACCACAGGCCTTTATCTAAAATTTTTGATTGATCCCGAGGCACGAACTGGTTATAATGCAGCTTTTAGGCCACCTGTTATAAAGAAGAGCCATGAGCATATTAACGATGGCAATGATCGAGATCCATCAACTAGAAGGGTTTGACCCACAGGGAAGGTCTTTTAATCGAAATGTGGAAGTGTATAGATCCGATAAAGGCTTCTCTACGCGATTTCAGTATGAAGGGGTGAGTGCCGAATCAGCCAGCTTCGTCACTATCTCAGAGGCAATGGCGGATCTTGTCAGAATAATTCAACTTAAGGGATTCAGAAAACTAAGAACCAGAGTTAATTTTAAAGGCAAACGTTATCTCGCTGAGCGTCAGCCCTGGATGGACTACCCAGAGCCCCAGGAAACTAAAGATAATAAAGGATAAAAGTCTAGAGGGATTCCTTGATGAGGCGGACAGACATCGAACGCAGACACTGGGAACTATGGGCCATTGCCCTGACCCTCATTCTTTTCTTCGCCGTGACCATTATCTACCTAGCCTTATTTACCACAAACAAAAGCATTTTCCTGGCCTTCCTGGCAGTCTTCTCTCTGCTTTTTTGCTTTTATATTGTGGAGCGAGAAAGAAAATTATTGGCCCTCACCAGACAATTAGCGGAAGAAGAATTCCAGGTTTTGGAAGAACAGTCTAAGGTCTCCCTGCTCAACACACGCCTTAAAGAACTCAGTGCCCTTCATAGAGCCGGTGAGGCCGTCCATCTGGAACGACTTCCTCAGAAATCTTTAGACCTTATCTTGCAGTCCGCTATGGAACTTTTTGAGGCCACCAGAGGATCCATTATGCTCCTGGATGATCACTGCGAGAACTTCGTCATCGCCTCGGCTCAAGGACTACACCCGGACTGGATGAAAAAACCACAAAAAGCTACAGAAGGTGTGGCCGGATGGGTGTTAAAAACTGGAGAAGCCCTTTTGCTTTCCGGCAAGGTGAGAGATAACCGCTTCACCAATTTCGTAGAAAAAGAGGTTAACATTAACTCTTCAATGTGTGCTCCGTTGCGTCTTTACGAAAAGGTGATCGGCGTTCTCAACTGCACCGTGGTTGGAGACAATAAAAAGAACTTCACCGAATACGATCTCAAACTTCTCTCGGTCTTTGCCCAGTACGCAGCGATCGCTATTGAAAATGCCCAGCTGAGAATTTCTCTCAAACAGGGGAAAATATCTTCCACAACTGCTTAGTTTTTTAAATTCCTACATTTTAACCACCTTCACACGAGGAAGAGAGCGGTGTGTTCTTTTTAACATCTGCAGATACCCTTCCCAACACTCTTAATATTTTCAAGTGCCTCTTGCTCAGAGTGACCTATCGTTCGGCACCCTGGCAGGGAAGGCACTTCTGCCACATAGCGTTGACCTTGCCTGGTAATATAAACATAGTAGCTCATCTGCCCCTCCGGCTCTTCAAGGAACTGATGTGCGATTTATCCGACTTTGAAATCCCGTTTTTCGTTCAGAACCAAGTCCTTCTCTTCCAGTTCCAAAGTCTTTTCAAAGGTCTTCAGCACCGATCGGATCTTTTCTAAAAAGAGAACCTTCTGCCTCTGCAGATCCTGGATCTCCCGTTGAAGGCGCAGCCGCTCATCCCGCGCACTCTTGGTGATTTCATCCGCCTTGAGCTCGGCCTCTTTAATTAAGAGGTTCACCTCCTTCTGGGCATTCTGTTTCATCTCATCCACCACCTTCTGTACCGCAATCAGAGTACTATTGAGAAGGGATTCTTTCTTTCTCGATTCAGCCAACTGGATTTCTAGGGCAGCAGTCTTCTCCTTGATCTCTTGGTTTTCCTTGACTAGGACCTCATAATCCTGAGCCAAGGTGTCCAGAAAACTATCCACCTCTTTTCGATCGTATCCACGCAAGCGAACACCAAATCCGATTTGCTGTATGTCAATGGGTGTAATCTTCATCGCAAACCTCCATTACATGTGGGGGCCCGTGCTACCTCGCTAGCGCTGTCGAGCATGCCCCGAAGGGGCAGCTATGCGAGAATACGCTTTTGATCTTAGGACGGATACCCAACACCCCGCGCTCAACATTGTTATGTGGGGCCTCTGCGGTTTGCCTCAGGCAAACTCTCACATGCCCCACACCCAGCCTCTCGCGGCTAAGCCGCGAATCGGCTTTGGCCAAGCCAGAGGCTCGCTTTACCTTGCCCGTTCTTACTGGAGTTGCCGCGCTAATTGGTGAAGCGAGGCGACCAGAAAACTCTGCAAGAAGATGATAACAAAAATTGCAATGAGTGGAGACAGATCAATACCAATACTGTATGACCCTATCATCCGTCGTATAGGATACAGGACCGGTTCCGTCACCTTGAACAAAAACTGCACGACAGGATTATAGGGATCTGGATTCACCCATGAGATCAAAGCCCGGGCAATGATCACCCACATATAAAGAGTCAAAAGAAGCCCGATTACTTGCGCCAATGCATCGATGAGATTCGCCAAGACAAACATCTTAATATGTGGGGGCCCGTGCGCCTACACAAACAGAAAGGTGCTCCGATGCCCCCACTCCCCACGCTCAGGCTGGCAAAGCCAGACCCTCACTTTAGCTCCTCTGCCCAAAGATCGCTGTACCAACCCGCACCAGGGTGGCTCCTTCCTCAATGGCCACCTCAAAATCAGCGGACATCCCCATGGAAAGCTCTTTCATAGACACTCCATCGATTCCCTCTTTTTCGATGGATACAGCTAACTCCCTCAGCGTCTTAAAAAACGGTCTTGAACGTTCCGGATCATCAGAAGGTGCTGGGATGACCATCAGGCCCACCACGGCCAGGGTTTTGTAACTGGAGATCTTCTTCACCATAAGACCAAGCTCCTCCGGTAAAACCCCAGACTTGGTAGATTCACCCGAGATATTGACCTGGATCAGGACCTTTTGTCGGCCTACCGTTTCTATGTGGTGGGCCGTGCGGCTACTGAGGGAAAGGCCCTCCGATGCCCCCACACCCCGCGCGCGCGCAGGCAAAGCCGAAGGCTCACTTCCCCTACTGTAATTGCTTATCCAAGTGTCTAGAGCCTCGGCCAGTCTGAAGGTATCTACTGAATGAATGAGATCAAAAAGACCCACTATCTGTTTCGCTTTGTTCGTCTGAAGATGACCTACAAAATGCCATGCTATATCATTCTGACCCAACTGCTGGATTTTAGGTATTGCCTCCTGGACGCGGTTTTCTCCGAAGATTCTCACACCACAGGCCTGCGCCTCCTGGATGGTAGTAAAACCCATCATCTTGGTAACAGCCACCAGGCGAACCTCCTCGGGTCTCCGACCCACTCGCAAGGCCGCCGATCTGGTACGCTGTACCACTCGTTCCAGATTTTCCTTAATATTGATCATTTCCTATGTGGGGGCCCGTGCGCCTACACAAACTGCAAGCCTCTCCGACCTGCCAGCCAGCAGGCAGGTGCCCCCACGCCCCGCGACAGCCCCAAACAAAGCCTGATGGCTGCCTTTTCAAACTATCTCGCGTACATAATGCCACTGAGCATTCCGGCAGTACCTTTCCCTTCCCTCCGGTAGGAAGAGAAAAGATCGGTACGACAATAGGTGCAAAGACCCACCGCGTAGAGATTTTCATCCTGCAGCCCTATTTCTAACAATTGCCGACGGTTGAGCTCCAGTAGATTCAGCATTCCCTTACCATCTTTCTTAAGCCTGACTACATCCGCTCCGTGAGAATAGAGGCTCTTGAGGGGCTCCAGCACCAACTCTCCCACTTCATAGCAACATGACCCAATACTCGGCCCCAGCGCGGCCAGGAGATGTTTAGGCCGGCAGCCCATTTTCAGGATCATTTCCTGAGCCGCCTTCGCCGCCACCTGGAGGAGAGACCCACGCCATCCGGCATGGACAGCCGCCACTGCTTTTTTCTGCGGGTCCATCAACAAAATGGGCAGACAATCAGCCGTATAGACACCCACAAAAAATCCTTCGCCACGGGTCACGATGGCATCAGCCATCTGTGGGGGCCCGTTACTCCCACGCCCCTCGTTCGCCCTGGCAAAGCCAGAGGCTCGTTTTTTCTGAGACTGAATCTGACTTTCGAGCACCAACACTCGGTCTTGATGCACCTGTTTGGCCGTGAGCACACGCGATCCGTTAAAGTGGGCCTGCCCTTTATGGGACTTTTTGAAGGAGGCCTTCAGACCAAAAAAATGGGCTGCCCCAGCCATCTCAAACTCAGGAATGACCAGATATCGGGTGTGATCCGTTTCCCGTAGAATGTAACTCTGTTGCATGACCATCTATTCCCCATTTCGCCGTAGAAAGGTAGGTACATCCCACTCGTCTTCAGTATATCCTTTTTTCCCGGCGGATTCCAGAGCACTGACCTTTCTAAGAAAGGTAGGGCGATCCAGTAACCTTGAGCTTGTTTCCTTTACAGGTTGGGTTTTGGTGGAGGCAACCTCGTTGGCTAAACCAGATGGAGTCTCCTGTTCGAAACCTGTGGCAATCACGGTCACCATCACCTCATCCTCGAGTTTCTCATGGATAACGGAGCCAAATATGATATTAGCCTCAGGGTCTGCCGCCTCCTGGATGATGGTGGATGCCTCCGTCACATCATATAGGGTCAGGTCCGGGCCTCCAGAGATATTGATCAAAACCCCCTTTGCTCCCTGGATGGAGGTGTCCTCCAGGAGAGGGCTGGAAATGGCCTGGTAAGCCGCCTGCACAGCCCGTTTTTCTCCCTTGGAAATCCCCATACCCATCACGGCGCGCCCCATATGGGACATAACGGTCCGCACATCGGCAAAGTCTACATTGACCAGACCTGGGACGACGATCAGGTCCGCAATTCCCTGAACGGCCTGTCTGAGCACATCATCCACCACCTTAAAAGCCTGAACAAGGGGTGTATTACGATCCACCACGCCAAGTAATCGCTGGTTAGGAATGACAATCAGGGTATCACAAACCTTGCGCAGTTCCTTTAATCCATCTTCAGCCTGACGGATTCTCTTGCCTCCCTCAAACTGGAAGGGTTTAGTCACAACAGCAACGGTCAGGCATCCCATTCCCTTGGCCACTTCAGAGATCACAGGGGCCGCCCCAGTCCCCGTTCCACCTCCCATCCCAGCGGTCACAAATACCATATCTGTTTCCTGCAGGATCCCCCGAATCTTTTCCACATCCTCTAGGGCGGCATCTCTCCCCACTTGGGGATTTGCCCCTGCCCCTAGACCTCTGGTGAGCTGGGTACCCAATTGTAATCGGGTGTGGGCCTTGGAGAGACCCAAGGCCTGTGCATCAGTATTCGCAGCAATAAATTCCACGCCATCTGGAGCACACTCGATCATGGTATTGATGGCGTTACATCCTCCCCCGCCTACTCCTACCACCTTAATCTTCGCCGAACGGGTATCCTGATCCACCTCATCAAAAAGTAACATCCTCTCCTCCTCTCCTCGCTAGCGCATTCGAGCGTGACCCGAAGGGTCGAGTACGCGAGAATACGCATTGGTATTTAGTGTATGGCGCATTGGGTTCTCTGGCCCTTAAAAAAGCTCCTTGAGCCAGCCCGTCATCCTATCAAACACTTTAGAGACAAAACGGCCATTGGTGTGGTAAAGAGGTTCATGATGCTCAGTATCCCTGAGGGCATACAGAATCAGTCCCACACCCGTGGCGTACATTGGGCTACTCACCACATCCACAAGGCCCCCAACACTCATTGGAATACCCTTTCGGACTGGGAGATCCAGTATGTGCTCTGCCACATCCACTAGGCCCTCCAACATCGCGGTTCCTCCAGTCAGTACAACTCCTGCTGCAATTTTTTCTTCGTATCCCGCTCTTCGGATCTCACGAGCAACCAGACTAAAGATCTCTTCGGCACGGGGTTCAATAATTTCAGCCAGCAGTGTCCTGGACAGCTTGCGCGGAGGACGCCCTCCCACACTGGGAACCTCAACGGTCTCCTCATCTCTGACCATGGAGGACTTGGCACAACCATAGCGAATCTTGATCCGTTCGGCCTCCTGTGCCGGGGTGCGTAATCCAATCGCAATATCATTCGTGAGGTGATTCCCGCCAATGGCCAGGACAGCGCTGTGCCAGATACTACCCTCCACAAAAATGGCGAGGTCCGTAGTCCCGCCACCGATGTCCACCACTGCCACACCCAACTCTTTCTCCTCCGAGGTAAGAACCGCCTCACCAGAAGCGAGAGGCTGCAGAATCATATCTAGAACCTCCAGACCTGCGCGGTTCACACATTTCACAATATTCTGGGCCGAGGTCACCGCTCCTGTAATAATATGTACCTCCGCCTCTAGCCTGATACCAGACATCCCAAGAGGATCCTTGATGCCTTCTTGGTCATCCACCACGAAGGCCTGAGGAAGAACATGCAAAACTTCCCGATCCATGGGGATAGCGACAGCCTTGGCCGCCTCGATGACACGGCGAATATCCGCTTTTCGGACTTCATGATCCTTGACGGCAATCACCCCGCGGCTGTTGAATCCCCGGATGTGACTGCCCGCAATGCCGGTGTAGACAGAATTGATCTCAACCCCCGACATCAATTCAGCTTCCTCTACAGCCCTTTTGATGGACTCCACCGTGCTCTCGATATTGACCACAATTCCTTTTTTTAAACCGCGTGAAGGGCTGGTCCCAATCCCAATAATGTCCACTGTGCCCGTTTCCTCTCCGATCTCACTCACCACGGCACATATCTTTGTAGTACCAATATCCAGGCCCACCACAATGTTATCCTTCCTGCCCAATCTCTCCTCCAAGCTCATTCATTGTTATACGTTACTCGTTAACCGTGAAAGGGAATAATTTTCCAAATAACAATTAACGAATAACGTTTAACGTGATTCTCTCAGAATGTCTTCACAATTACTTGATCTGTAAATCTCAGGTCGATCTCTTCTGGAGCAAGCTCTCTAGACCGAAGATCCGATTGAATAGCCATGAAGCTCTTCCACTTTTCCTCATAAGCTCCTTCTCCAAACCTCACAGTGTACCCTTCCCAATAAAGTTTTGGATCTCTTTGACCACGGCTCATATCCAGCACAAGAGGTTCCCCAATATCCATGCCAAAAGCATCAGAACTTTGATGGCTTTGGATCAATGCAATGAGGGCCAGCCCTGTCTGCAAGCGGCCAACTTGCTCTGGATCGCGGCGCAGGAGGCCGGCCAGGATAACTCCGTTGATATGTGGAAGTGGTTTTGAGCCACCGTTCTTGAGTACCGCAGGCCCCAGAACCACTCCCGCTCTATCAACCCAATGGAACCGCCCCTTGCTTTCCACCACCGCTGCTGGGGTTCTCTCCTGGATGTGAACCCACAAGGTATCCGGTAAAACCTTTTTTATGCTCACCTCCTGCACCCACGGATGATCTCTCACCCGGCGCATCAAGGGATCAAGGTCAAGGGTTAAAAGGTTACGCTGGAGCATGGGTGCAAAGATAGACTTTAACTCCTGGGATCGAACATGAAAATTCCCGGAAACCTTAAACTGTGTCAACTTGAAAAGATCCGCACTCAATATTATTTCGTAGAATACCCAGATGATGAAGATACCGCCCAGGATCACACTCCCCCAACGCAATATCTGTCGCAAGAGAAGAGATCTCACTCGTTTATATCGACTGTGCATCATATTAGCGGTTTACCGACAACATTAATATTTGATGAACCAAGGCATCAAAGTCGATGCCCACCCCGCGGGCGATTTCCGGAAGTAAGCTGGTCTGGGTCATACCCGGCAGGGTATTGATTTCCAAAATATAAGGGACATCATTTCCATCCACAATCATATCCACACGACTGTAACCTCTACACCCCAAAGCCTGATGAGCCGTAAAGGCATAATCGAGGCTCCTTTGATAAATCTCTTTCGAAAGCCTGGCGGGAAAGATATGTGTGGACATTCCAGGTGTATATTTCGCCTTATAATCGTAAAAACCGGTCTTTGAAACCACCTCAATCGCTCCTAAGGATCGATCGCCCAAGATGCCGACGTGAATCTCTTTTCCCTCAATATATTTTTCGACCAAAATCTCGGGATCATATTTAAGTGCCAGATTCATGGCTTTTCCAATTTCTGGTTCGTCCCGGACAATGCTGACCCCCACGCTAGAACCTTGACAACTCGGTTTAACCACCACCGGAAGATCAAACGCGCTAAAAATCTTGTTGGGACCTTCACCATGCCTGAGGATGATAAATTCAGGAACAGGGAGTTTATGAAAGAGGAAGACCTTCCGTGAGGCAATCTTGTTCATTCCCAAGGCACTGGCCAGAATTCCAGAAGCGGTGTAGGGAATATTCAAGATCTCCAGTAGTCCCTGAATCGCCCCATCCTCTCCCTTCGGACCATGAAGTGCGATGAAGACCAGATCGATCTTCTCCTTTTTCAGGATTTCGGCCACCGCCTCATCCATATCAATCCCAACCGCGGTATAGCCCTGCCGCCTGAGAGAGGCTAAGACAGCCTCGCCCGTCTTGAGGGAGATCTCCCGTTCGGTCGAACTGCCCCCCATCAGTACCCCAATCCTCTTGCCCTTCAAAACAGCCATTTAGTACTCATGACTGGTTTTATCTTCACCCACAATTTTTACTTCTAGATCCAGATCTACCCCTTTCTCCTGCTTAACCCGCTGGCAGATCTCCGAAATTAAGGACAGCACGTCTGTGGCCGTAGCTTTACCTCGGTTCACAATGAAGTTCGCATGCTTTTCCGAAACCTGAGCATTACCCAACCGTCGGCCCTTAAGTTGCAGTTCATCGATCAGCCGGCCGGCCGAATCCCCAACGGGATTTTTAAAAATACAGCCCGCATTGGGAAGCTGGAGAGGCTGTGTCTTTCGGCGGTGGCCTAGAGAAGCATCCATCCGAGCTCGGATCTCTTCAGGTGGAGCAGACTCTAACTTGAGCAAGCCTCCCACAATGATTCCTTTGGGAAGCTTGGATTTGCGGTAACTAAACTCAAGGTCCCTCTTCAGATGCTCCTTGACATTCCCATCCAGGTCCATCGTCGTGATAGACTCCAACACATCTGCGATTTCCCCTTCCCGGGTTCCAGCATTCATCACGATGGCACCCCCAAGTGTCCCCGGAATGCCACAGGCAAATTCAAGCCCACTGAGACCGGCTTTGAGAGCAAGTTGAGAAAGCTTTGGGAATGAAATGCCTGTCTCGGCATAAAAACTTTCGGCTTTATGTACGACCTTTTGGAAACGGTTGAGCTTGACCACAATTCCCCGGATTCCTCCGTCCTTGACAAGTAGATTGGTCCCGCCCAACAAAAAAATAGGGATACCCTCCCGTCGCGCTCCCAAGACCAGTTTTCTCAAGTCCTCCAGGTCTCGGGGAATCACCAGGGCATCTGCCGGTCCCCCAATCTTCATGGAGGTGTGGCGGGACATAGGTTCATCGAAACGCACCTGGCCACAAACCTCAGCCAAGGCGGCCTTTATTCTCTTATGATCTAAGCTAGATCTTCTCAACAATCTCTTTGCCTATCTTCCAGATGTCTCCTGCTCCTAGTGTCATCACAAGATCTCCAGGTCTCAGGATGGACAGAACCTGAGTGACCATCTCCTCCTTCCGGGGAATATAGATCACCTCCCGATGACCGTAGGCCTTGAGCTGCTCATACAACTGGGCCGAGCTCATACCCTCTATAGGTTGCTCACCTGCCGAATAGATCTCGGTCAGGAACAGGACATCAGCCTGATAAAAGGCCGTGGCAAACTCTTCCATTAGGTCACGGGTTCGACTGTAGCGGTGGGGCTGAAACAGCACGATCAGCCGGCCCTTCCATCCCCTTCTGGCCGCAGCAAGGGTTGCCTTGATCTCAGTGGGATGGTGACCGTAGTCATCCACTACCAGAATTCCCCGTCTTTCTCCGCGCAACTGAAACCTGCGCTCCACACCTCCAAACTCCGCAAGAGCTCGACGGATCTTTTCCACTTCCTGATCCAGTTCCAGACCCACGGCAATCGCCGCCAGAGCATTATACACATTATGTATTCCAGGGACATTAATTTCAAACGTTCCCAGATCTCTGCCCCTCAGATGAACAGAAAATTGAGTCTGCCATCCATGGGAACTCTCCTCCCGGGCCATCAGATCGGCCTGACCTGTCATCCCATAGGTGATATAACGTTTTTCGATCCTGGGGAGGATCTCCTGAATATGAGGTTGATCCAAACACAGCACCACAGCCCCATAAAAGGGAACCTTGTTCACAAACTGTAGGAAGGCCGCCTTGATTCGATCAATGTCCCCATAAAAATCCAGATGCTCCCGGTCAATATTGGTCACCACCGCAATAGTCGGGGATAATTTCAGAAATGAACCGTCACTTTCATCGGCTTCAGCCACCAGGAATTCCCCCTGGCCCAACTTGGCATTGCTATCAAACCGGTTCAGCTTCCCTCCGATGACAACGGTCGGATCCAGCCCTCCCTGGGCCAACACCGTGGCCACCATAGAGGTCGTGGTGGTCTTGCCATGGGCACCCGCCACGGCAATTCCGTACTTGAGGCGCATCAACTCAGCCAGCATCTCGGCCCTGGGAATCACCGGAATAAGGCCAGCCTTTGCGGCCTGGACCTCCACATTCTGAGGAGACACGGCAGACGAGACGACCACCACCTGCGACCCCTCCACATGAGAAGCATCATGACCGATATACACCTTACCTCCCAACATCTCCAGGCGCTTGACCGTCTCACTGTAGGCCAGGTCTGAACCGGTCACCTTGTAACCGAGATTTAAGAGGACCTCGGCAATCCCACTCATCCCGGATCCTCCGATCCCAACGAAATGAATATGCTGAATCTTTCTAAACATCGTTGATATGTGGGGGCCCGTGCGCCAACACAAAAAGAAAGGTGCTCCGATGCCCCCACACCCCGCGCGAGCGCGGGCAAAGCCCGACGCTCGCTTTACCTAATTTCTAGTTAGTGCAATACAGTGACTGACGATATCCTCGGTGGCTCGAGGATTACCCTTTGCCTTACTTTGTTGAGCCATCCGCATCAGCCGTTGCCGGTCCCCCAGTAGTTCTAGAACCTTCTCCACAACCACTGGACCGCTGAGATACCGATCCTCAATCACAATGCCTGCACCGGAATCGGCCAGAGCCATAGCATTCTTGAATTGATGATGATGGGTGGCATGTGGATAGGGAACCAGGATGGCCGGTTTCCCACAGGCCGTGAGCTCGGCCAGAGTAGTCGCTCCGGCACGACACAAGACAAGGTTCGCCTGGCGATAGACCTGCTCCATATCAAATAAAAAGGGCTCCACTCGTGCCTTAACTCCTCTTTCATCATAGACCCGCCTCACCATCTCAAAATCCCGCTCTCCCGTCTGGTGGATAATAAAAAGGTCAGGCCTGAGCCTCTTAAAGTCACCCAGTGCCTGGACCATGGCCAGATTAATGGAATGGGCTCCCTGGCTCCCGCCTAATACCAGCAATGTATTTCCCGACGGCGTATCCGAAGTCTGTTGCGACACCAAGTTGCGTCTCACCGGATTACCTAATACCCGGACATGTTTCGCCTTATTTTTAAAAAAATAACGGCTCTCCTCAAAAGCCAGCACCAGGAGATCCACCCCCCCTATGCGCGCCAGGATACGATTAGTCCATCCGGGTATGGCATTGGGCTCCAGGACCACACACTTGGTCTTAAAGAATCCGGCCAGAAGAATCACCGGTCCACTGGCATACCCTCCGATGCCGATTACCAGATCCGGCATAAATTCCCTCAGGATCCTGTATGCATCAGTCAGGCTCACAGGCAAAAGCAAGAGCGTCTTCATAACCTTCATGATTCCACGGCCGATAAGACCTTCCACCCGGATCATCCTGAGGGGAAAACCTTCCCGCTCCAGCACCCTCCTCTCCAAACCTCTGGCGGTTCCCACAAACAAGACATCAGAATCTTTAGCCTGCCGTTTAAACTCATGAGCCAGGGCAATCCCTGGATAGAGATGGCCACCCGTTCCACCGGCAGCGATAAGAATTCTCATGGCACCTCCCGATGCCTCGAAATACTGAGCAGAATCCCCACACCCACCAGATTGGCCACCAGAGATGACCCTCCATAACTCACAAAGGGTAGAGGCAGACCTTTGGTAGGTAGCAATCCGGTAACCACCGCCAGATTGATCAGGGTTGCAAGACCAATCATGAGGGTAATCCCCGCCGCCAAGAACTGCCCGAAAGGATCCTCCACACGAGTGGCCAGTTTTAACCCCCTCCATACCAGCAATACGAAACAAAACAGAATCGATAATGTTCCCACTAGGCCCAGTTCCTCACCGATCACGGAAAAGATAAAATCGGTATGCGGATAAGGCAGAAAGAATAACTTCTGACGGCCTTCTCCAAGCCCGACACCAAACTCTCCACCAGAGCCAAAAGCCAGGAAGGACTGAATGATCTGAAATCCGGCATCGGATGGGTCCCGCCAGGGATCAAGATAGGTAAGCCAACGCTGCCGCCGGTATTCTGTACCCAAGATCAAATAAGCCAATACGGGGAGCGCAGAAAGGCCCAGAATCATGAGATGCCGCGGCCGAGCTCCTCCAATAAAAAGAAGACTCACAACCACGAGGGCCAGGGTCACAGCCGTTCCCAGGTCCGGTTCTACCAGGATCAGTAGCACTCCCAGCCCTGTGATGGCGAGAACGGGAAGCAGTCCGTATACAAATCCCTGCACCTTTTCAGGGCCCTTGGTTAGATAGTGGGCCAGATAAATAATCAAGGACAGTTTGGCAAATTCCGAAGGCTGAAACACGATCGATCCAACCCGAAGCCATCGACGGGCACCATTGATTTCCTGTCCTATACTGGGTATTAAGACCACGCCTAAAAGAATGAGGGAAAGTATGGTGAGGGGTATCACTGCCCTCTGCAAGTGGCGATAATGAACCCGTGACGCCAACCAAAGCATGCTCATGCCAATGGTGACCCAAATCAGTTGTTTGACGAGAAAGTAACTACCCTCCCCAAACTTCTTAAAGGCGATCACGTTGCTGGCGCTATAGATCATCATCACACCCACAAGCACCAGAACAAGAGTCAAGATCAGAAGAACCTTATCTTCCCGCCGGGCTACCGCAGGCATGCCACAGCCTCCTTGAAGACCTTACCCCGCTCCTCAAAATTCTTAAACATATCAAAACTGGCACAGGCTGGGGAGAGCAACACGACATCTCCCGGACGTCCCAACCGATCGGCTAGCCTCACTGCTTCTTCCAATGTGGAACACTCTTCCAGGGGAGCACAGCCATCCAAGGCTTTCCGGATTTTGGCTTTAGACTTGCCAATCAGGATCACCTGCTTGACCGTTCTCCGAACGGGATCACGCAGTGGTGAAAAATCATTCCCCTTGTCCAGTCCTCCTGCAATGAGGATGATGGGTTCCTGAAAGCTTTCCAGGGACATCAGCACGGCTCCCACATTGGTGCCCTTGGAATCATTAAAATATCGGACTCCCCGGACCTCCCGGACAAACTCCAGTCGATGTTCAAGACCTGCAAAGGTCCTTAGGGTTTCGGCAATGACACGGGACTCACATCCGCTGACCAGTGCCATGAGACTTGCCGCCATGGCATTTTCAAGATTGTGAGCTCCTTTTATTTTGATCTCCTGCACCTTGCACAAGGGTCGTTTCGTCTTATGATCTCGATACACCAGGTATTCTCCAGCAAGCCCCATTCCTTCTACAGGCGGTCTCACCCGCCCAAAAAAGTGCACCTGCGCAGTAATCTGCTTACTTCCGATAAGCCTTTGGGTGATCGGATCATCCCAATTTAAGACAGCATGGTCACCAGGTTTTTGGTTCTGAAAGATGCGAAGCTTGGCCTCGCAATATTCTTGAAAGGTGTGGTAGCGATCTAAATGGTCTGGAGTGATATTGAGAAGTGCAGCCACCCGAGGTCTGAACCCAGACACCGTCTCCAGTTGAAAACTACTCACCTCTACCACCGCTGCTTCCCAGGCCAGTGGTGACAAGATCGCTTCACACAGGGGAGTGCCTAGATTACCCCCCACGAACACACGGCGTCCTTGGTTCTTGTACATTTCCCCCAACAAGGTGGTGGTGGTACTCTTGCCGTTCGTTCCCGTAATGGCCAGCAAGGGTGCTTTGAAACATGAGAAGGCCAGTTCTAATTCCCCAATTACGGGAACCCCTTTATCTCTCGCTGCACGAACCGGCTCTAGACCACTTGGAACTCCGGGACTCAGAACGACCAAATCGGTCCGTAAAAAATCTTTGGCATCATGTCCACCCAAGCTAAGGCGCACTTCAGTATCCGTCAATTGATTCAGATATGGCCTTAATTCCGTCTCTGTCTTTGTATCGGTGAGGGTAACCTGCGCCCCTTCGCGAACCAGGAACTTGCAAGCCGCCACACCGCTTCGGCCCAGCCCCACCACGGTCACACGTTTATTCTTAAGGTCAAGCATCATCTATACGTGGGGCCGCTGCGGTTTGCCTTTGGCAAATCCTCACATGCCCCACGCCCTGCCTCTCACAGCAGAGCCGCAAATCGGCTCTGGCAAGCCAGCGGCTCGCTTTCCTAATCACTATTCATTACTCAGACTCACACTTATCTCAGCTTTAACGTGCTCAAACTCAGCAGGGCCAGGATAATGGCAATGATCCAAAAACGGATCACCACTTTGGGCTCCTCCCATCCTTTCAGCTCAAAATGATGATGAATGGGCGCCATAAGAAACACTCGCTTGCCCCTGGACTTGAATGAGACCACCTGAAAGATGACCGACAGGGCCTCGATAACAAACAACCCTCCCACTAACAATAATAACAACTCATGTTTGGAGATCACGGCTACAGTACCCAAGGCCCCACCCAGGGGGAGGGAACCCACATCCCCCATAAATACTGAAGCAGGATAAGCATTAAACCACAAGAACCCCAGGCTGGCACCCACCATAGCCCCGCAGAAGACACTCATCTCTCCCGCACCTTCTATGTAGGCAATGAGCAGATACTCTGCGAACTTTTTGTGTCCAGAGACATAGACCACCACTGTATAGGCCAATGCCGCCACAATGACGGGACCAATGGCCAGTCCGTCCAGCCCGTCTGTGAGGTTAACGGCATTGGACGCCCCCACAATGACCAAAATGGCGAACACAATATAAAACCAACCCAGATCAGGGTGGATATTCTTGAAGAAGGGGACCGTCAGTGTTGTGGAATAGGCCGGGAGCTCATACAGAATCAGGCCGATGGCCAGCCCGGTCAGAATCTGCAAACCAAACTTGTAACGTGGGGGCAGGCCCTTGGACTGTCTCTTAGACACCTTCAAAAAATCGTCCCAGAACCCTATCAACCCAAAAGAGGTCGTAGCGAACAAGACTAGCCAGACATAAACATTCTTTAAGTCTGCCCATAACAAGGTGGCGATGATTACAGAGAAAAGGATCATGATTCCCCCCATGGTGGGGGTACCTGACTTGCCCAGATGAGACTGAGGTCCATCCTCCCTTACCTGTTGACCAATATGGTAACGTTGAAGATAGCGAATAATCATGGGACCCAGAATAAAGCTGATCACTAATGCCGTCAGGACCGCATACATTGTTCTAAAGGTAATGTAGCGAAAGACATTCAGAAACGAGTATTCGATGTGTAAGGGATATAATAGATTATAGAGCATCGTCTGGTCAGTGCTGTTAACTGTTTTTAATAAACTCCAAGATCCTTTCCATCTTCATCTTCCGGGAACCCTTGATCAGGATGTAATCCCCGGGTCTGGCTACTCTCAAAACCGCCTCTGCTGCATCCTCTGGACCCTGGCTGTGTATCACTCTGGCATCATCAATGCCTGCCGAAAGAGCCCCTTGCGCGATCTGCTCTGCCAAAGATCCCATCGTGATGAGATACTGGATCCCTGCCCTGGCCACCTCTCTACCCAACTCCCGGTGTGCCACTTCCCCAGGTCCACCCAGCTCAAGCATATCGCCCAAGACAGCAATTCTCTGGCCCGAGGATCCCAGGCCGGCTAGGGCCTCTAGTGCAGACCTCATGGAAGCAGGATTGGCATTGTAGGCATCATTAAGGATTCGGAATCCTTTGAGTTCCGATAACTGAGATCGCATGGAGACGGGTTTAAAATCCTCCAGACCCTGCCGGATCATATCCAAGTCTACCCCCATATAGGCCCCAAGGGCAGCCGCCCCTAAGGCATTGTAGATATTGTGTTTCCCCACTGTAGACAAAGTAACCTCAAGCTCACCTGTCTTTGAACCGATCCGGATCTTCAGCCGAAAGGTCGGTCCATAATCCGGATGAAGAACCACCGCAGATGCCATCACATCGGCTTGAGATCGAAGGCTAAAGGTTATCAACCCCCCTTTCACCTTCGTAGCTAAATATTGAAAATACTCATCATCCGCATTCAGAATAGCCGCTCCCTCTGGTTCTAAAACTTCCAGCAACTCCGCCTTGGCCCGGGCTACACCTTCCACATCTCCCAAAAATTCTAGATGTGTGGGTCCAATATTAGTGATCAAGCCCGCCTGAGGCTGGGCAATCTGGCACAGGCGTCTAAGCTCTCCTGATCGGTTGATCCCCATCTCAATCACGGCCACTTGATGTATCGGCTCCAACCTAAGAAGCGTCAAAGGGACACCGATATGGTTATTGAGGTTTCCCTCATTCGTAAGAAGTCGAAATTGATGGGCCAGGATACTGGCCGCCATCTCCTTGGTGGTGGTTTTGCCATTGCTCCCCGTAATAGCAATGACTGGGATATTAAATCTTGAACGATGGGCCCTGGCAATCTCCTGTAAGGTCGTCAGGGTATCCTCCACCTGAATCAGAATCTTATTTTTAAAACGAAGTTGGTGACTCATTGATAAAATAACACCTGATGCACCCGCCTCAAGGGCCTGGGAGATAAAGTCATGGCCATCAAACCGATCGCCCTTAAGAGCGATAAAGAGCTGGCCTGGCTTCACTACCCTGGAGTCAATACAGACACCAGAAAAAACGCCTCCTTTTTCTCCTCCCACCAGCTTTCCATGGGTCACTGATAATATTTCATCCACACTAAACATTTTATCTATGGGGGCTCCACCTCGCTAGCGTTGTCGAACATGCCCCGAACCCGCAGAGCGAGCGCCAGCGAGCGAATAAGATTGATTTTCTATCTACTCGGGTCGAAGAATCCTGTCTTTGATAGTAAGGATTCTTCAAGGGGTGTCTATGCGAGAATACGCTTTTGATCTTAAGACGGATGCCCCCACACCCCAAGCCTGATTTTTTGATGTGGGGCCGCTCTGGTTCCCCTTGAAGGAGAATCCTCACATGCCCCACGCCCGCCGTACTCAGGCAAAGCCTGAAGCACGGCCTTGGCAGAGCTGCGAACCGGCTTCTTTATTTTGTCCTTAGTCTTCTTAATATTCCTCTCGCCACCTCTCGATCATCGAAATGCAATTTGCGATCTTCAATGATCTGGTAGTTTTCATGTCCCTTTCCCGCAATCATTACAATATCTCCCCCGCGGGCTAACCTGATGGCTTTTTCAATAGCCTCAGACCGATTCGGGATAATCAGGTACTCCGCCTGCTGGCCACGGGAATCTGGTCCCTGCTGAATTCCCGCCTCAATTCCCCGAATAATATCCATGGGATCTTCCGTTCTAGGGTTATCAGAAGTCAGAATCACCAAGTCACTCAACTCCGTAGCGACACGCCCCATCTTAGGACGTTTCCCACGGTCTCGGTCACCTCCACAACCAAAGACCGTCAGGATACGTCCGCCAGCAGATCTGGCAACCCGAAGCTCTTTAACAGCCAAGAGCAATTTTTGTAAGGCATCGTCAGTATGGGCATAGTCCACCACCACCAAAAAATCTTGTCCCTCTTCAATCTTCTCAAATCGGCCGGGAATCTGGTGGGTCTCTCTGATCCCCTTTTGGATGACGGCAATCGGTATGTCCTGGCTGAGGGCAGCTCCAATGGCAGCAAGGATATTGGAAACATTATACCTGCCGGTCAAAGTCGAGTGTATCTCGAATTTTCCCTTTGGGGTCTGGGCAAAAAAACGGATTCCCTCAAAAGCCATGTGGAGATTCTCTGTAGAGAGGTCGGCTTGCCTTCCGTATCCGTACGTCCAGGAGGGTACCTGAGTTGATGCAATCACCCGATCAGCCCTAGGATCCTCCAGATTCACCAATGCCCTACGTGGGAATAATTTTGGATTCTTTTCTCCCAGGTTCACAAAAAACTTTAACTTGGCCGCGAAATAATTATCAAGACTTCCATGAAAATCCAGATGGTCCTGGGTCAAGTTTGTGAAGATACCCACATCATAAGCACAGTCAGCCACTCGTTCCAGGGCCAGGGCATGGGAAGACACTTCCATGACCGTATACTCTACACCTGCCTCAACCATGCGAGCCAGAAGCCGATGTAGATCAAGAGATTCCGGAGTGGTATGAGACGGCGAGAGGACTTCCTGACCTACATGGTAATTCACCGTTCCCAGCAGTCCCACCTTTTTCCCAGCCGCCTCTAGGATTCCCTTAATCAAATAGGTAGTAGTGGTCTTTCCATTGGTCCCAGTCACCCCGATCAGACCCATCCTATGTGATGGCCGGCCATAGAACTGATGAGCCAGAGCCGACAGGGCCTTGCGCGTATCTTTAACCTGGATGACACAGGACCGGGTCTGGGAAGACCCATAAGACCTTTTCTTTTCCACCACGGCCGCGGCGGCACCCCGGGCCATGGCCTGCTCCACGTATTGGTGTCCGTCCTGCTGTAATCCCCGGATAGCTACAAAGACCATCCCGGGCGCGATGGTTCGGGAATCGCAAGTAAGACCCGTCACTTCACAGCCCAGAGATCCTTGAACATCAGGACGGTCTAGAATCGAGATAAACTCTGCTAATTTCATGACTTCCTGGCATCAGCCACCAGTACCCGATCACCATCCTGAGGCAACGTCCCCAAATAGTTAAGGGCCTCCTGAGCAATAACCTTAAACACGGGGGCAGCCACGCTGCCTCCCCATGCAACACCTTCGGGCTCCTCAATCACCACCAGGATGGCCAGTTGGGGTTCCCCGGCGGGAACAAACCCAACAAAAGAACTAATAAAACGATTGGCAAAATATCGGCCTGTGGAGGGATCAATCTTCTGTGCCGTCCCAGTCTTTCCCCCGACAGCATAACCAGGAATAGCTGCCTTCTCTCCAGTCCCACCGGGATCTGTGACTCTCTCCAGAATCTCCTTCATTTGCTGAGCGACTTGAGTTGTCAGCACCCGACGGCGAACCTGGGGTGAAAATCGCTTCATCACCACTCCCTGGGGATTACGGATTTCCCGGACAAAGAAGGGCTTCATCAGGAGCCCCCCATTGGCAATCGCTGAGACGGCTGTAATCATTTGAATCTGGGTTACCGCAACCTCCTGACCGATAGAGAGAGTAGCCAAAGAGCGTTTAGACCACTGAGATGGATCACGCAGGATGCCGGGGACCTCCCCACGCAGATCAATACCGGTTTTTTCACCAAAACCAAATGCGCGGCTATAACGATAGAATACACTATTCCCTAAACGCATGCCCACCTTGGCCATACCCACATTGCTGGATTGAGCCACCACATCCTGAAATGACAGAAGCCCATGGGAAAAAGGATCCCGGATCGGGCTTCCGGCCACAATCAGGCTTCCTCGCTCGCAGTCGATCACCTCTGTCGGCGTAACCACACCCTCTTGCAGAGCAGCCGAAGCCGTTACGATCTTGAAGGTGGACCCTGGCTCATACACATCTGTGATGGCCCGATTGCGCCACTGATCGGCCAAGGGAAGCCGGGAGTTTTTTGGGCGAGCCGGAATGGTGTTGGGATTAAATGCAGGCCGAATGGCCAGTGCCAAGATTTCCCCCGTCATAGGGTCCATCATAACCACGGTTCCTGCCACGGACTTTGTGCGGGTCAAAGCCGCCTCAAGTTCTCTCTCGCTGATGTGCTGCAGAAACTCGTCCACGGTAAGAACCAGGTCATTTCCCCTGGAGGGGGCTACATAGTCGAATCCTTCTGGAAAGACGTTTCGACCTGCGCCATCTCGTTCGAACCGGATCTCTCCCTCTTGCCCTCTTAGAACAGTGTCGTAACTATTTTCGATCCCCTCCATTCCCTGGTGATCCAGGCCGGTGAAGCCCAGGATCTGTCCCAGCAAAGTCCTCTTGGGATAAAAGCGACGGCTTTCCATGATAAAGCCTACTCCCTCAATCTGTAAGCGCTGGATCGCCTCGGCCATTGCTGGGTCTACCTTACGTTCCAACCACACAAAATGTTTAGTCCTCCCCAACCGATCGTTCATGGCTTTAAAACTGGTCCTCAAAACGGGGGCAAGGCGTTTGGAGACATTCCGCCCATTCTTGATGATAGAAGGAATCGCATAAATCGAGGGGGCTTTAAGGTCAATGGCCAGGATTCTTTCCTTTCGGTCCAGAATGGCACCCCGCTCTGCTTTCACATTCACAACTCTGAAATGCTGTTTTTCGGCCTGTAATGCAAGCTCCGAACTCTTGAGGATCTGCAGATCTACAAGGCGCAGGGCAACAATGAAAAAGCCTACAATCAAACAGGCCAGTGCCCAATAGATTCGCTGCCGGATTTGTCTCTGCCGATGCTCTTCTACGAAACCTCTAACGGCTGTGTGTTTCAAAGAACGCCCCGTCTCTCATTCGATGTGGGCTCAACAACATTTAAAGTCTATCGATTACCGGCCACTAGCCACTGTTCTCTCAGCAACCCGAATAGGACTATCCGTCTTTTCTTGGGTATCGACAGGCTGTTGGTTGATCACCTTTACCAACTGATGAGGATCTGGCCTGATCATCCCCATCTGGATGGTGGCAATCTCTTCGATCCTCCGGTAGGAAGAAAGACTTGAGATCTCGATCAACAGCTCATGTTCAGCCTGCCTCAGATCCTTCTCGGTCCTTTGAAGCTGCTGGATCTCCAATCCCAGCTCAATCAGTGTATTGCGTTCCCAGAGCAGTAATATGCCCATCATCAAACATACCAGAATGATTGCCCCCCTAATCGAGATTCCCTTCATCAATTCCTCCCATTTTCTAGCTTAATTTTTCTCCACCACCCGTAGTTTGGCACTGCGACACCGCGGATTAAGCATCCTCTCTTCCTCACCCGCCACGATAGGACGTTTCGTGATCACCGTCACCTGCCCTTGCTTTCCCCAGTCTCTGAAGCCGTGCTTCACGATACGATCCTCCAGAGAATGAAATGAGATGACACACGCTCTTCCGGCTGATTTAAGCCGTCTGATAGACGCTTCCATCACCAGCCACAGGTTTGAAAGCTCATCATTAACCGCAATCCTCAGGGCTTGAAAGACGCGGGTCGCTGGGTGAATCCTGGTCACGTGACTACGTTTGGGAATAGCCTTAAGGATCAGTTCCGTCAGATGTGAGGTGCTGGTAATCCTGGCCCTGGCTCGTTCTTGGACGATAAAGCGGCTAATCCTCTTGGCCCACCGTTCCTCTCCATATTCCTGAAAAATTCGGGTCAGTTCGGTCTCACTCAGTTGATTAATAAGTTCCGAGGCCATTTTGCCCTTTGTCTGATCCATGCGCATATCCAGCGGGCCATCTTTCAAAAAACTAAACCCCCGCTCACCTACTTCCAGTTGTGTAGAGGACACCCCCAGATCAAAGAGGATACCGTCCACTTCCTGAACAGCTTCCCGGTCCAGCACGGCATCTAAATGAATAAAGTTTTCATGGTGGAAAACCACGCGGTTGCCAAAGGCAACCAGTCTATCCCTGGCATGTTCAATCGACTGAAGATCCCAATCTAATCCAATGACCCGGCCACCCGGTGCACTGGTCTTGAGAATCTCTTCTGTATGGCCACCCTCTCCCAGGGTACAATCCAGATAGATCCCCCCCGGACCGCATTTCAGAAACTCGATCACCTCCCGGACCAGGACAGGGGTATGATAAACAGCCATAGTCAGTCCAATAGTCTGTACTATAAACCCAAACTGGCCAGGGCCGTGCTGATTTCCTGTGCCGACTGATTGATCTGTTGCTCCTTCTCCTTCCACCGCTTATGATCCCAGATCTCGATCTTATAATGCATTCCTAATACAACCACCTCTTTGTTGAGTTTGGCATAGGATCGCAGACTTGGAGGGATGAGAATCCGGCCCTGTTTATCTAGAAGGCACTCCATAGCCGGGGCAACCACATGGCGGTTGAAATTCTTCACATGAGGATTTGTCATGGGAAGGCCCTTGGCCTTCTCCAGAATCCGGGTCCATTCCTCGGGAGGGTAGGCCATAAGACATGTGTCAAAATCCTTTGTCACAATCAGGATCTCGTGGGCGCCATTGACTAGAGCCTCCTTCAGTTTTCCAGGAATGCTCAGCCTTCCTTTAGGATCAAGCGTATGCCGGTACTCGCCAAAAAACATTTATTGCCTATTATCCAGCTGTGAGGACCCCACCTCGCTAGCGCTGTCGAGCATGCCCCGAACCCGCAAAGCGAGCGCCAGCGAGCGAATAAGATTGATCCTCTATCTACTCGGGGCGAAGAATCCTGTCCTTGATAAAAGGATTCTTCAAGGGGTGTCTATGCGAGAATACGTCTTTGAGTTTGCTGTGGACTACCCCACACCCCACGCTAGCCCAGGCAAAGCCCGACGCTCGCTTTTATAATTCCACTTTTCACCACTTTTTCCCACAACAAGGGACAAGTATACACTTCTCTGTTCCTTTGTCAAGCGAAAAGGAAAGTTTTGAAAAATCAGGAGAGGAGCGCGAAGAATTTACAGAGGAACCAGGCCATGACGGCACAGGTCGGGAGGGTCAGGATCCAGGCCACAACAATATTCAGCCCCACTCCCCACTTGACGGCCGAGAGGCGCTTCCTGACCCCCACTCCCATCACGGCAGAGCTGATGGTATGGATGGTGCTGATGGGCATACCCATTCGGGATGCAACCTCAATCATGGTAGCCGCCCTGTCCTCGGCCGCAAACCCATGGATGGGCCGCAAAGGCTAAACATGACGGGTCATTCTCGCGAGAGGCCTATCTCCTTATAAATCCTTGACAACCCTGCCCTATTTCTGTTAGATTTTTCTAATAGCATAAGTCCCGTTTTTATAACATTAATTGATTATTTCTGTTAATGACAACAGGGGGCCAGAATGAAGGTCACACTCAACGGGAAACAGACAGAGATTGAAGTTAAAACAGTATCGGATCTGTTGCAGTCCAAAAAAATCGAGCCTCAGATGGTGGCGGTGGAACTCAATGAAAAGATGCTGGAACGAGAGGATTTTTCTAAAACCCCACTCCATGAAGGAGACCGGATTGAGCTACATCATTTTATGGGAGGGGGCGCTTCTCTATTCATAGCCTTACCGATCTAATAGGTAAAACCCCCCTGGTCAGGCTCCAAAAGTTCTCTGGAAAAGAGGAGGCCGCCCTTTTTGTCAAGGTGGAATACTTTAATCCCGGAGGAAGTATCAAGGACCGGGTCGCGTGGGGGATGATTCAGGCAGCCGAGGTGAAAGGGCTTCTTAAACCCGGTGCCACATTGGTAGAACCCACCGGCGGAAATACGGGAATTGGGTTGGCCATGATCTGTGCAGCCCGGGGATATAGGCTGATCGCGGTGATGCCGGAGGGAATGAGCAAGGAGAGGATAGACCTTCTGGCTTCATACGGGGCAGAGGTCGTTCTGACCCCGGCGTGGGAAGGAATGCGTGCAGCCGTCACCGAGGCCCAGCGGCTGGCAAACGAGCATTCTTATTTTATGCCGGACCAGTATACAAATCTGGCTAATCCTGAAACCCACCGCAGGACAACAGCGGTGGAGATCTGGGAAGCCCTAGAAGGTAAAGTGGATGCATTTATCGCCGGAGTGGGTACGGGGGGAACCATCACGGGAGTGGGTGAATTTTTAAAAGCCAAAAATTCCCACATCCGTATCGTAGCAGTAGAGCCCAAGGGATCACCGGTCCTGTCAGGAGGAAAACCCGGTCCTCATCGGATACAAGGAATTGGAGCCGGATTCGTTCCCAAGATTCTGAACCGGACTATCCTGGATGAGATTTTCCAAGTAAAGGACGAGGATGCTTACCAGACTGCAAAGGCCTTGGCCCGGGAAGAGGGATTGTGTGTAGGAATCTCATCCGGGGCAAATGTTTTTGTGGCCCAACAACTGGCCAGAAGACTAGGCAAGGGTAAAAATGTGGTTACAGTACTCCCCGACAGCGGCGAACGGTACCTGAGCATGGAAAAATATTTTCAATAAGGCAAAACATGGATTTTAACGAGACACAGATTCAACGCTACAGTCGACATATCCTTCTCCCGGAAGTGGGTGGCAAGGGGCAGATCAAGTTAGCCAAGGCAAAGGTTTTTATCGTGGGGGCCGGAGGACTGGGGGCCCCAGTGGCTCTCTATCTAGCTGCGGCCGGTGTCGGGACCCTGGGAATCATTGATGGTGATCTGGTTGACCTTTCCAATCTGCAACGACAGGTGATCCACCACACCCCGGACCTGAAAAAGCCCAAGGTTTTGTCTGCCCAGGAAAAGATAAAAGCCATCAACCCGGATGTCAAGGTAGTTGCCTATCAAGAGAAGCTAATGGCTAGCAACGCCCTGACACTTATTAAAGACTACGACATCCTGGTGGATGGCACGGACAATTTTCCCAGCAAGTTTTTAATCAATGACGCCGCCATCTTTTCTGGAAAACCTTTGGTCCATGGTGGAATTCTGCGCTTTGACGGTCAGGTCCTCACCATTCTACCTAAAAAGAGTGCGTGCTACCGTTGCATCTTTAAATCACCGCCGCCTCCAGGGGTGGTTCCCTCATGCCAGGAGGCCGGTGTGCTGGGAGCATTGGCAGGCGTGATCGGAACAATCCAGGCCACTGAGGTTTTAAAACTCATCCTCAATATTGGAGATCCTCTCGCCAACCGCCTCATGCGCTACGATGCTCTTCAAACCGGATTCCGTGAGATCCGGGTGCGGAGAAATCCAAACTGCTTGGTCTGCAGCGATCAGCCCCAAATCACAGAGCTCATCGACTATCAGCAGGAGGTCTGCCGAACATGAAGATCAAAGGCCTCAAATGTCGAGAATGTGGCAAGGCCTATCCTGCGGAGCCACTTCACGTCTGTGAGTTCTGCTTCGGTCCGCTGGAGGTGGATTACGACTATGCCGCTATTGGGAAGATCATCTCGCGAGAACGGATCACTCAAGGACCAAAGAGCCTTTGGCGGTATATCGATCTGTTACCTGTGGAAAAAGAGGCCACAGTGGGACTTTATGCGGGCTTCACCCCTTTGATCCATGCCAAGAACTTGGGGAGAGAGCTGGGTCTGGATGAGCTTTATCTTAAAAATGATACCGTGAACCACCCCACTCTTTCCTTTAAGGACCGGGTGGTGGCGGTGGCCCTGACACGGGCCAAGGAATTTAATTTTGATACCGTTGCCTGTGCCTCCACAGGCAACCTGGCCAATGCCGTAGCAGCTCATGCCGCCCAGGCAGGGCTTCGCTGTTTTGTCTTCATCCCCTATGACCTGGAATCGGCCAAGGTCCTCGGTAATCTTATTTATAAGCCCACCGTGGTGGCCGTGGAAGGAAACTACGACGATGTAAACCGGTTATGTAGTGAAATCGCTGGGGAATATCCCTGGGCTTTTGTGAATATCAATATCCGACCCTATTACGCGGAGGGATCCAAAACCCTGGCTTTTGAGACCGTGGAGCAGATGGGCTGGAGGGCACCGGATCAGGTGGTGGTCCCTATTGCATCAGGTTCACTGTTGACCAAGATCTGGAAGGGATTTAAAGAAATGGAGCGCCTGAACCTGATTGATAAGCTCTCTACAAGAATTAATGGGGCCCAGGCGGAAGGCTGCTCTCCAGTGACCTCGGCCTTTAAGGAAAGACGGGATTTTATCCGGCCTGTGAAACCCAAGACTATTGCTAAATCTCTGGCCATTGGAAATCCCGCAGATGGCTTCTATGCCCTCAAGACGGTTCTGGACAGTCATGGACACTTAGAATCAGTCAGTGATGAAGAGATTATTGAAGGAATACAGTTGTTGGCACGGACCGAAGGAATCTTCGCCGAAACGGCAGGTGGAGTGACTGTAGGAGTTTTAAAAAAACTGGTCCGAGATGGAATTATCTCTAGACAAGATGTGACCGTGGCTTACATCACGGGCAACGGACTTAAGACCCAAGAAGCCGTCATGGGAACTCTGGGTGAGCCGGTCCGTATTGAACCCGGACTCATGAGCTTTGAAAAGATCTTTAAGCTAAAATAGAGATGAGGAAGATTGCTATGGCAGTTAAAGTAAGAATCCCCTCTCCTTTAAGAAAACTGACCCAGGGACTGGGAGAGGTAGAGATCCTAAGCAATAATGTGGGTGATCTTATTGAGACCTTGGAGAAAACCTATCCAGGAATGAAAGAGCGAATCTGTGATGAGGATGGCAATCTACGCAGATTTGTTAATATCTATATCAACCAAGAAGACATCCGTTTTCTCAAAGGCAAGGATACTCCCCTCAAGGAGGGGGACGAGGTCTCCATCATCCCTGCCATTGCAGGCGGCGCAGAGGCAAAGAGCAGCCGGGTTACCAGTCTGAGGGTTCATATTACCTTTCCAGAGGACAAGATCAAGGAGCCTATCATCTATCTAATTGGCAAAGAGTACAAGGTGATTACCAACATCCGCAAGGCGGACGTGACCGAAAAGACCGGATGGGTGGATCTAGAACTCACAGGGGATCCCCATGAAGTTGAACAGGCTGTAGCAGGATTAAAAAAGAAGGGCGTCAAGGTAGACCCCATCGAGCGAAACATTATTGAATAAGGAAAAGCATGGACTTCACAGAAGAACAGATACAGCGTTATAGCAGACATATTATCCTGCCCGAAGTGGGTGGAAAAGGACAAAAGAAGCTCCGGGATGCAAAGGTGTTCATCGTGGGGGCTGGGGGGCTTGGCTCTCCTGCTGCACTCTATCTGGCCGCGGCGGGAATCGGCACTCTTGGAATCATTGATGCCGATCGAGTGGATCTCTCTAACCTGCAACGCCAGATTCTTCACACCACCCAGCGTGTAGATACATCTAAGGTCGTTTCGGCCCAGCAGACGCTAAATGCGGTCAACCCTGATGTTCAGGTGAAAACATACGAAGACAAGCTCTACTCCAAAAATGTTTTGGGAATCATCAAAGATTATGATGTCATCATGGATGGTTCGGATAATTTTCCGACCCGGTTTCTGGTGAACGATGCCTGCTTTTTCTTAAAAAAACCCCTGGTCTCAGGAAGCATCTTCCGATTCGAGGGACAACTGGTAGTGATCAAGGCGTATGAAGGAAATCCTTGCTATCGATGCCTCTATCCAGAACCCCCACCTCCAGGGATGATCCCTAGCTGCCAGGAAGCGGGTGTGTTGGGAGTACTGGCCGGAACTATTGGTGTCTTGCAGGCCGCCGAAGCATTAAAAGAGATTCTAGGAATCGGCAATGGGATGTACAATCGCCTATTGACCTATGATGCCCTCTCCATGTCCTTCAGAGAGGTCAAAACCCGAAAGGACCCCAAGTGCCCTCTCTGTGGGCCAAATCCCAAGATCACTGAACTCCTGGACTATGAGATCTCCTGCACGATCTGAAAGTCACAACAGATACACCAAGGGGGTTTCTTCCGGTTTTGTCCGAGTCGCTCTTCTGATAAGGAAAAATTGTGTTAAAGATACCCAAAGCAATTGTTGAACAGATCATCGCCCATGCGCGAGACACCTACCCGAATGAATCCTGTGGGATCCTGGCCGGTCGGAACTCCGTGCCCACTCATATCTATCAGGTTAAAAATACCGACTCCAACCCAAGGATCCGCTATCTCATGGACACTCAGGAGCAGTTTTGGATCTTCAAGAACATGCGCCATAACGCGTTGCAGCTAGCGGCCATTTATCATTCCCATCCCCACACTGAGGCCTATCCCTCCCCAACTGATGTAAAGCTTGCCTACTATCCCGAAGCTTACTACATCCTGACCTCCCTCCAGGATCCCCAAAATCCCATTATCCACGCTTATCGTATCCAGGACGGTAAGATCACAGAAGAACAGTTAGAAATCATATAGACCGACATACAGAGGTCACAGCTGGGGGACGGTGACACGGCCGTGTCGAAGGCTGCCACCTCCATGGCTCCGATGCTGTGGCTGCCGAGACCCGAAGGTCGGCGAGCACCGTAAGCGCAGCCGTGCCTGTGCCGTGGAATCGGCCCCCGGCTGTGACCTCAATAGGTTGATAATTTTCTAAATAGCTCGACCTGCCCTTTCGCTGCTCCAAGGCTTCGGCGCTGACCCACCAACGACGCTCGGATGGGAAGACCCTTCCGGAATTCCCTCAGCCCTTCGAGCTTCGGTCAGTTCCGGCTTTCCCTCCCCTCGCTGTCGGGTGAGGTCCCCAGCGCCTCCCGCCAGTCGCGCTCAAGGCCAGATCGAGCTATTTTGAATTGACACAGTTGACATTCCAGTCTGCGGTTTCTTATTATTTGCTTGGGACGTCAAGAAGGAGGTGTGACGATGAGCAAATCGGTTGGAGGCAGCGCACCAAAGATGCGTGTGATGCAGGTCACACACCCGAAGGGACCCTTTGAACTCGTTGAACGTGAAATCCCAATGCCTGGACAGGGGAAGGTTCGGATCAAGGTTCAGGCTTGTGGAATTTGCCACAGTGATTTGTTCACAAAAGAAGGACTCTGGCCGGGCATTCAATATCCACGAGTCCCAGGCCACGAGGTTGCAGGTATCATTGATGCGGTGGGCCCAGGCGTTGTGGGATGGAAAACTGGTCAGCGGGTGGGAGTAGGTTGGCACGGCGGACACTGCGGCTATTGTGATTCTTGTCGTCGTGGCGACTTTGTGACTTGCCAAGTGGCGCCTCAGGTAACCGGTATCACCTATGACGGCGGCTACGCCGACTACATGACTGCTCCCTCAGAAACCCTGGCACTGATCCCCGAAGGACTTTCGGCCGAAGAGGCAGCCCCGTTGATGTGTGCCGGGATCACCACTTACAACTCTCTCCGGAACAGCGGGGCACGGCCAGGCGATGTCGTCGCCGTACTTGGGTTGGGCGGTCTCGGTCATCTGGGTGTTCAGTACGCCGCTAAGATGGGTTTTAAAACCGTTGCCATCGCGCGCGGGAAAGATAAGCAGACATTGGCCAAGAAGCTTGGTGCGCAGCATTACATTGATAGTCAAACGCAGGATCCCGCAGCAGAATTGGTCAAGTTAGGCGGAGCCAAGGTCATCTTGGCAACTGTGACGAATGGCAAAGCCATGAGTGTGGTCTTAGGGGGTTTGGGCGTCAATGGGAAGTTGATCGTCCTCGGAGCGGCCCATGAACCGCTTGAAGTGCCTGCTATTTTACTGATCTCAGGACGTCGGTCAATCGTGGGCTGGCCTTCAGGATCACCAATTGATTCACAGGATACGCTGTCTTTTAGTGCATTGATGGGTGTGCGGCCTATGAATGAGGTTTTCCCACTGGAACGTGCATCAGAGGCCTATGAACTCATGATGAGCGGTAAGGCTCGGTTTCGGGTCGTCCTCACAGCCAGCCACTAATCCGGAAAATGGGCCTCTTCTTAGTATCACCAACCAAGGAGGAAAAACATGGCCATCCCAAAAAAAGAAGGAGAAGGATTTTATGCTTAAAAAAATCCTCATTGCTATCGGAGTCATCATCATCGTGTTTGCCGTCCTCGTTGCCATGCAGCCATCCGAGTTCCACGTCGTGCGGGCGGCCACCATGTCAGCCCCGGCGCCGGCGGTATTTGCGCAGGTGAACGATTTCCATAACTGGGAGGCATGGTCCCCGTGGGCAAAACTCGATCCGGCGATGAAGAAAACTTACGAGGGTGCGCCGGCTGGAACCGGTGCAATCTCCACGTGGGCCGGCAACAAGCAGGTGGGTGAAGGACGCGCGACGATCACCGAGAGCCGTCCGAGCGATCTGATCAGAATCGAACTCGAATTCGTTAGGCCCTTTGCCGCCACCAACACCGTGGAATTCACCTTCAAACCTGAGGGCAATCAAACCTCCGTGACGTGGAGCATGGCCGGTAAAAACAATTTCATCGCCAAGGCAATCCACCTTTTCATGGACATGGACAAAATGGTCGGTGGTGATTTCGAGAAAGGGCTGGCACAAATGAAATCGGTGGTGGAAGCAGCGCCCAAGCAATAACGCGGCGGCTGGAGCCTCGACACGCTGCTTCAACGCAAACGCGGGGGTGCCACAAGCGTGTAGTGAATAATGAGAATCCTTCGCACCCGACGGTTAGAAAGGGTGTTAATTTCTTCCTGAAACAATCGGCCCATAAGGTTGATCCAACATCCTAGATTACCCTAGTTAATCCTTTTTTGACTGGAACTGCCATAAACCCACGCATGTTATAAAATTTCGGCTTCCAACTGCTAAGCAAGAGAACTGCATGGATGCCGCATAAATGTATGAATTTTATGCTGTTCTTGATACTAGGCTAGAATGGATATGTCGCATTCATAAAGTTAGTGTAATCTTTTACTTTTTATCGCTTTAAGTGTCAATTCAGCTACAGCTCGGATGCGATACTTAGGGTGATCCAATAATTGTTCTAGAGCAGGTATAGCAGACTTAGCTCTTGGTCCCATAATTTGCAGTGTACGAAAGGCGTCACTGATCACGTAATCATCTTCACTTTGAAAACACTCGACTAAAAAGGGAATTGCTTCCTCAGAATCAGGGTCAATAGATTCGAGTGCAATAGCTACCCAATGACGAACATTTTGATCTCTATCCTCTAAAGCTCTTTTTAAAATTGGAATGGCGTCTTGAAAATCTTCCAATCTCATTTTACCATTACCATACATCGACGCTATGCTTCGAGCCATGAGTTGTCGGACTTCTGAATTTTGGTCTTTCATTCCACCAAGTATCGGATTAATTGGGACTTCAAAATGTTCTGATAGTTTAGCAATGGTTCTTGCTGCACCAATGCGAATATTATCATTATCGTTCATTAAGGCTTCAATTTGACTTGAAATAATCTTCGACTGTATCGCTTTATTCCCACTTTGTATAGCAATAAGGGTCAATAAAGGGGGAGCGCGTCTTCGAACATCTTCAGAATCGTCATCAAATTTTTCCATTAAAATCGGATGCAACGTAGCCACTAGCTTCTCAATATCAGGTTTAATATCAGTTAGAACAACGGGATTGTATGACAAATTAGAATAGAGGTAGGTCATTGAGAATTTGCGAACTCGAGGGTCTGAATGTGATAAGCTCTTAATAGCCACTGGAATTGTAGGCGATCCGATTTTAAGAAGTTGATCGCAATCCTTCCGTAGTTCACCCTTAGCACACCCTTCAATAATCTGGCTAATACTCATCTGGTTAGTATCTATCGAGTGCGCACAGGACATTAACAGAAAAAATAAAACAGTATAACAACGAAAGTGATGTGATCTGGTTAGCATAACCCGCCTAATGGCTCATTTTAAACATGAATGGACTAGAAAAGTCAATACACCAGTATAGAATAGGTTTCACTGCGTAATTGTTACTTCTCAGCCCCCAATAAAAGTAATAACTCGTAGGTGAAAGCTGCAAAAGGTCGGCATTATCTCTTCCGGTGTAAGAACAATGTTTGACAACCGCTTTCACGAATGGGTATGATTTTGCCCTAATGCCTAAAACTCAACATGACCTCACCCGCACCGTGCTCGCGGTCCTGTTTCTCGGAATGCTCATCGGTCTTTCACTGTGGATCCTTCGACCATTTTTAGGTGCCATCGTCTGGGCCATAATGATCGTGGTGGCCACGTGGCCTGAGATGAAGGCCGTACAAGCGCGCTTGTGGGGGAAACGATTTTGGGCAGTGACGGTCATGACAGCAGCGTTGCTCCTCGTGCTGATCGTGCCGTTTGCAGCGACGATCGGTACGCTTGTCTCAAACGCCGGCCAGATTGCGGATTGGGCAAAGTCCCTGACCGATTTCAAACTGCCTCCCCCACCCGAATGGCTTGGCGCATTGCCGCTGATCGGCGACAAAGCGGTGTGGGGATGGGAGCAGATGACCACCAAGGGCATTGAGGAATTGGCCCGTAAGGCCGCACCATACGCTGGTGATCTTGTAAAATGGTTTGTGTCGAAAATAGGAAGCGTGGGTGTCCTGTTTGCAGAGTTTTTGCTCACCGTTGTGATCGCCGCTATTTTGTATGCGAATGGAGAGCGTGTGGGTAAACAGGTTCAGGGTTTTGGACATCGCCTGGCCGGTTCAAGCGGTGAAAACGCCGTGCAGTTGGCAGCGCAAGCCATTCGTGGTGTGGCGCTCGGCGTGGTGGTGACCGCACTCGCACAGTCGGCCCTGGGGGGGATCGGGCTTGCCGTGGCAGGTGTTCCGTTCGTGGTCATTCTCACAACCGTCATGTTCGTGTTCTCAATAGCCCAGGTGGGTGCGGTGCCCGTGCTCATTCCGGCAGTGATCTGGCTTTACTGGAGCGGCGAGGCCGGCTGGGGAACGTTTCTTCTGGTCGTGACGATTGTCGTCGGTACCCTCGACAATGTCCTTCGTGCAGTTGTGATCACGAAAGGCGCGAAACTTCCGTTTTTGCTGGTGTTCACCGGCGTCATCGGCGGTATTATTGCCTTTGGGTTGATCGGTATTTTTGTTGGGCCGGTTGTTCTTGCAGTCGCATACACTCTGCTTGAGGCATGGATCCATGAAGAACCTCAAGCATCGGCCACAGTGGGGCCGCCAAAGTAAGCACTATCTCTTGCGCTGGTAGTGAGGACAATAAAAAGAAGGCTGGGCCTGGGGTGGGTCGAATGAGACGGATTATTCGAATGTCTTCATTCTCAGGGCCTTTAATCTTTTTCTTCTCGCTTCTCTCTGTTTGCGCTTCTTTTTTTCAGAAGGCTTTTCAAAAAAGCTTCTCTGTTTGATCTCCCTAAAAAGACCTTCCTTCTGGAGCTGGCGCTTAAAGACTTTGAGCGCTTTTTCGAGATTATTACCGTAGACTCTAATAATCAAAGTGCCTTATTCTCCCCTCCCTCATACGTCCGTGTAGACCGCTTTGCTTTTAGTTCGTGGATGACCTTATCTGCCTCCCGACGGGCAAACATCCTTACAAAAAAAAAGTCATTCGTTTCGGGCTCGGTGACCTCTTATAGGAAAGATTACCGAAAAATCTAAAACTGGGCGGGAAAAGTAGGAAGGCTCATCCAGGCCATCACGGAACTTAAATCAATAATATCACATTCAAGAAAAGTAAGCAAGTGAAAAGATAGCGCGGGCAATTCATTGGACATGCCGTATACAGTGGAGTATAGTATAGGTATGAACGCTAACAAGGGGAGATGAAATGAATTATACAGTAGAGAGAATCGATGATAACGGCAATATAATGATTGGATATAAAGAAGAAGTTAATGCGGGTGGCCCATATCAGGCGTTCCTAGAGTGGATTGATTTTCACTTGGAGAGAACTGTGCCGCTTGACGTGGAAGTGAAAAACGAAAGTCAAAATAAAAGTAAAGGTAAGGGTGAAGATCGATTTCATGGTATGGTCACTGAACTAGAAGGAGAAAAGAGAACCTTCACGTATTGAAAACGTTCTAACTAAACATTATTTTTTGCGCTGACAGATGGGACAATAGAAGGAAGGTTGGGCCTGAGGAGTCGGTCGAAGAAGGCGGATGATGCCGGAACAACCCGCTTGAAGGCAGGGTTTTTCAGCCCTCCCATAGACCTTTAAGAATTCCTGAAAACGGCCGGGCATACCGTGCAATGACCGAAAATCTCGAATGGTGGTGCCGCCTTTTTGTATGCCCCTTCGCAAGACCTTTTTCATGACCCTGAAAAGTTCAGTGAGTCGTTTTGAATCCAGTCGGTTGACCCTCTGATGGGGATAAATCCCCGCCTCAAACAGTATTTCATTGGCATAGATATTTCCTATACCGGCAATGGTCTTCTGGTTCATCAAGGCAGATTTAATACGACCTCGGCCCTGCGCCATGGTCTTGATGAAGGCTGCTTTTGGAATGGTAAAAGGGTCCATCCCCTGACGGGTGGGTAAAGGGGTGCTTAATAGTAGGACTCTTCCAAACCGACGGGAATCACGGAAGTGAAGCTCAAAAGAGGAATCCACGAAGTGAATCACAGCATGGGTATGGGCAACCCTGGAGGCAGAGATGTTTTGTTTGAGAAGTTGGCCCGTCATGCCCAAGCGTATTCCCAGATAGCGGGTCCCTTGCCCGTTCACGGTGGTCAAAAGAATATGTTTGCCATATCGTTTAACCTCATGGATAACTGCCTTATTATACCAATCTAGTATTGTATCTGACCGCCTGTCAAGGATTTCTGGGTGCAGGATCTCAATCTTCTCAATACAGGCCCCATGGCAGGACTGCTTCAGCTCCCGGGCCACCACTTCGGTCTCAGGTAGCTCCGGCATGTCGCTCCACCTCACCGGTAGCATAACGTTTTCCAGCTCCAAAAACCCTCGCTCCCAGGATTCCCAGTTCGTACAAAAGCGTCAGCGGGATCAGCATCAACATCATGTTAAAGATATCTGAGGTGGGCGTTAAAATTGCCGCCACCACCGAATTGATGAGAAAGGCATATTTTCGATGACGGGCCAAGAAGTGGGCGGTTAACAACCCCATCCGGGCCAGCAGGGTCAGGGCAATGGGGACCTGAAAGATCAGGCCAAATGCCAGATAAAACTTCAAAGTAAAGTCAATATACATTTGGACGGAAATAAGTGGTTTGATTCCCCGTTCTGTTCCAAATGAGATGAGAAATTGCATGGCAAAGGGCAGAGCAATATAAGCACAGAAAAGCAGTCCCAGCATTAGAAAAAAAAGTGAGAGCAGGACAAAGAACAGGGCATACCGGCGCTCACGCCGATAGAGCCCAGGGGCCACAAAACGCCATCCTTGGTAAAGAACCACCGGCGAGGCCAAGAACAGTCCCGAGAAAAAGGCCACCTTCAGATGGGTCCAGAAGGCCTCAGTGGGTGAAAAGAAATAGAGATCTTCTCCCAGGGGTCGCTGCAACCATTTCAGGATCGGTGTGGTCAGCGTTAGAGAAACCGCAAATCCCAGACCCACCGCTATCAAAGAGACCAGGATACGCTTCCGGAGTTCTTCCAGATGCTCGGCGATCGGCATCCTGGCTTCTTCCGTTGATTCATCCTGTGCCATGCTTGTTATCCTCTTCCCGTTTCTTCTCCGGAGGAAGGATGTCCTGGTCCTGAATATCCAGCTTCATACTTTCCTGGACTTCGCTAGAGACATCCCGGGCTGCCCGGCGAAGTTCGGAAATCCATTTACCCGCGGTCTGTGCCAGCTCTGGCAGTCTTTTTGGCCCAAAGACAATCAGGGCAATGACCAAGATGACAATAACCTCTGGTAACCCTATACCAAACATCAAATAAATTCCTTATACGAGGTCCAATGCCATGAGTAATGCGTCCTCTCTCGGCTGGCTGTAATAATTGGGCCTGATGGCAATCAGTCCAAATCCGAATTTCTCATACAGATTTCTTGCAGGGTCATTGGATCGACGGACCTCCAGATGAATCTTTTGAACTGCATTTTTACGACTGATTAAAATCGTCTCCTCCACAAGCCGTGTGGCAATTCCCTTCCTTCTCCAGTCTGGATGAACCGCAAGATTCATGATGTGAACCTCACCAAATACAACCCAAAAACAACAATAGCCTAAGAGGCTCTTCTGTGCAGACAAGTCTTCTGGCTGTATCAGCCTGGCGGTCAAGAGATTTGCAAAGGGATTGTCCTTTAATTCGCTGAGAAACATTCCCCTGGACCAGGGAGAAGAGAATGAGCTATCCTCAATCCTCATGACCTCATCCAGGTCTTCTCCGACCATCTTGGAAATCTCAATCTTGCTAAAGGCAGCCCCCCTTGCTTTACAAACCCATCTTTGCTTGAAAGCGGCTAAGATAGAGAGGAGCTAACGATGATGGATCATCCCCTCCACTGTTCTTCAACCGCTTCATACCCAACTGTGCAACCATCGAAGGAGAAGGATAAGGATCCAGTCTGGAGCCAAACATAGCTAATTCTGCCAGCTTCTCTCGGATCATGGCCTCGTAGAGAAGGGTTCCCGTACCCATAAAGAGGATGGGTTCATGCAATCCCGACAGTTTCTCAATTAGTCCTGCCGGCGTGATCGCCTCTTCCTCGATTATTTTTTTTAGTCCACCCCCTGAGTCAGCTCTGAAAAGGGCTGAATAGACCTCTTGACGCTTTGCATCCAGTACCGGACAGATGAGATAAGCTCGTCCTGGCCAACAAGCCAGAGGCTCGCTTGACAGGGAGGCGGCAAGAACCTCCAGAGTGGAAATTCTGACCACAGGCAGTTTGAGGGCAAAAGCTAACCCCTTGGCTGTGCTCACCCCGATCCGAAGTCCGGTAAAGGATCCGGGACCAATGGAAATAGCAATACCCGCCAGGTTCTCAGGCGTCGTCTGGCTGTCCTTCAGAACCCGATCAATCATGGGCATCAGCCGCTCTGATCTGGAGCGAGTCGCCTCAAAGCGGTACTCGGCCACCAGGCCTTTCTCATCCATAATAGCTACCCCCATCATCATTGTGGAGGTTTCTATTCCTAGAACCTTCAATTTCTCTCCACCATCGAAAAGTCTTCAGCTCCCAAGGAAGGATTCACCTTGATTTCAGAATAGTCCAGACTGAATTCATAGGTCCCTTGGGTCTCTGCCTTTATCTTGAAAGGCCTCCAATGATCAGCAATCTTCTGATAATGATCAAAAAAAATAGTCATGCGCCTCTGTCCATCAGGATCAAACATCTCCTCCCTGACCAACTGGAAGTGGACCCGCTCAAGCCACAACTTTTTTAATAGAACCGCTCGAGACTCTTGCATATAAAAAAGATAAAGAATATAGGCTGTTTGATCCTTCTCCAAGGCAGGGATCACCGTGGGATCCAGATAAATTCCACCGCTGGCGCCCAACACCTCCAGAAAATCAGTTAACTTCACAGGGATCTTACCTTCTCCAAAGAATGGATAAGAATCTACCTCTTCCGAGAGGACTCGATCTTCACCAGGCAGGTGAAGGCGGATTTCCTCACCCTTAGCGATGAGATCAAACATGGTCCGGCCCAAGAAATCGAGTCCCTGAAGGCGCAGGTGATCCGGGCGCTTAAAAAGTAAGATGCCTTGGAAGGCACTTTTTCCCTCGGGTGTCTTGACCTCTACCTTTACCAAGGCTTTCAAAGCATTTATGTCCTGATAACGGCTTTCCAGCAACTGAACCAAATCCTCTAGGTTAGCCTCGCTCAGCTTTTCGATCTCTGTAACAGGAACCCGTTTTGCAATGCATCCCGACAAGCATAAGGCTAGCAGGACACAGCTCAGTCTCCACAGCCATTTATGTGTAAGTCTCAAGAATTCCGACCTCTCTATGGCCGAATCAGCTTCAAGGCCTCCTGAATATGGCGGACTCCAAACAATTCAAGATTCCCATCGCCATTGATCTCTCCCGTATTCTTGGCTGGCAGGATACATTTCTTAAACCCAAGTTTAGACGCCTCCCGGACTCGCACATCAGCCTGAGCGACAGCCCTAATCTCCCCGGATAGACCCACCTCTCCCAACACCATCATATCCGGGTCCAGGGGATACTCACCCAGACTGGAGGCTACTGCCAGTGCAATTCCTAAATCCAGAGCCGGCTCGTTGATACGAAGTCCTCCCGCAACGTTGATATACACATCTTGGCTACCCAGGGGCATCCCACCTCTTTTCTCCAAAACAGCCAATAGAAGCAAAAGACGGTTAAGGTCCACACCCACAGCCATCCGGCGGGGAAGGCCAAAATGAGTGGGACTCACCAAAGCCTGAAGCTCCACCAGTATGGGGCGGCTTCCTTCCAGGCTGGAGACCACCACCGAACCAGAAGCCCCTTTAGGCCGCTCCGACAGAAACAGCTCGGAAGGATTGAGCACCTCATGGACTCCACCCTCTCTCATCTCGAAGACACCAATTTCATGGGTGGACCCAAAACGATTTTTGATGCCCCTGATGATTCGATAGGGTGACCCGGCCTCTCCCTCGAAATAAAGAACCGTATCCACCATATGTTCCAGGACCCGTGGACCCGCTATGGTCCCGTCTTTGGTGACATGGCCCACCAGAAAGAGGGGAATATGAGCCTTCTTGGTATGATAAATTAAGCGTGCAGCCGACTCTCGAATCTGGCTGACACTCCCGGGTGCGGAGGCAAGCTGAGACGTGAAGACTGTCTGAATCGAGTCCACCACGACGCAGACAGGAGAGATTTGCTTGATGTGATTTAAAATCTGCTCCAATTCCGTCTCGGAGAGGATATAAAGCAGGTCGGCATGAATCCCCAGCCGTCTGCTGCGAAGCTTGATCTGATGCTGTGACTCCTCACCAGAGACATAGAGGACCTTTTTGTTTTGCCGGGCGATCTGGTACAGGGCCTGAAGGAGAAGTGTTGACTTCCCGATGCCTGGATCTCCCCCAATCAGCACAGTCGCCCCTGGAACAACTCCGCCCCCCAGGACGCGGTCAAACTCACGGATCGCCGTGGACAATCGTGTACCTTCCCAAACATCCTCAATTTCCTCTACCCGCCTGGGGATAGATCTTGGACCCTCTATGGGGGACAAACCTGATCGGGCCTGGGGCTCAAGCTTCTCCTCCACAAAAGTATTATATTGGCCACAGTCCGGACAGCGCCCCAGCCACTTGGGCGCTTGAGAACCACAGTTCTGGCAGAAAAAGACTGTTTTGGCCTTCGGCATAAGCAGATCATATTAGAATAGGCATGAAAAATCAACGACAGCGGTGTCTAGGCCTGTCCAAGGTAAACGGCGATGAAGACGATCAAGAAACCTAAAATCAGAATAAGACCATTGAGCAGGTCCTTTTGCCGGACTGATTGACTGGATGTGGCCTGCCCTGTGCCAGCTGTCAAAAAAAAATCATTCATTCCGCTTAAACCCATGACGATGGCAACCAGCAATAATTTAATCATCAAGATCCCGCCCCAGCCCGATTCCAGACGGGCGGAGCCCCCTTCATGGATCAGGTTGTAAATCCCGGTGGCTAAAAGTGTCAGGAGACTGACCCAACGGACCGTCTTGAACCTCTCCTCAACGCGCTGTAGAGTGTTAAGATCCTCTGTCCCAGAGGGCAGTGTCGAAAGCACGGGTCTCAGCACAAGCCACAGAAACAGCATCCCGCCAATCCAGGTGATGGCAGCAACCAGATGGATCCACATGATCAACATAGAGGTTGACGATTCCTTCCTTTAGACACTAAATGAAGTAGGGATATGATGTCAAGAAAGGATACTCAATAGCCTCGAGTGGAAAAGAATGGAAGGTCCTTACAAAGATGGGATATTCGTAGTCGTCTCCAGAGGATTTTATGAGAGTTTTAATCTGTCCTGAGCCATCTGATCTGAGGCCTGATAGGATGGGATCCCTTCTCGTTTCGAAAGAGTGAAGACTTTTCTTAAAGTATCTGCAATTCCACGGACTCGTGCAAGCGCTCGATCGGGGCTGTATCCACTAAATTCACATGCGATATTAATGAGTCCACCTGCATTAATTACATAGTCCGGAGCATACAGGATACCCCGCTCATAAAGTCGCGACCCGTATTGTTTATCCGCCAGTTGGTTGTTGGCAGCACCTGCAATAATCCGACAACGTAAAAGTTGTAGCGTCTGTTCATTGATCACCCCGCCCAGGGCGCAAGGCGCAAAAAGATCACAGGGTACCGAATAGATCTCTTCAGGTGACGTAATCGTAGCCTTCAAAGAACCGGGTATTTTCCGGAGGCGCTCCGAATCAAGATCACTCAGATAGAGCCTGGCCCCTTCCCCATGCAGCAGTTGGGTCAGATGGGTCCCCACTTTTCCCACTCCCTGGATAGCCACCACCCGGTCCTTTAAGGAGGGGTCTCCAAACACCTCCTCAAGACAGACTTTCATTCCTTCCAGCACACCCAGGGCCGTCATGATGGAAGGATCACCGCTCCCCCCTTTTTCACGGGCACGTCCAGCCACGTGGGAGGTCCCCCGATGGATGGATTCCATATCTTGAAGTGTCATCCCGACATCTTCGGCAATGAGGTATTTCCCGTTGAGTGACTCTACACACCGGCCTAGGGCAACCAACAGGGCCTCGGTTTTGTCCTTTGTTGAATCACCGATCACCACTGCCTTTCCGCCTCCCAACGAAAGATCGGCTACAGCAGCCTTGTAGGTCATTGCCTTGGAAAGATGCAAGACATCCTGCACAGCCTCTTCCGTCACACGGTAAGGCCACATACGGCATCCGCCTAGGGCTGGCCCAAGCTTAGTAGAATGAATCCCAATAATAGCACGAAGCCCGCTTTCCGGATCACTAAAAACGTGGAGGGCCTCATGACCTTCTTTTCGCATCATTCCAAACAGGTCTAGATCCATCTCGTGAGCCCCTACGATTGCTCATCGACTTTCTGCTTATAACACCTTTTAATCTCGTCGATCTTTTGTTCCGCAGCTATTCGTCCCCGTTCAATCAAGAGATGGGCCTTATCGAGATCGTAGAGGGATATTCCATGGGAATTCACCTCGATCACCACATCGGCGTATGCCTTCTCCTGCATGGCGTTCCTTTTTGCGAACAGGCAAACGAAATGCACACCAATCTGAAACACATTCTTTAATTTCACTGATTCCAGATTATTGCAATTCACATCCACCCCGATGACAAACTCTGATCCTAATACTTCCTTGGCCGCGAGTACTGGAAGCTGACTGGCCGCACCTCCATCCACCAGGAGCCGGCCATTAATCCGAGCCGGTGTAAAGATGACAGGCAGCGAGCAGCTGGCCTGAACAGCCCGGGCCACTGACCCACTGGTCAGCACCACCTTTTCACCATTCCTGAGGTCACTGGCCACCACAGCCAAGGGAATCTGGAGGCTTTCAAATGTCCGGTCACGAATAATCTCCTTAACAAAATGATAAAGCTTCTCACTAGAAATCAAACCCATCCGCGGAACAGTCGGTTTGAGCATCTTTCGCCACTTAATGGCTCTTGCCATCTTCTGCATCTCGTGGATATCCACCTCGCCACTGGCATACAAGGCCCCCACCAGACTGCCCCCACTGGTTCCTGAGATGGCGGATACTTTGATACCCTCCCGTTCCAGGACCTCCAGCACACCGATCTGGGCAATACAGCGGGCCGCACCCCCACTGAGAGCCAGCCCTACACCATAATCCTGGGTGATCTTTAATTTCCCTTTCATTCAGGACCCACCTTTCTCAGTGGCAGTCACCCTATCCATGGCTCCTACCGAAGACCCCTCAGTACCATTCTGATACTCGAACTGGATGGCTGTATGCCCGATTCGAAAACGTTGGCACAGCAGGAAGTTGAGTTTTTTGAGAAGTGGAACCGTATTGCTGATGGACATATCCCGAATCTTAATATGAGCTGAGAGGGCATACATGCCGGAGGTCAAGGTCCATATATGTAGATCATGGACCTCTTCCACATCTTCCATGACCTTGATAGCCATCAACACCTGATCAAAATCAATATCACGCGGTGTTGCCTCCAGTAGGATCTCAACAGACTCCATGATCAACCTGTAAGACCAGACCAGGATCAGGATACAAATTGCAATGCTCAAGAGCGGGTCAATAATCCACTGCCCGGTAAAATAGATAGCGAGTGCCCCTAGAACCACTCCAACGGACGAAAAGGCATCTCCCAGGAGATGAAAAAGTGCCGACCGGGTATTCAGGCTACGGGTACTGGGGCCGATCAGGATAATGGCCGTGATCAAGTTGACCAGCAGACCCAGGACGGCAATGACCAACATCTGCAGACTGGCCACCGGTGTGGGGTTGAGAAATCGCTGATAAACCTCATAGAAGATCCAGGAGGTGATCAACAGGAGAGTCATCCCATTGATTAAGGCTGCCAGGATCTCCAAACGGTAGAAGCCAAAGGTCTTTTTTTCTGTGGGGGGACGGCTCGCAAAAATGAGGGCCACCAAGCTTAGCACCAGAGCAAGCAAATGGGTCAGCATGTGGCCGGCGTCACTGATAAGGGCCAGGCTGTTAGTCAGGAGGCCGCCCACCACCTCCACCACCATCATGCCACCTGTCAGCAAGCTGGCCAGTAGAAGCTTTTTCTTCTCTACATGGCGGTAGGATAGTGGATACCCCTCTGTTCCCTCCTCTATGTGGGGATGGCCCACGTCAAAATCGCATTGGTGTTGGTGCAGGTGCCAACTTTCCTGTTCGGGGGAGGGTTCACCGTGATGTCTCTCATGACGGCCACCCACTTCTCCCATCTTCTTTTTATAGATAGAGTCACTCATCACACAAGACCTTAATCAGATAAAACCTGTTCTGAGGCTAGTAATGCTTTCAGGTCCACAGGTAAGTATAACATCTTCTTCAAAACTATAGCCGACGCCTCCGCTTGAGTTCTTCATCAAAGAATTTCTTGTAGAGAATATCCCATTCAGGGCTTCCCTCAGGAATTCTCCTGGAGTAGGATCCTAGGCGCTCACGGGCCATTTGGTCGATCTGTTCATCCAGTTTGAGTTCAGATATCATGATGTGCTGTATTTCTCCCACCATTCGTTCCTCCTCCTGAAGAAGCCTTACCCCTGAGGTCGCCTTTATCCTTTTCAAAATTAGGTGGGATAGGTGACTGATTCTTTCCTCGCTCAAAATCATGTGGATATACTCGCCTCCCTATTTGTTATCACAGAATAATTCCTCTTTCCTTGGCCAGCTTTTTTTTGATCATGAGGAACATCTTGTGAAAATCGGCATTGCCTCTTTGAATCTCAGATTCGTAGGACTTAAGAATCTGCCTTACCTCAGTCTCCAGACGCTCTTCCACCATCAGATCTTCTGTAATGATCTGGCTGATTTTACTTGCAAGTTCACTCTCATGCATATCCAGAGCAATGAAATGACGACCAGTCAGACCCTTCACCAAATCCCGGGCAATAATCCCAACTCTTTCCTTAGAGAGTTTCATCTCCTCCATCCAAACCGCTACGACCGTGCCAGATGTCATACCATGACTTATTTTACCTATAGCAAATGGTGGTATGCCGTGTCAAATCAGTCAGTTTAGCACATTGGCAAAGTTTTACTCGACTCGCCATTGACGAGAACATCGCCACAGTGGGCCTCAGCTATCTCTTTTGATTAGGAAATTCCCTCCTGAACCGTAACTCCTTCTGAAACATTAGCAACGGCTGTAAAACTTGACAAGCGTATGAAACCCAGCGATAATATCCCATATGCCAATGAAGGATGGCAGACAGCTGTTTTTCCTCCTTCTGACGGGTTTTCTGTGCCTCTTGGTCTTTTCCACGTGGATGGACTTGTCCTTCTCACAGTCTAAGGGAAATCCATCGGCAGGGAAAACCGCCTATGAAAAGTGGTGCTCTGCCTGTCATGGAAAACAAGGAGAAGGCCTGGGGAATATGCCGAACTTTAGAGACTCCCAGTACATGTCTAGCCGCACCGATCAGGACCTCTTTCAAAAAATCACCAACGGAGGTGAAGGAACCGGAATGCCTCCTTTCGCCACCCGGCTTGCTGAACAGGATCGATGGAACGTGATTGCATATATCCGTGCCCTCTCCTCTAACCCATAAAGCCGGCGAATCTAGTAATTGACCGGCCTTCAGACACTCGTCAAGGCTGTTGTCTTTATCATTTATTGGGACACCACTATGAAGAAACTACGTCTCTCAAAAAATGCACTCATTGTTCTTCAAAAGCGCTACTTAAAGAAAGATGCCCATGGCCGAGTCGCTGAGACTCCATCGGCCATGTTTGAACGCGTCGCCGCCAATATCGCCTCGGCAGAGTTTTTCTACAACCGCCGGGCGGATATGAAGGCCATCCGGCAGGCCTTCTTGCATATGATGAGCCAGCTTGAATTCCTGCCTAACTCCCCTACCCTTATGAATGCCGGAAGGGAATTACAGCAGTTGTCCGCCTGTTTTGTCCTTCCGGTAGAGGACTCTCTAAATTCCATCTTTGAGGCCATAAAACAAACGGCCCTGATCCATCAGAGTGGGGGTGGAACGGGATTCTCCTTTAGCCGATTACGGCCACGTAACGACCGAGTTCTGTCCACCAGCGGGATCGCCAGCGGGCCGGTTTCCTTCATGCGGGTTTTCAATACAGCCACGGAGGTCATCAAACAAGGAGGAACCCGGCGAGGAGCTAACATGGGTATCCTCCGTGTGGATCACCCCAATATCGAAGAGTTCATCACAGTCAAGGAAGACCCATTAGAGCTGACCAATTTTAACTTATCGGTGGCGGTAACGGATGAATTCATGCGCGCGGTGGAGTTAGAAAAGGACTACCCTCTGGTGAATCCTAGAAGCGGGCGTTCCGTCAAAAGGGTCAACTCTTCCAGAATTTTTGATCTCATGGTGGAATCAGCCTGGAAGAGTGGCGAACCAGGCATCCTGTTTCTGGATCGAATCAACCGGGACAATCCAACACCACAAATTGGATCTATCGAGGCCACGAACCCTTGTGGAGAGCAGCCTTTGCTCCCTTATGAATCCTGTAATCTGGGTTCCATCAACCTTGCCCGGTTGGTGAACCGACGAGGAAAAAAGGCAGTACTTAATAAGCAGCGATTGGCGGAACTCATTCGCCAAGGTGTAAGATTCCTGGACAATGTCATTGACATGAACCACTATCCGCTTCCCCAGATTGAGCAGATCACCAAGAGCAACCGGAAGATTGGGCTAGGAATCATGGGTTTTGCCGACCTTCTCATTGAACTAGGAATTCCCTATGAATCCCAGGAGGCACTGGATATGGGCCGACAATTGATGAGGTGGATCCAACAAATGGCATGGGAGGCCTCTGAAGAATTGGCTAAAGAGCGAGGAGTCTTCCCTAATTTCGGGAGCAGTGTGTTCAACCGTCCTGGTGGAAAACGTCCCAGAAATGCCACCACCACCACAATCGCTCCCACCGGGACTTTAAGCATCATCGCACACTGCTCAAGCGGTATAGAACCTCTGTATGCAGTCAGTTATGTACGAACAGCCATGGATCAGGTTCCCCTTCTCGAAACCCATCCCCTGTTTTCAAGCATGGCCAAGCGATATGGCTTCTGGAACCAAAAGATCCAGAAGGCTATCACCGCCTCAGAATCCATTCAGGAGATACAGGACATTCCGAAAGAGGTGCGAAAGCTATTTGTAACCGCCCACGATATCAGTCCAGAATTTCATGCCAGTATGCAGGCCGCCTTTCAACAATACACAGACAACGCCGTTTCCAAAACGGTAAACTTCCCTAAGACAGCCCATCCGAAAGACGTCAGAAAGGCCTTCCTACTGGCCTATCATGAAGGGTGCAAAGGGATTACCATCTACCGTAGTGGGAGCAGGGAACACCAAGTCTTGGCCTGTACGGATCCACAGTACTGCTGAGGAATAGGCACATAGAGATTATATTATGTAGGCATCGTAGATGCTTCGCTCTCCCGCCGTCGCAGGTCAGTTTTACATCGCTTCTCCAGAGAAACTGAAACACCAGGTTTCGACCTATCTTGAGAATACATCCTCAAAACAGAAGGCCATTGCCGTGGTTTCCCCTCACGCGGGTCTCGTTTATTCAGGTAAGGTAGCGGGCAAGGTCTATTCTCGCCTTGCTCTTCCCAGAACCTTCATCCTGATCGGCCCCAACCACACGGGATTGGGCACACCCATTTCCATCTTCTCAAAAGGGGAATGGCAGATGCCCCAAGGAAAAATCATGGTAGATAACCTCCTCGCCCATCAAATCCTGGAACAGTTTCCTGAAGCAGAATCAGACACTCTGGCCCATCAATCTGAACATTGTCTAGAGGTGCAACTCCCGTTTCTGCAGTTTTTAAAGGATGAGATCAGAATTGTCCCAATCGTAATGATGAGAAGTGATTTATTGACCTGCCAGGAGCTGGGATCTGCGATCGCTGTCATTCTGCGCGAATGGCCGGAACCGGTCCTACTCATTGCCAGCACCGATATGACTCATTATGAGCCAGACCTGATTGCCCGTGAGAAGGACGGCCGTGCTATAGAGAAAATATTGGCCCTAGATCCCCATGGACTTCACACCACGGTTAACCAGTACCGTATCTCCATGTGTGGCCATGCCCCCACAGTAGCGGTTCTTTTTGCCTCTCTGGGGCTTGGAGCCTCCCAGACGGCATTGATTCATTACATGACTTCTGCAGAGGTCAGCGGTGATTATGAACATGTGGTGGGCTATGCCGGAATCATTATTAAATAGATACTTACCGGCTCAAATGCTGGTTTAGTTACCTTGACAAAGAGGGGGTTGTATGTTAGTTTCGGAGAAGAGGTCATGCATGACTAGTCCAATCTTAGTAGTTGATTCAAACTTAGCCGTCAGAAAACTCATGGAGTTTGTTCTTACCCGTGAAGGGTTTGAAGCCATTCCCTTTTCGGATGGCCTATCCGCACTGGATGCCGCTTTCAAAACCCCGCCGCCTGCATTTATAGTGGACCTTCGAATGGAAGGGATAAGTCTCGTCCAGTTTCTTGAAAAAGCACGGAGTCGCGAAAATCTTAGAGGAATCCCTGTACTCCTCTTGGTCAATACAGGAGACCCGTATGACGAGGCTAAGATGCGATCTCTGGGTATAGTGGACACCATCAAAAAACCCCTTGATCCCATCGAAATTCTGGAAAAAATCAAGGCCCATACTACAAGTGATGAGTCAGATACAATCGTGACGGCCATTGCGCCTCCCCCCTCACCTCCCCCTGCAGAGCATGTCGAACCAGAGGATGACATGGTGCGGATTGAAGAATTGTTAGGTTGGTCGTCCCCTTCTGATGAATCTCCCTTTTCTGAAATCACCGAGATACAGGAACGGAATAGCAAACCAGAAGAGGTAGAGATGGGTTTAGAGTCTCAGATAAAAACCCCTTCTGAGATTGCCAAGTCTGAAGATCCGCTTTTTGATCTCACAGAAGTAGAAGGCGGGCAAGAGGCGCAAAAGGAAATTCAGGACGAAGAGATCCTGCAGTTCGATGAGGAGGATCTAAAGGTTTCATCGGACGAGAAGAAGGAACCCCAGTTCAATGAGGCTTCATTTGCAGCTGTGTCATCTGCCAATCTTTCCGTTGACGCCCTACCTTCCCTTGAAGAAGAGGCTGTGGTGGCTCCCTCCGCTTCCCAAGAACCCAATCTTGCCATTCAAGATTCTACAGAAGGTACACCTGTTCAGGAGACCTCCTTGCCTGATCTCCCAAAAGTGGAAGAGATGACCCAAGAAGTAGTAGAACAAGTTGTGCACAAGATCGCCCAGGATATGGTCGAAAAGGTGGCTTGGGAGGTCGTTCCTTCCCTCGCCGAGATTACCATCAAGAAGGAGATCGGACAGCTTCAGGTTCAGTCATCCCCAAAGGTAATATCAGGGCATGAGGCGACGCCACCCAATTCTTCACAAGTAGAGGAAATGACCCGCCGGATGGTGGAAGAGGTCGTCCGAAAGATAGCCCAAGACGTCATTGAAAAGGTGGCCTGGGAAGTCGTCCCTTCCCTCGCCGAGATTACTCTTAAAAAGGAGATCAACAACCCTTAAAGGCTCATCTAGCATCCCACCTCGTGCATTTTCCCTTAAAATAGTTACTTACACAACTTTACTTGGATATGAAATAATGTTATGATGAAACTCTCATAAACAAGTAATAAATTTAAAAAAATGACTGAAATACCAAAGGTTTATGATCCACAGAAGGTTGAACCTCGATGGTACCCAATGTGGTTGGAGAAGGGCTATTTCCATGCATCTTTAGATACACAAAGACCCCGCTACTGTGTCGTCATTCCTCCGCCTAACATCACCGGTTCATTGCACTTGGGACATGCTCTCAACAACACTCTCCAGGATATCCTGGTGCGGTGGAAACGGATGGAAGGTTACAATGTCCTTTGGGTCCCAGGCACAGACCATGCGGGTATTGCTACACAAAACGTAGTGGAGCGACAGCTCAAGACTGAAGGGAAGAACCGCGAAGAGCTGGGTCGTGAAAAATTTATTGAGCGGGTCTGGCACTGGCGTCAGCAATCTGGAAGAACCATCATCGAACAGCTGAAAGGGCTGGGAGCCTCATGCGACTGGTCCAGGGAGCGGTTCACAATGGATGATGGGCTATCCGCAGCAGTTCAAGAAGTCTTTGTCGGCCTTTACAATGAAGGTTTGATCTATCGCGCCCAACGATTGATCAATATGTGTTTCTGTTGTCAAACTGCTCTTTCTGATGTTGAGGTAGAGCATGAGGAAGTCCAGGGGAAAATGTACTATATTAAATATCCCTTGGATAGTGACCCTGAAAAATTTCTGATGGTTGCAACAACCCGCCCGGAGACCATGCTGGGCGACACGGCTGTTGCTGTACATCCCGAAGATACTCGTTATAAACAATTTTTACACGGAAATAAAAAGGTTCGTCTCCCTCTGACTGAGCGCACAATACCAATTCTTGCAGACCCGATTTTGGTGGACAGAGAATTTGGAACCGGCGCAGTCAAGATCACACCGGGACATGATTTCAATGATGAAAAAGCAGGTAAACGTCACAACCTTCCCACAATTTCATTGTTAGATCCACACGGTAGAATGGATCCTTACGCTCTTTCTAAAGATGCCGCGGTCAAGTCGAAGTTGGCGAAAGAATTAGGATATAAATCTATACTCGAAGCTAGAAAACTTGTGCTCGAATGGTTGGAAAAAGAAGGATTTCTCATCAAGACAGAGGACCATCACCACGCAATTGGGAAATGCTACCGTTGTAAGTCGGTAGTTAATCCTTATTACTCTCCTCAATGGTTTTTCAAGGTGAATGATCCTAAAAATTCGCTGGCCCAGCCGGCTATCGAGGCAGTGCGATCAGGTCGGATCCGATTAGTTCCCAAAGAGTGGGAGAATAATTACTATGGCTGGATGGAAAACATTCAGGACTGGTGTATCTCTCGCCAGATATGGTGGGGACATCCGATACCAGCTTGGTACTGCAAACAATGTGATAAGAATGTTTTTAAAGTGACGGACACAACCATGGTTATTGGAGTCAATGCAAAACCTATTGTCCAAACGGAAATCCCTGAGAAATGCCCTCGCTGTGAATCAACTGATCTTATTCAAGATCCCGACGTTCTGGACACATGGTTTTCTTCGGCCCTCTGGCCGTTTTCTACCCTCGGTTGGCCTAAGACCACCCCAGAGCTTAAGCTTTTTTACCCTACCGACACGCTCGTAACCAGTTTCGATATTCTGTTCTTCTGGGTTGCCAGGATGATTATGATGGGACTGAAGTTCATGAAGGAGATACCATTCAAAGATGTCTATATTCATGCACTGGTTAGGGATGCTGAGGGGCAGAAGATGAGTAAGTCAAAGGGAAACGTCATCGACCCCTTGGGAATCATGGATAAATATGGGACGGATGCCCTGCGATTCACCCTGGCCGCCATGGCCTCACCAGGTCGGGACATCAAGCTTTCAGAGCAGCGTATTGAGGGCTATCGCAACTTTGCCAACAAGATTTGGAATGCCGCCCGCTTCGTCTTGATGAACCTTAATGGCAAACCTTTGGATGAGAAAATAGGCGATCTATCTTTGGCTGATTGTTGGATCAGGGTCCGTCTCCGCGGATGCATTGATTCAGTGACTAAGAACCTTGAATCCTACCGCTTTGATGAGGCCGCCAACCAACTGTATCAATTCATCTGGCATGAGTATTGCGACTGGTATCTGGAACTAATCAAGCCACGCCTTTCAACGCAATCGCCTGAAGCAGCCGCTACCCGTGCCACTATGGTCAATACACTGGAGACCTTGCTTCGTCTACTGCATCCGTTCATGCCATTTATTACCGAAGACATTTGGCAGAAAATACCCCATCACGGAGAAACCATCGTCCTGGCGCCTTATCCAAAAGCGGAGTCGATTTCACCAGAGGATCAAGCCTGCGAAGGAATCATGGAAGAAATCATTTCCATTATTAAAGTGATACGTACGATCAGGAGCGAATTGAACGTTCCTTCTACTCAACGACTAAAAGCTGGATTAAAAACAACTACAGAAGACTATGCTCAAACTATTCTTCGATCCGGTGGCGAAGATATTCGCCGAATGGCTGGGCTTTCCGAGTTCACGGCTGGTCCATCGATTATCAACCCTTCCGACTCTATGGTTACATCAACTACCTCTGGAGAAGTATATGTCGTCATCGAAGGTGTAGATCTGCGAAAGGAACTTAGCCGAGTTGAGAAAAAACTCGCTACAGCCAAGGCTGAATTTGAGCTAGCAGATCAAAAATGGAGGGATCAAGAATTCCAGCGGAAGGCACCGGCCGAGGTGAAAATAGACATTGAACTTCGCCGCGGAAAGCTAAGCGAAGACGTATATACCCTCTCTGAACGACACCGCCAGATTAAAAAGCTGCTTGGAGAGTGACATTCATGATCGCCCCACAATATATCCTTCGTAAACTGGTTGAACAGGCCCTTGAAGAAGACCTCGGCGTCAGAGATCTGACCACCCAGGCTATTTTCCCTCGCCCCTTCAAGTCCCAGGCCGCTCTAATGGCTAAAGAGGAACTCATCTTAGCCGGCATTGAAATCGCCTCGATGATTTTCAAGATTCTGGACCCCACTTTAAAATTCCGCCCAGTCGCAGTGGATGGCCAATCCATCCAGAGAGAAGGCCTTATCGCACGTCTGGAAGGAGACGGAAGAAGCATTCTGATGGGGGAACGGGTAGCTATTAACTTTCTACAGAGATTATCCGCTATCGCGACTCTAACTTCAAAATATGTTAAGGCTGTGAAAGGTTTTAAGGTCAAAATTGTGGATACCCGGAAGACCACTCCAGGTCTGAGGGCCCTGGAAAAATATGCTGTGCGTGTGGGAGGTGGCCACAACCATCGCTTCGGCCTGGATCGAGGAATATTAATTAAAGATAACCATGTGGACCTTATCGGAAGTCTTTCTCAAGCTGTGGAACGGGCTAAGAAATCGACACCTCATTCTCTTAAGATCGAGGTAGAGGCCAGGGATCTTCAGGAAGTCCAGGAAGCCCTCTCAAGCGGCGCAGACATGATCCTGTTGGACAACATGAAACCAGAAGAGATCAAAAAGGCGGTGGAAATAATCAAGGGAAGAGCTTTGGTTGAAGCTTCTGGAGGAATCAGTCTTCCCAACGTGGCTGAGATTGCCGCTACCGGGGTGGATTATATCTCGATCGGGGCTTTGACCCATTCCGCTCCAGCAGTGGATATCTGTCTAAATGTAGTGACCCGGCGAGCAAAGCGAGCGAGGGGGGAAGGCTCCAAAGGCTTTGCCTTTGGAGGGGGTGACGTGAGCCCCCATGATTAATAAGAAATCCTCCCTCCTTCATCACACCGCCACTCATCCTCTCCAGACCCTGGAGATTCATAATTCACTGCGAACCACCTTCGTGGGCCGGACAATTTATTTATTCACCAGTTTGGAATCCACCAATCAAACAGCCTTTAAAATTGCTCAAATCTCCGGCGTATCAATAGGTGAGAGCCGGTGCGGCCCTACAGCTTCCGACCTGCCTGTCGACAGGCAGGTGCCCCCACGCCCCAGCCCCGCACTGGCCAAGCCAAACGCCGGACTATACCCTGTCCCGGAGGGAACCTTTGTCTTGGCGGATGCCCAGACCCAGGGGCGAGGACGTTTGGGCCGCCAATGGATCTCTCCGCCTGGCGTAAATCTCTATGCCTCTTTAATTCTCCGGCCAAACATTCCGATCAGAGATACACCCGTAGTAACCTGTCTTGCCGCAGTTTCGGTCGTACAGGCTGTACGTGCATGCACCAATCTTGAGGCGGTCATCAAATGGCCCAACGATGTCCTGATCCACGAGAAAAAGGTGGCTGGGATCCTTACTGAGTTAGGCGTCGTACAGAATCAAGTCAATTATATAGTTATCGGCATTGGGATCAATGTGAATTCGGATATTGAAATGTTTCCTACTGAGGTTTGCACGATAGCCACGAGTCTGAAGACCGAATCCGGAAAACCCGTAAACAGAAATAAGTTGATGGCCGAGATCTGTAATAAATTGGAAGAAAATTATGTCAAGCTCCTAGATGAAGGAACCACCTCCATTATAGCGCAGTTTCGTTCCTTCACCACCACTTTGGGTAAAAGGGTAAAAGTCATCACCCCAGGAAAAACCATTGAGGGATGGGCAGAGGACGTGGATCCCTATGGGGCCTTGATTCTCCGTATGGAAGGACAAACCCATGAGCGGGTCCATTCGGGAGATGTGATTCACATCAGAAACAGCCAATAACCCATGCTGCTGGCCATAGACATCGGAAATACCAACATTGTCCTGGGGCTATTTAAGGACAAAGAGCTGCTAGCCCACTGGAGGATGACCACTCACCTTCACAAAACTGTGGATGAATATTCCATGCTCATCCTGGATCTGTTTCGCTCCCAGGGAATCCGAACCCAGGAGGTTCAAGCCATCGTCTGCTCGAATGTAGTTCCTCCCTTGACATCTATTTTCATGGAACTCAGTAAAAAATATTTTGGAATTAATCCCCTCTTCATCACTCACCAGATGGAAACAGGACTGAAGATATGCTATGACAATCCCCAGGAAATCGGAGCTGATCGGATCGTGAATGCTGCGGCCGGTTTTGAGATCTATGGGGGGCCACTCATCATTGTGGATTTTGGAACCGCCACCACCTTTTGTGCAATCTCAGGGCAAGGAGAATATCTGGGAGGAGCTATCTCCCCCGGTGTAATGATTGCGGCAGAGGCTTTGTTTACTCGAACGGCCAAACTCCCCAAGGTTGAATTGGTCAAGCCAAATGCTGTGATTGGCCATAGGACCATCAGCAGCATGCAGTCTGGGATCCTGATCGGGTTTGCCTGTCTAGTGGATGGCATGGTCTCGAGAATGATAACTGAGATGAAAAGCGATCCATTTGTGGTGGCCACGGGAGGTTTGGCATCATTGATTACCCCTGAATCCAAAATGATCCGGGAGGTCAGGCCGAATCTGACATTGGAAGGGCTGAGAATCCTTTATGAAAAAAACCGTCCGACAAAATTCTCTTGACAGTAGGTTAAAAAATTGGTATTTATTGATTATTAGCACTCGGTATTACCGAGTGCTAATTTAGGGTAAAGTTAATATTTTACTTATAAAACAAATAATTAACTTTACCCTACATATCCATATTTGTCTGTAAGAGGTTTACACAATGGCTATTGATCTGGATGAACGAAGTCAAAATATTTTAAAGGGGATCGTCCTGAGCTACATCAGGACCGCCTACCCTGTAGGGTCTAGGAGTCTGACCAAGAGTTTTAACTTCGGTCTCTCACCAGCCAGTATACGGAATATTATGGCTGATCTGGAGGAGATGGGTTATCTGACTCAACCACATCTATCCGCAGGGCGGATACCCACGGAGAAGGGCTATCGCTTCTATGTCAACGGTCTGCTGGATGTAGATGTAATTGACCAGGAAAGAGTCATGGAAGACCTGGGAATTGAACAGTACCAGGTGCATCAGACGGAGGATATCAAACAACTGTTTCAGGAAACTTCCAGGTTACTCTCTATGCACTCCCACTATGCCGGTATTGTCCTGACACCCAAATTTGCCAACATGTTCTTTCAGCACCTCCAATTTATTAAACTAAGAAAATACCATATCCTGATGGTTTTCGTCTCCATGGAGGGACTGGTCAAAACCAAGGGCATTGAAACTGAAAAAGACTTTTCACAACAGGAATTGGACAGATTCTCATCTTTCCTTAACGACCGGTTTAAGGGCATGGCTTTGGAAGAAATCAAGTCGAGCCTTCTGAATCAGATGAGAGAGGACAAGGAACAATACAGCAGGCTCCTTCAGAAGGTGCTGGACTTGATGAACAAGGCATTTCAGGAAGCCCAGGGAAAGCCTTACGGAGAAGAACTCTTTCTGGAGGGAGCCACCAACATTCTGGATCTTCCTGAATTTTCCAATGTGGAGAAGATGAAGACCCTCTTCAAAGCCTTTGAAGAAAAGTACATCATGATGAAACTGCTGGATAGCTCCTTTGACAATGAAGGGGTACAGGTTTTCATCGGCTCCGAAAATGCCTTCTTGGGAATCAATGACTGCAGCATGGTTATCACCAACTATAAACGTGGAAGTCAGGCCCTGGGCGTCCTGGGCATTATTGGGCCGACGCGAATGGAATACTCCAAGGTTATTCCGTTAGTAGACTACACGGCAAAGTGGCTGAGCCAGGTCCTCGCCCAGACGGATTAAACGGAGAGCTATGTCAACAGAAGAACAAGAACCTATAATGCAATCCGCGAGCGAGGAAACACAACCGGCGCGTGAGATGGATACTCCTGAAACAGAAATAGCCCAACTGCGCCAGCAACTGAAATCTAAGGAACAGGAGATCAAAGGCCAACAGGATAAATATCTGCGCATGTATGCAGAATTCGAAAATTACAAAAAGCGGGCAGTCAGAGATCAGGAGGAATTCAGCAAGTATGCTAATGAGCGGCTTTTGAAAGAACTGCTCCCAGTGGTGGACAATCTGGAACGGGCTATCGCTCACACCAAGGACATCAAAGAGCCTACAAAGATTTTGGAGGGCTTGGAGCTCATCCTCAAGCAGTGTCTGGAGGCCATGAGCAAATTCGGGGTGACAGGTTTTGAGAGTCATTTGCAGCCCTTTGATCCTTCCAAACATCAGGCCATAGGTCAGATGGAGTCTGGGGAACATGAGGAGGGAATAGTCATCGAAGAGATTCAAAGGGGCTATAGGTTCAATGACCGAATCCTGCGTCCCGCATTGGTGATTGTGTCTAAAAGGAAGAATAAAGACGACATGGATGCCCTTCCTCAAGGCACTAGTGATGAGGAATGAGTTGTGAATTCTGTGGAATGTTTCTAAAAAGAACTTTTCATGTTATGATAAGCGATGGAGGTTAACAATGAGTAAGGTGATCGGCATTGACCTGGGAACAACCAATTCGTGTGTGGCCTATGTGGTGGGGGGAGATCCAGTTGTGATTCCGAATGCCGAAGGGAACAGGACAACCCCTTCCGTAGTCGCCTTCACTGATAAGGGCGAACGATTGGTGGGACAGATCGCTAAGCGACAAGCTATTACCAATCCAGAGAACACCATCTACTCCATCAAGCGGCTCATGGGGAGAAAGTTCAATTCAGCTGAGGTTCGAGAGGCGATGAAACGTCTCCCCTATAAAATTGTGGAGGCCTCCAACGGAGATGCCCATGTTGAGAGCCGGGGCAAACGGTATAGCCCCGCCGAGATCTCTGCCATGATTCTACAAAAGCTAAAACAGGACGCAGAAAATTATCTAGGCGAACCCGTGACCGAGGCGGTCATTACAGTCCCCGCCTATTTTGATGACAGTCAGCGCCAGGCCACGAAGGATGCCGGGACGATTGCCGGGCTTACTGTCCTTCGAATTATCAATGAGCCCACGGCTGCGGCTTTGGCCTATGGGCTGGACAAAGATAAGAAAAAGGATGAACGGATCGCCGTATACGATTTAGGAGGCGGCACCTTTGATGTCTCTATCCTGGAACTGGGCGAAGGTGTTTTTGAGGTGAAATCCACCAATGGGGACACCTACCTGGGCGGAGATGATTTCGATCTGCGTATTATGGACTGGCTGGTTCAGGAATTTAAAAAAGAGCATGGAATCGACCTGAAAAAAGATAAGATGGCCCTTCAACGGTTAAAGGAGGCGGCTGAGAAGGCCAAGATCGAGCTGTCTTCTTCTCAGGAAACAGAGATTAATCTCCCCTTCATCACGGCAGATGCCAGCGGGCCTAAACACCTAGTGATCAAACTGAGCCGGTCTAAGCTTGAGCAACTGGTGGATGATCTTATTTCAAAGACTGTTGAACCTTGCCGTAAGGCTATGACAGACGCCGGGATCACCTCCAAAGACGTGGATGAAGTAGTCCTGGTGGGTGGGATGACCCGGATGCCCAAAGTCCAGCAGGTGGTGAAAGACTTCTTTGGAAAGGAACCCCACAAGGGAGTCAATCCTGATGAGGTGGTGGCTGTAGGGGCCTCCATCCAGGCCGCCGTTCTTAAAGGTGATGTAAAAGATGTTCTGCTTCTGGATGTGACACCGCTCTCCCTGGGCATCGAGACCCTGGGTGGGGTCTTCACCAAAATCATCGAACGTAACACGACCATCCCTACTCGAAAGAACCAGATCTTTTCCACAGCCTCGGACAATCAAACGGCCGTCACCATCCGAGTCTTTCAGGGCGAACGTGAAATGGCAGCCGATAATAAATTGTTGGGACAGTTTGACCTGATCGGGATTCCCCCAGCTCCACGAGGGGTACCCCAGATCGACGTAACTTTCGATATAGATGCCAATGGAATCGTTCATGTCTCGGCCAAAGACCTGGCCACCAATAAAGAACAGTCTATCCGGATTACGGCCTCCAGTGGTTTGGCAAAAGACGAAATCGAAAAGCTAGTCAAAGAAGCCCAGTCCCATTCAGAAGAAGACCGTAGGAAACGAGAACTGGCCGAGGTCAGAAATCAAGCAGACACGCTGGTTTACAGTATTGAAAAATCATTGGCCGAGTTTGGGGACAAGGTATCGGAATCTGAAAAGACCGCGATCCAGGAAAAGATCTCCCAGGTGCGAAAAGCCCTAGAGGGCAATGACATCGCAGCCATCAAGACGGCCTCAGATGAATTAACAAAGGTTTCCCATCAGTTGGCCGAGGAGATGTACAAAAAGGCTGGTTCCACTGCAGGGACTGGGACGACGGCGGGAGAGTCTTCTCAGGAAAATGCTGGTGGATCCTCCTCCGGGTCCGGACCTACAATGGATGCAGAGTTCCGAGAAGAAAATAAATAGACTATATAAAATAAAGAAGATTAGATGGCAACCACAAAGAGAGACTATTACGACATTCTAGGAATCAACCGGAATGCCAGTGAAGAAGAAATCAAGAAGGCCTTCCGCAAGCAGGCGATCAAACACCACCCTGACAAAAACCCAGGTAACAAAGAGGCCGAAGAACGTTTCAAGGAAGTCAATGAGGCCTATGCTGTCCTCAGCGATGCTCAGAAACGCAGAGCCTACGATATGTATGGCCATGCCGGTGTAGGAGCGGGAACAGAAGGGTTTGGAAGAGGGTCCGGATTTGACTTTGACTTTGGAGGCGGGTTTAATGACGTTTTTAGTGATATCTTTGAGGATTTTTTTGGGACCTCCACCCGGACACGGAGAAGAACCGAACGGGGAGTAGACCTGCGTTATGATCTCGAGATCTCTTTTGAAGAAGCGGTCTTTGGAAAAGAAATTAAAATTCGTATCCCCCGCTGGGAGGTTTGTTTAGACTGCCGGGGAACTGGAGCAAAGTCAGGTTCCAGTCTGAAAACCTGCTCTACCTGCAAAGGGGCAGGGCAGGTCCGTTACCAACAAGGGTTCTTCACCATCAGCCGGACTTGTAGTCATTGCCATGGAGAAGGACGTATCATTTCCGAAATCTGCCCTAAATGTCATGGAGAAAAGCGACTTCAGAAAGAGCGAACCCTAGCCATTAAGATTCCAGCTGGTGTGCAAAATGGATCTCGGCTTCGTCTTTCGGGTGAGGGGGAATCTGGAGAGAATGGAGGTCCTGCAGGGGACCTTTATGTGGTGGTCACAGTAAAGGATCATTCCGTCTTTTCCAGGGACGGCAATGATATTCTCTGTGAGGTCCCTATCAGTTTTGTGCAGGTTGCATTGGGAGCAAGCATTGAGGTTCCTACCTTAAAAGGAAAGACTGAACTGAAGGTCCCGCCGGGTACCCAGCCTGGGAAGATATTCAGGCTCAAAGGTCTAGGGGCACCAGACCTGAGGGGATACGAACATGGAGATTTGGTGGTAAAGGTTAGAGTCACCATCCCCACAAAATTAACGGCCCGTCAAAAGGAACTTCTCCAAGAATACGCCAAGATCAGCGCTGAGAGCGTCCATTCTGGCGACGATGGCTTCTTTGACAAAGTTAAAAATCTGTTTTAGCTTGAGTTCTCGAGGCGAGAAGCCTTTTTCACCACATGCCTGTCTTTTTTATCCATTCCAAACAAATCTCAGGTCATGACCTGCAGATTACAGATTCTCTCGCCAGGCATATTGGAGGGGCACTTCGATATAGAGTCGGCGAAAAAATCTTTGTGATTGATGAACAGAGAGTCGGCTATACTGTCGAGCTCGTAGAGGTAAAGCCAAATCGCATTGTGGGCAAGATCCTGGAAGAGAAGAAGCAGCCTCCTATCCCTTCTCTAAACATCGCCCTGGGACAGGCCATTCTGAAAGGAAAAAAGATGGACTGGATCCTTCAGAAGGCTACCGAGTTAGGCGTGTCCAGGATCAGTCCCTTGGTCACAGAAAGAACCGTGGTGGAACCCAAACCCGAACGGGTAGACACTCAATATCGTCGATGGCATGAAATCCTCAAGGAGGCAGCCCAACAGACTGGCCGATGGGAGATACCAGAACTAAATCATTCTACTGACTTTTCTAGCTTTGTTAAGAGTGCTTCTCAATATGATCTTGCACTGATGCCTTGGGAGGGTGAGAACCAAAAGAGCATAAAACAATGTCTAAGAGAGAGACTTCACTCAAATCCAAACCTTCATCACATCCTGATCCTGATTGGCCCAGAAGGCGGATTTTCTGAGCCGGAAGCAGCGATGGCCAGAAAACACCAGATCATTCCTGTCACATTAGGTTGGCGGATTCTACGAGCAGAAACCGCCTGCCTAGCAACACTCACAATGTTGCAATATGAACTCGGAGACATGAGTTGTGAGTGAAAGCGTGAATGAAAGCGAGGATCTGACTTTGCCAGTCCGAGCCCCCACAGATAAAACTCGCATGGCTGGATTTCTCATCAGGGGCATGGCTTTTTTCATGGACCTGATTATCCTGAATGTTCTCTTCCTGATCCTGGTGCTGCTGGGAAACTTGGCGATGAAGATCGCCCTTAAGGGTTTGTATCTCGAATCCTCTTCTGATGAGTTGATACGATTTCTCCTAGGAATATACCCGTCTATTTGGTTCTTATTGTTTTTCATTTACTTCACATTTTTTATGGCTTATGGCGGTCAGACACCAGCCAAAATGCTTTTGGGAATCAGGGTCCTCACCAAAGATCAGCTACCTCTAACTGGGTGGAAGGCCATCCTTAGAACCACCGGGTATTTTATCTCAGGTTTGCCTTTGTTGGGATTGGGATTCCTTGTCATAATCTTTCACCCCCAAAAGAGGGCCATTCATGACCTGATTGCAGGGACTACAGTCATGAAAGACACATTGCATCCATGAAAGAATATTTTTTCCTTGTAGCACTCTTACTTTTCCATGCCTGGATGGTAGAGGCTGTTGTTCTGGATAGAGTCCTGGCCGTGGTGAATGGCGAAATCATTTCACTAAGTGAGGTGGAAAGCGAACTAATCTTTTTTGATCAGCTCAATCCAGATCAGGAAAAAAGATTTTCAGACTCTGTGATACAGGCAGAGACCCAAAAACTGATTGATCATAAACTCCTCTTGGCCGAAGCAAAACGGTTTGATGTAGAGGACCCCACACCCCAAAAAATTCAGAAAAAGCTGGAGGAGATACAAAAACGGTTTAGCACCACCGCAAGCTTTGAAAAAGCACTTCGGCAAAATGCTATGACCTTGGAAGACCTAAAGCAGAAGATCACAGAGCATCTGATCGTTGATGGATTTATCGATCAGAGAATCCGTTTCTTTGTCATCGTCCTGCCAGAGGAGATTTCCCATTATTATGCTGAAAATCAAGCAGATTTTCAGGGAAAATCTTTTAATGAAGTGGAAAAAGACATCGAAAGGATTCTGCTTGAGCAAAAGGAGGTGAAAAAACTGGAGGACTATCTCAGAATACTGAAGAACAAGGCCAGCATCCAAATCAATTTCTAGGGTTTTTAATCGGTATAACCTTAGTATCGCTTTGGGTGACAACTCCCTGAATCAGTGGTTGGGGTCGGGGTTTCTGATTTGTAATGCTGTAGGCTTCCTGGACCATTTTAGAAACTTGTTGCACCCGTGCGTCATTGTTGTAATGGATCACTGCCAGCACATCTCCACGCGATACTTGATCACCCCGTTTTTTCTCAAGCATAATGCCCACTGCCGGATCAATCTTGGAATCCATTTGTTCTCTGCCAGCACCCAGGATCATTGCTGCTTTCCCAAGCTCCTCCGCCTGTATTCGTGTGAGATAACCGCTCTGAGATGATACTACAGGGAGTTGATGACAGGCAGATGGCAAAAGGGCTGAATCATCGATCATGGCAGGATCTCCACCTTGGCGAATCACCATCTCCTTAAACTTCATAAATGCTGTTTGATGATCGAGAAGCAGCTCTAGCTTCTTTCGGGCAAATGGCAAATCCCGTTCTAATCCACCCAGCTTCATCATCCAGGCTCCCAGCTCCACACACAACCTTCTGACATCCTCAGGTCCACCTCCCTTCAGGATATCTAAGGCCTCACGTACCTCTAGAGCATTGCCTACAGCCTTTCCTAGGGGTTGATCCATATCGGTGATAAGGGCAACCACCCTGCAGCGGGCCTGTTTGCCGATTTTCACCATCTCTTGAGCCAACCGAATAGCACCGGATTTTGTCTTCATAAAAGCACCGCTGCCCGTTTTGATGTCCAGGACCAAGCCATCAATTCCCTCGGCCAGTTTCTTGCTCATGATGCTTGCCGCAATGAGAGGAATACAGTCCACCGTACCCGTCACATCTCGTAAGGCATAAAGCCTGCGGTCTGCGGGCACCAGATCCTGTGTCTGGCCTATCATGGCTGCACCAATCTGTTTGAGCTGATCTATCAGCATTGCCTCAGATAAATCCACCCGCAACCCTTGAATGGCTGCCAGCTTATCCAACGTGCCTCCTGTATGGCCCAGTCCCCGCCCGGACATCATTGGGACACATATCCCAGCCGATGCGGCCAGGGGAGCCAGGATCAGACTCACCTTATCCCCAACGCCTCCAGTACTGTGCTTATCAATCTTCGGCCTAGAAATACTCGAGAGGTCCAAGACCTTCCCGGATTGTATCATGGCCTGGGTAAGATTCCAGCTCTCTTGAGAATTCATCCCATTAAAATAGATCGCCATTAGAAGAGCGGATATCTGATAATCCGGAATCCTGCCATTCATGTAACCAGCAATGATGAAGTCTATTTCATCCCGAGTAAGGATCCCACCATCACGCTTTCCCTTGATGATGTCATAAGCCCGCATCTCTATACGTCCTCTACCTCCACAACCAGTTCCAGCTCCACAGGAGCATTTAAAGGAAGCTCTATCGCCCCAAGAGCCAGGCGGGCATGTCTTCCCTTGTCACCAAAGATCTCTACTAGCAAATCTGAGGCACCGTTCAACACCAACGGTTGTTGATTAAAACCGGAGACCGAAGCGACATGCCCACCTAAACGGACAATCCGCTTCACATGGTCCAGGCTACCCAAGGCTTGTTGGATGACTGCAAGTGCATTGATCAGGGCGAGGCGGGCGGCCAGTTTCCCTTGCTCCACCGTTAGCTCACACCCCAGCTTACCCTCCAAAACCAGTTTTCCATCCTGGAAAGGAATCATTCCGCTTAAGAAAAGTAGGTTGCCTGTTCTAACTGCAGGGATATAAGAACCAACAGGTTTGGGTGGTGGTGGAAGGGTAATGCCCAGCTCTCTGAGTTTCCTTTCAATGGACATAAACGAGATCGGATAAGAAACTGGTGCCTGCAGAAAGTCTTTCCACACCAAAGATCTCGGCCAGGGTCTGACCTAGATCGGCAAAAGTGCTTCTTGTTCCTAAATCTACAGCGACATGAAGGAGTGGACTATAGACCAAGAGGGGCACATATTCACGGGTATGATCGGTACTGATGGTTGTAGGGTCATTACCATGGTCTGCGGACAGAATAAATAGGTCACTGTCCCTCAGAGCATGGAGCAAATCAGAAATCCTCAAGTCAAACTCCCTTAAGTTCCGGGCATAACCCTGGACGTCATTGCGATGGCCATATAAGGTGTCAAAGTCCACTAAGTTCGTGAAAATAAGGCCACGATCAACTTCGCTCATGATCTTTAAGGTCTGATCCATCCCGTCCATGTCACTACGGGTATGAATCCCACGGGTAATTCCTCTACTGGCAAAGATATCTTCGATCTTGCCAATAGCCATTACTGGGATGTGATGCCTGCAGAGTCTGTCCAGAAGGGTTTCTTGAGGGGGTTCTACGGAGAAATCCCTCCTCCGCTCCGTCCGGACAAACTGGCCAGACCGGCCCACGAAAGGTCGAGCGATCACCCTGCTGACGTTGTGGGGCGGGACCAAGATCTTCCTGGCAATCCGGCACATATGGTATAACTCATCAATCGGGATAACCTCCTCATGGGCGGTAATCTGAAAGACACTATCGGCCGAGGTGTAAAGAATGGGGTAGCCTGTTGAAAGATGTCTCTCTCCCAATTGTTTGATGATCTCGGTCCCTGAAGCAGGGATATTTCCTAGGATGTCCCGCCCAATTGCTTTTTTGAAAGGTTCAATAATCTCAGGAGGAAAACCTCTTGGGTAGACCGGAAAGGGCCTTTCTAAAATGATTCCCATCATCTCCCAATGGCCTGTAGTCGTATCTTTCCCTTTAGAACGCTCAACCATACGGCCATAAGCTCCTATCCGATGGCCAGTGGGTCTCAGGCCTTTGAAATTTCCCACCCGCCCCAGGCCCAATTTCTCAAGATTGGGAAGATGCAACCCGCCTACGGCCTCTGCAATATGCCCCAGAGTATCGCTTCCAACATCTCCATACTGGTCCGCATCCGGAAGCTCTCCCACCCCTAGGCTATCCAGAATGATCAGAATCACCCGATCAAAAGTGCTTTTCACGATGACCTTTTTGTTGACCTAGCCGCTTGATCCTTAAGGCCTAGATGCTCTCTCATGATGGAGACGCCATGGCTGGTGCCGATTCGGCTGGCACCCGCCTTGAGCATAGACTCTACGGCCGCAAGAGTGCGAATACCTCCTGAAGCTTTTACAAAACCCCGATCGCCTATCGTCTTCTTTAATAATCGTACATCTTTCGGGGTGGCACCGGGATAATTAAATCCCGTAGACGTCTTGACCCATTTCGCCCCGGCCTCCAAGACCCATCGTGCACCTCTGACAATCTCTTCAGGAGTCAGAGCCCCAGTTTCCAAAATGATTTTCAGTACTGCTTTCTGGCAAACATTGACAAGATTGAGAACTTCATTTTTCACATATCCTTCGTTACCCGACTTCAGGGCACCTAAATTGATCACCATGTCCAGTTCATTTGCCCCATGCTTTAAAGCTTCCATCGCCTCCACAATTTTTACAGAAATACTGCTGTTTCCCAGAGGAAACCCCACCACACTGCACACCCTGATCGCAGTCTCTTTTAACCGGCTGGCTGCCATCTCCACATAGCAGGGGGCGACACAAACCGTCACAAAGGAGTACCTCACTGCCTCATCACAAAGCCTGCCGATATCAGTAGGGGTCGCCTCCGGCTTCAGCAAGGTATGATCAATCAGTTGGGCCAGCTCCTTGGAATCTTTAAACACTTCTCTGTCTCATCTTTTCACCCGGCGCATCTTCTGATACATACTCACCGCCAGGTTATGTTCCTGAAGGCTACGGGAGAAATAATGGGTCCCATCATTCCTGGAGACAAAAAAAAGATAATCCACAGAAGCTGGATACAGGGTCGCATAAATAGAGGCTCTCCCAGGGTTGGCAATAGGGCCAGGAGGGAGCCCCGGCGATCGATAGGTATTGTAAGGAGAGTTCATCTTTAGATGCACCCGTTTGAGGTTACCATTAAAATTCGGGAGTGCATAGATGACGGTGGGATCACTCTGTAAAGGTATATGGCGTTTCAGACGGTTATGAAAAACGGCCGCGATGATTGGACGTTCCGCATCCATCGAAGTCTCCTTCTCAATAATGGAGGCTAATGTGACCACCTGGTGCTGGGTCAAATGGAGCTGTTGGGCGCGGTCTTTCAATTCTTGGGTATAGACATCTTGAAAGGCCCGTACCATCATCCTGATAATCTCTTCGGAAGCAGTACTCTTGGCAATACTATAGGTGCTTGGGAAGAGATATCCTTCCAAGTTGTCTGTTTGAATCTTCAGAGAGTGTATGAATCCCCGGTCTCGGGTTAATCCTATAAAGGTTTTCTTATCTGCAAGCTGTTTGTCTTCTAATAACTTGGCAATCTGTCTGATCGTATACCCTTCAGGAATGATTACAGGATGTTTGTAGATATCCCCCCTCTTTAAAAGGTCTAGGATCTGGAGGGGACGCATATGAGTATGCATAGCATACTCCCCAGGTTTGATCACTTTCTCCACGCCAATCAATTTTCCAGCAATGATAAAATAGGTAGAATCTCTGATAATCCCTTCCCCGGCTAATACCTGGGCCACGGTTCGGAGATTAGCTCCGTAAGGGACATCAACGATCTTCTGGATCTTGCCCGCCTGGGCCGGAATGACTAGAAAGGTAGCAAGCTGGATGAACCATAGTCCTAAAATACACCCCACTGCCAGGGTCAGGAAAAAAGGCCACCGCGATTTATCTTCTTGTTTTACCATTCGACTTTACTATGTGGGGACCCGTGCTACATCGCTAGCGCTGTCGAGCATGCCGCGAAGGAACGGCTATGCGAGAATATGCTTTTGATCTTAATGCTCCGATGCCCCCACGCCCCGGCCCGTCACTGGCCAAGCCAGATGCCGGGCCCTAGTTTACAACTCTATTTGGCCCTTTGTGCTTGTTCAAAACGGGAGATGAGGTCATCCACTTTCTTGGACAACCTGTTCATCTCTTCCCTGGATGGAAGGTTAATCAAGGAAAGGGCTTTTTTGTATAGGTCGTTTGCTTTCTGGTCAAAAGATGCTGTATCCTTTTCCAGCCGGGCCATTAGGTCTTTTACCCACTTGGCCTCTTTACGTTGATTACGCTCCCCCTCCTTGACCCAGTCCTCCACAATTTCATTAATTCGGGCCTGGAGTCCCAGTCCCGCCAAGACCATTTTTTTAGAAAACTTAAACATTCTTTCCTCCCACAATCTTTTCCACAATCTCATACACCCTTTCCAAAGCCTCATCCAGGCGGGCCACATCCTTCCCGCCCGCCTGGGCCATCTCTGGACGCCCTCCACCACTTCCTCCAACCAGTCCAGAAATTTCCTTAAGAAGGTTTCCTGCATGAAAATTCCTAATCAAGTCCCGAGTGACCATGGCCACTAGTGAGACACGCCCCTCTTTTCCAGACCCCATGACCACCACACCTGATTTTATCCTATCCCTGACCGAGTCGGCTACAGTGCGCAACTCTTTGGGATCAAGCCCATCCACTCTTTTGGAAAGAACACGTACAGAACCGATCATGCGTACCTCTTCTGCAATGCTCTCGCCATGTGCCGCAGCCTGCTTACCCTTTAACCGTTCCAAGTCCCTCTCTTGCTGACGAAAGGCCTCTAAAATCTTCCGTGCCTTTATAACAACCTCTGCGGGCTGGACCTTAAGCAGAGCTGCCATTTCTTGAAGATCTTCCTCCTGTTTCTTCATAAAATGATAAGCCCACTCCCCCGTTAAGGCCTCGATACGTCGAATGCCAGAAGCGATGCTGCTTTCTTGAACCAGTTTGAAAAATCCCACCTCTCCCGTTGCATGACAATGAGTTCCCCCGCACAATTCCTTGCTAAAGTCCTCAATCGTGACCACTCGCACTTGGTCTCCGTATTTGTCATCAAAAAAGGCTAAGGCCCCAGCACGGATCGCCTCCTGAAAAGGCATCTCCTGAATCTTCACCTGATAATCATGACGCACACGCTCATTGACTTCTTCTTCAATACGCTTGAGCTCTGTGGGAGTAAGGGCCTTGAAGTGTGTAAAGTCAAACCGCAGTCGATCAGGAGCAACCAGAGAACCAGACTGCTTCACATGCTCCCCAATGACCTCCCGGAGCACTGCGTGGAGGACATGGGTCCCCGTATGGTTTCTGGAAGAGCCCCAGCGGGCTTTGGAATTTACGACAGCTCGATAGGTTTCGCCTTCCCGGATGCGGCCCTGTGCCACATGACCTTGATGAAAGGCATAGCCTGGATAGGGCTTTAGTGTCCCTGTGATCTCCACCAGAGCATTGGGATGCTCCAACAGCCCCTGGTCACCCACTTGACCACCCCCTTCCGGATAAAAGGGGGTCTTGTCGAAGAGAAGCTCAACCTGTTCACCTTCACCAGCTTCCCGAACTTTACGCCCTCCACTCACAATGGACACCAGGCGAACTTCATCTTCCAACTGGTCATATCCGACAAAGCTGGTCTGGACTACATCCTGGATAGCCTCTAGAATATATGGCTCCGCCTCCTTTACCACCCAGGCCCTCCGAGCCCTCTCCTTCTGCTCCTGCATGGCAGTATCGAACTCTTCCCGATTAACCGTTGAACCCCTTTCGCAGGCAATGTCCGATGCAAGGTCAAGTGGAAAACCATAAGTATCGTATAATTGGAAGGCCTCTTTACCCGAGATCACGGTTTGATTTTTAGCCACACTTGATTCAACTACCTCTATCCACCGCTCCAGCCCTCGGTTTAAGGTTTCGATGAACTGTTCTTCCTCATTCTGAGTCACCTGGGCCACGAGGGTTCGGGTCTTCACCAATTCGGGATATGCGCCTTTCATGTGGTCCACCACCTCACCCGTCAGCTTATACAAAAAAGGCTCGTTGAGGCCCAACTCCTTATCCTTACCATACCGTGCCGCACGCCGGATCACTCGACGAAGGACGTAACCACGGCCTTCATTGGAAGGCAGCACCCCATCGCTAATAAGAAATGTAATGGCCCGGATATGGTCTGCAATGACACGGCCGGGCATACTGTTCATAATTTCTTTGGGAGACCGGTCGGTTAGAGAAGCAATCACCTTGAAGAGAGGCTTAAATAAATCCGTCTCGTAGTTGCTGAAAACTCCCTGCATCACGGCTGTGATCCGTTCCAGTCCCATTCCGGTGTCAATGCTGGGCTTGGGAAGGGGTGTCAGACCTCCATGATCATCCCGCATATACTGCATGAACACAAGATTCCATATTTCCAGGTATCGGTCACAGTCACAGCCCACACCGGAGCATACGTGATTGGGTGGTTCGGCCTCTCGGCCTTGATCGTAGAGGATCTCGGAGCAGGGACCACAGGGACCGGTGTCGCCCATGGCCCAAAAATTGTCTTTCTCTCCAAGTCTCACAATCCGCCCTTCGGGAATTCCAATCTTTCGCCAAAGGTCATGAGCCTGATCATCATCTCGGTAGATTGTGATCCAAAGCTTTTCCTTGGGAAGCGACCACACCTGGGTCAACAACTCCCAAGCAAAGGCCGTGGCTTCCTCCTTAAAATAGTCCCCGAAGGAAAAGTTTCCCAACATCTCAAAAAAGGTGTGATGTCTGCCGGTCTTTCCCACATTCTCCAGATCATTGTGCTTGCCTCCCGCACGCATACACTTTTGGGAAGACACCGCCCGCTTATAGACCCGCGCCTCCTTACCCAGGAAAACATCCTTAAATTGAACCATACCGGCATTGGTAAACAGGAGACTGGGGTCCTTCAGAGGAATAAGGGGAGAACTGGGCACAAGGGTATGCCCTTTCTGGACAAAAAAATTACAAAAAGCCTCCCGAATCTCATTGGATGTCATTTTGCCTTTTTACAACTTTCTCGATGACTTCAGAGGTAAAGCCCTTTCGAGCTAAATAGCCAGCCATACTCCTCTGAAGAGCCTTGGCCTTACCACCCCTTACCTGTGCAAGCTTTCTTCTTATCGCCTTCATGGCCAGGTGTTCCTCTGGTGTGCCAGTATATAGCTTTTCCAAAACTTCCTGAATGATTTCCCTGTCAATGCCCTTCAATTCAAGCTCTCTCTGCAAGGCTAAAGGGCCCAGGAACTTATGCTCAACCGCTTTTTGGGACCAGGCCAAGGCAAAGGCTCGATCGTTCAGGTAACGCTTAGTCTCCAACTCCTTCAACACGGATGACACAGTTTCTGCACCGAATCCATGTCTTTGGAGTTTTTCCTCTAACTCCCGGCGACTGTGGCCTCGACGGGCAAGGGCTTGATAGGCAAAGCTTCTGGCTTGGTTTAAAATTCTCTCACTTGCCAAATCTTTCAACCTTAAATTTGCCAGCGTCTCCCTCACCCTTCTTTTCCCCGGCCCCTAGAGCGACATCTGAGGTGGATTGGATGCCCTTAACCTTAAGGGCAAAATCATCCGGGTTGGTGCACCACTGCAGTGCCTCTTCATAGGTAATCAAACGCTTTTGATAGAGGCTGTAGAGGGACTGGTCGAAGGTTTGCATCCCGTATTGAGTGGAGCCGGCAGCAATCACATCATGGATTTTTCGGGTCTTGTCCGAATCAATAATACATTCCTTAACGGTCTGAGTCCCAATCATAATCTCCACCGCGGGAACCCGTCCCGCTCCATCTGAACGGGGAACCAGACGCATGGAGACGATTCCCTTGATCACCGCAGCGAGCTGCAACCTAATCTGTTTTTGTTGATAGGGAGGGAAAACCGCAATAATTCGGTTAATCGTCTCCACCGCATCCAAGGTGTGCAGGGTACTTAGGACCAGGTGGCCCGTCTCGGCCGCCACCAATGCAGTGGAGATAGTCTCAAAATCCCTCATCTCTCCTACCAGGACCACATCCGGATCCTGACGCAGGGCACTTCGCAGGGCTACACTAAATGACTCAGTATCTGCTCCGACTTCCCGCTGGTTCACAATACTCTTTCGATCCCGGTGAAGAAATTCGATAGGATCCTCAATCGTCACAATATTGCAGGTACGATTCCGATTGACATAATCCACCATTGCAGCCAGGGTGGTGGATTTTCCACTGCCTGTAGTACCTGTGACCAGCAGCAGTCCACGGCCTTCCATGGCCAGTTTTTCCACTACAGGAGGAAGGTCAAGCTCTTCCACAGTTAGGATCTTGGTGGGGATCACACGAAAGACGAGTCCGATCGTACCTCGTTGCTGGAAGATATTGACACGAAACCTCCCTAGGCCCGGAGAGCTGTAGGCCAAGTCAATCTCTGAGCGTTCTTTGAATCGCTGCTTCTGTTGGTTATTCATAATGGAGAAAGCCACGGCAATGGCATCTTCCTGTGTGAGTTTGGGGCTGGTTTCGATGGGGGCTAAATGTCCATCCACCCGTATGATGGGATTGTTGCCTACCTTGAGGTGCAAATCGGACGACTTCTTTTCCACAGCAACCTTCAAAAGCTCATCGATCTTCATCTTAGACCAACCCCTTATTTCTATTTTATGTGGGGCCCCTGCGGTTCGCCTGAGGCGGATCCTCACATGCCCCACGCCCAGCCTCTCGCGGCCAAGCCGCGAATCGGCTTTGGCTAAGCCAGAGACTTGCTTTATTCAAACTTTCTAAACAGATTTATGGTGCTCCTTCCCTGTTGTGACGGGCTTGGCACTTGGGGCGGAACTTTTCTTTTCTTCAGCTGATTTTCCTATGCCAAGCGCTTCTTTGATTCTCCCTTCAATCTCCTTGACCACAGGGGCATGCTCTTTCAAATACTCCTTCACCTGATCTCGGCCCTGACCGATTCTCTCTCCTTTATAAGAATACCAGGCTCCACTTTTTTCGATGATACCCTTCTCTGCTCCCAAGTCCACAACCTCACCGATCCTGGAAATTCCCTCATCGAACATCACATCGAATTCGGCCTGTTTAAAGGGAGGAGCTACCTTATTTTTGACCACTTTTACCCGAACTCTATTCCCCACCACATTCTGACCTTCCTTAAGAGACTCAATCCGTCGAATATCTAAACGTACCGAGGCGTAGAACTTCAGGGCATTACCGCCAGTGGTGGTCTCAGGATTACCGAACATTACACCCAGTTTCATCCGAATCTGATTAATAAAGACTACGGTGGTCTGGGATTTGCTGATGGTAGCCGTGAGTTTCCTCAAGGCTTGAGACATCAGTCGTGCCTGAAGGCCCATATGGGCATCACCCATCTCCCCTTCCAATTCCGCTCGCGGAACCAGGGCCGCCACCGAGTCAATCACAATAATGTCCACGGCACTGCTTCGGACCAGGGTCTCGGCAATTTCCAGGGCCTGCTCTCCCGTATCGGGCTGCGAGACCAGCAGGTCATCGGTACGAACGCCCAACTTTTTTGCATAATGAATATCCAGGGCATGCTCCGCATCGATAAAAGCAGTCGTTCCCCCCTCCTTCTGAGCCGAGGCCACAGCGTGAAGTGAAAGGGTTGTTTTTCCCGAGGACTCAGGGCCAAAAATCTCAATGACCCGGCCCCGAGGAAAACCGCCGATACCCAGAGCAATATCCAATCCCAGGGATCCGGTAGGAATCACCGGAATATCCGCCGGAACCTCGCCGGTACCCAGGCGCATAATGGCTCCCTTGCCAAACTGCTTCTCGATCTGTGAAATGGCTAAATCCAAGGCCTTTCCCCTGTTACTGTCTCTTTCTACCATGGCTCTCTCCTTACTATTATATCAAAGGTTTAGATTACCGCTGCTTTTCACCCACACCCAACTCTATCCTGGCTAGTGGAGTATAAACCGCTCCACTGGCCTGGAGATCACTCTTCATGAGTAAAACTTCTTTTGCCTCAAATCGGTCACACTCCTTTTTCTGATTCTCAACAAGCCATTGCGCCAAGACCGTTTTGTTAAATCCCAAACCAGACTTTCTGTCGCCCGATTTTATTCTCCCCAAGGTCAGGTGCGGATGAAAAGGTCTGTCTTCGGCCGGAAAGCCAAAGGGTCCCAGAGCCCTCTCAATCCCATCCTGTAGTCGGGCTAGAGCATCCCCAACCGATTTTGCACCTACCCAGATCACCCGTGGAGATCGGGTATGAGGGAATACCCCGACTTCCTTAACGGTGATTGTAAAGAATGAAAACCCCTCAGTTACACCATGAACTGCCTGTACGATCTTAGAAATTCTGTCCTCCGCCACATTACCCAAGAATTTGAGGGTGAGATGAAAGCTGTCAAGACGCGTCCAATTGATCTGTGAGGACTCATCCGTCATCTGCAGAGCCGTCTTAAGTTCCTGTTGGAGCTTTTGTATTTCCTCCTTGATTTTTCCAGGGCATTCAATTGCAACAAAGCTCCTTACAGCCTTCATGACTGAAGAAGGTGCCTCCTAATCAGGTCCAGTCCAGCCTGGGAAAAGAATAGTTTAAGACCTACACGATCTCCCGAAAACTGAAAGCTCTCCTGCCGGGTCCCCTCGCTGTAAGCCAGGGCCATATGGACTAATCCAACAGCCTTTGTTGGAGTGTCACCACCCGGTCCTGCAATACCGGTGACCCCCAATCCTAAATCAGTTTTGGATATTTTTCGCACTCCCTCCGCCAGAGCAATGGCAACCTGAGAGCTGACCGCCCCGTATCTTGCAATGATCTCTGCCGGAACTTGAAGCATCTCGATCTTAGAAAGATCACTATAACAGATCACACCTCGCTCAAGATAGGCCGAGCTACCCGGGATATTAGTCAGACGATGTCCGATTAAACCTCCTGTACAGGACTCTGCAATCGCTAACTGAAGCCCCCTTTTCTTGAGGGCAAGTCCTACCACTTCCTCCATGTCCCTACCCTCTTCGCTGTAGATGGCTTCTCCGAATCTTTTTCGGAGGGTTTCTTTGAGACCCTCTATAGAATCCCCCGTCTTTGCAGCCGACCCCATGCGAGTCATGATATAAATATCTACACCAGTAGACCCTGCCACAAGTCCCAGTTTCTGGCCAGCTGATGGTTCCACCAAATCCTTAGTCGCCTCACCCACCTTGACCTCTGTGAGTCCAAAGGTCCGGATGACCTGGAGGACAAATGGCCGGGAGCCTCTCACCAGTTTCTGAAGAATTCCTCGCACTGAATCTGCAAAGATTCGACGCATCTCATGAGGAACACCGGGCAGGACTACAAGATAATGGCCTCCACACTCTAGTACGAAACCGGATGCCGTGCCCACTGGGTTTTTCAGCACCTGGGCCTGGGAAGGAAGAAGCGCCTGACGCTCATAGCTCTTAGGCATTTTCTCGAGTGGTGATGTCTTTCCGAGCAATCCAATGGGTAGGTGTCGCCGTTTTTGAAACCGATCCTGCAGATCCTGGAGTAGGTCTTCCTTCAAAACTAATCTTCTGCGAGTGACCTTGGCCACTACTTTCTTGGTCAAATCATCCAGCGTGGAGCCTAATCCCCCTGTAGTCATAACCAAGTCACTGCGCTGTAAGGCACGTTTTAAAACCTCTGTAATATCTTTCTCCTCATCCCCCACGACTGTTTTCCACTTTATCTGAATCCCCAGACGGGCCAGCTCATTCACCAGAAAGAGGGAATTGGTCTCCGGGCGCCCCCCTAGAAGCAATTCTGATCCTATTGTAATAATCTCGGCGTGCATGTTTTATCTCTTCACTGCATAAACCTGGCAAACGCATGAAGGATAAGGACTGTATAACCGGCTGCCACCGCGTCATCCAGCATAATGGCCAGTCCACCCCGCATCTTTTGCTCCACCATCCTTACAGGAAAGGGTTTAAGAATATCAAATATCCGAAATAAAACAAAGGCTGCCGCCAGGTATGTTACCTTGGGAAGCAGCAAGAGCGTTAAGAGCATGCCGCAGATCTCATCAATGACAATAACCCCCGAGTCCTTTTCCTGGAAAACCTTTTCGGCCAGTCCACTGACATAGATCCCTATTATAAAAAGGCATCCCAGAAAAAGAACATTCATCCAAAAACTGGAGAGGCTATTTAGGGGCAGATAGATGAGAACCCCCACCAGGCTTCCTGCTGTCCCCGGGGCGATAGGCACATGACCGCACCCAAAACCCGTTGCCAAGATACAGGCCCACCGGTTCAACATGCTAAAATATGGGGGCCTATAGGGTCCACCTTATCATCATAGTCCATCTCCAGGGCCTTTGGTTAACCGTCAGCGGTCATCTGCCAAAAATCGGCAACAGCACTTTTGCCAGGGAAAACACACATAACCCTTTAAATTTTTTTGATTATTCTAGCATTCCCCCAGGGGGGTGTCAAGGCGATGTAAGGTTAAATTGGGCTCCTTGACAAAGCGGAGGAATGGGCTATACTTAGTGTTAGGTATTTAAAAAACAACTGAATAGTTAACGAAACCACCGATAAGAGCAATTCTTGTCGAAAGGCAAGAAGCGCAAAGTCCTTAACCTGGGTCCCGATAAAAAGTGGGATATGGTTTGAAGGATTGCCGAAGTGGTGAGATGAAACCAAATCGTGCAAAATGGGAGCCCATCTCTCGAATCGGGAGAATGGGCTTTTTAATTTTAGGGCTTTTGCTCCTCACTCCAATGAGGGCCACTGCAGCAGGTCCAAACGACCTGGTACAGATCACGGCTGCCTTTTTAACCAGTCTTACAGTTCATGAAACCGGACATGCTCTCATCGCAGACCAGATGGGAGCCGATGGAATCAGTATCCATTTCTTCACCCACGAAGACAACAACTTTGCCCTGGGACTGACCAAGGTGAGAAATTTAGACCGGCATTCCACACTCCCATTTGCCATGGGAGGCGAGATCGCCAACAGCCTCAATTTTGAGTATGCCCTTAAACTCTACCGCCAGAAACCTACAGTCTATAACCGTTCTCTGTTGCTTTTTAGCGGTACTGACTTTCTCTGGTACACGGTATATAGCTTTTATATCACTAACGGGACCGCCCATTCTGATCCTTTGATTATCCAGCAAGAAACGGGCTTGAGCCGCGAGGCCATCCTGGGTATCGCGCTCACTCAGTCTTTCCTCAATTTTTACCGTGTGGTGTCCGGAACAGACACTATTATTCCTTACTTCACCTATGATCGATATTCTGTAAACTTTATGCTACGGCTGGCTACTTGGTGAGAAATCCAATGTTAACGAAGCACCTTCTTTAGGTCCCAGCCATAATACCATTCAAGGTAGATTCTAGGTCCCTCTTCAATGGACTGGGTACTATCCCGATACTGCCAAATATATTCGGTGCCCAATTCTAAACCCCATTTTTTAACAGCGACCCCAAGGGAGGGCCCATAGGCATTAAACGTTTCTCCTCCCGGGTCCTGGAGCCGATATCGAAATTGGGCAAATGTGGAGAGACGAAAACCTTTGTAACTCATCCAATCAATGCCCTGATTGATGTTGCCCAACGCAAATGTTTCATCCTCGGCCGCTTCATGAAAGACCGTGCCCCAGGTGGAGCCGGAAAAACCTTCAATAGCCCCAGCGCTTCCGTTAATACTCAGCACACAGAATACTACTGCGAAGAATATCCAAAGTTTCATCCCTTGCTCCTTTCTCATTACCTTAACGCTTCCTTCGAAAGCTTTACCCATCTCTTGTCCAACGATCGGCGCTCCAACAAATAATCATTGCCTCGCTTCACAACCCGGGCCACTTGAGTCTCTGCAAGAAAATCGGTTTGGGGGATAGTGGCAATGGTATCTTGTGGAATGCCTCCACCAAAAGGACTCTCCTTAATGAAAGAGGCCAGGATTTGTGCTAACGCCAAGTAGCTTATCGACTTGGAAATCGACTGGCCAGCAACCAGACCATGTCGATTTGCCCCAATAAGTTTGATACCCACAGGGACCAGAGTGATCTGGGGAAGCGGGATATCCCTTAAGCCCGATGCCTGGAGCTTGCTTGCTCCCAGGGCTCTACCATGTTCTGGCACAAATATAACCACCACATTACGACCTGAAGCCGAAAGAAGATCAAAAAACTTGGTCATATCACTAAAGAGCTTCTCAACAAACTCCCGGTAGTGATCCTCTCTCGTTCTTTCCCACCAATTTGCTTCGCCTGTCCAATAAGTCCCGCCGTGCAGACTCGTATTATTATGATAAAGGGCAACACGACTTCCCTTTAGCTTTTCTCTTATCTCCCACGATTTTTTAAGCACAGCATAATTATCGAAGATCGGTGACCCATCGAAGTTAGATTGTTGAACCGGCAGGTCGGTCCACAGAAGGGGTGGATCCAGATGGCCCAAGTCCCTAACCTGTTCAGCAAAATCACCATATCGGCCATCATGATTAAGCGTGAAGTACGTCTCGTATCCGAGAGAGCGCAGGGTATCGAACAGATAGCATTCGGTCTCAACATGTCTGTACAGATCATCATGCCGAGGCTGTCCACAGTTAGCTCTCGACAACCGTATTGCAGAAGGGTTGGTATAAGAAGTCACCGTATTAAACTGGGTGAATAAGTAATCAAATTGCTTGAAAAAGGGATGTCCCTCCATCCCAACAATCTTCAGATCCTGCCAGGCGAGAGAGCAGATGTGTAAAAAAATAATGTCGAATGGCGTGTCCCCGTCTTTGGGTCTTTCAAAGGAGATCACCCTTCGAGTTTCCGATTGATAGAAGAAATCTAAATACCTTTCCATTTCACCTTTATCTTGTTTAAGGTCCCACAGAGTACCCAACAAAAGCAACACAAGTACAAACGGAGCTAGGGATAAATGCTTGCGCACTAAAACACAGAAGATCAGAAGAAAGCCCAAGACGGCGGTCTCTGCTAAATTGATTGATTTTAACAGAGTTTTGTAGACGTATTCCTTGGGAAGCATTTGTGTTTGAATGAATTGTATCGCCTCTGAGAACGGAGGCAGATAGTAGTCGTGCCACAAGAGGAAGAAGCCTAGAACAAGCCCGATACTGTTCCTCAAAACAGAAAAGACTTTATGAAATCTGAAGTGCTGGGGAATTGGGATGATCAGAAAAACAGCAAACAGTAGGTTTAAGATAAAATCTAAGTAGATATATCCTTTAAAATGTAAATAAAGCTTGGCCAAAAAATAAAACGTCCATAAACCCATACTAAAATCCTGCTAATCCAGTAAGTGAATTTTGTTCCGCGAAGTCAGGCCATAGATACGGCACATCGTTCTCAGCCCGGCCTATCCTCCTCAGTCTCGGAACCACCCTTCTTTATTTTAAGAGACTTCAGAGTTTCATACACACCTGGATGATCGTCGGCCCATCGAACACCCATCAAATCCTTATTCAACAGACTCTTTCTCCAAACCAACTCGGCTTCCCCTGACGCAAGCGGATGATCATCGCAAGAAACTTGAAGTTTCAAAATGGCAGGGACAGACAAACTCCCTTTTGGCGCCACAAGGCGTACACCCTGGCTGCTGATCTCTTTGGTATAGGCCGTAATCATCTGATTGTTTATTTCAATCGCGCAGGGCAAAGATACCTTAAGCCTAGGCTGGGTACGAGCGATTTTCTTCAATTTTACAAAGGTATTCACGGGAGAAACCAGTAACTGGGTAAAGGATTTTACAAAGCCCTCTTCCACAGCCTCATTGACCTTCCAGTCCTCTGGAACAGAATACATCATTCTGACCAGTTTTTGTTCCTGCTCAACAGAAAGGGAATCGAACTTTATTCCTATTCGATATTTTTCTGCTAACCGCTGATCGTTATAGACAATATCACCCTGGATTTCTAATTCATTCCCTCCATGGCTGAGTCTGACATTCACCCGTTTGGGAAGGTAAACAAGCGACTCTAAATAAATCCCTAAGCCGGTTTCACTGATGTTGGCAGTCTGCATACTTAGTCTATGCTGATCAGACACAAGCTCACACAGGATGTTTCGCTCCAATCTAAAAGTACCACGGTTCTGAACACTTTCTCGGCTTGCAAAAATGGCACAGATCAAGAGAACAAGGTTATAAGATCCCAAGATTAAACTCACAAGAAGGGCATCTGCGTTTCCCATCCAATTAAACAGTGAATACCCTCCCAGGATAAGACCCAGTGTCAATAAGCTTATAAGAACAATGTGAGGAATCGTGTTGGCCACATCCATCTCTGATTTTGAAAACTTCTGTCCCTTGGGGGTCACATTAAATAGCAGTTCACGCGGTTTCACTAACGTTTTTATAATGGTAGCCGTGAGAGAAAAACACATCACCGTCTCATAGACATCTGACCAAAAAGGATTCCTATACCTGCCAGAAATCACAAAAAATGGGATCAGGGAACCCAGATAATGGGCCCCATAGATGTTTACAAGATCAGGCAACGAAGCTATGAGAGGCGGAATGCCCAACAGAAGATAGGCGAGGGGAACTGCCAGGTAAATGATTCGGGACGGCCCAAACAGAAAATAGTAGATTGAGGCAAAATAATTAATTCGTTGAGCAAAGGTCAAGCCCTTTAAAAGAAAGGGATTATCCCTTGATAAAAAAATCTGAAGGTGTCCTCTCGTCCACCGCTGCCTCTGACCTAGATAACTCTTGAAACTTTCAGGCGACAAGCCTACAGCCAGGATTTCCCGGACATAGATGGTTCGATAGCCCAAGGCATGAATCAACATGGTCGTATGAATATCTTCCGTTACAGACCTGGTCGCAAAGCCATGGATCTTGTTGAGGGCCTCACGTCGGATGACCGCCCCGGTGCCACAATAAAAACTGGAATTGGTAAAGTCGCGCCCTGGCTGAATCACATAGAAAAAGAGGTCTTGTTCATGAGCGATTTTCTTTCCCAATCTCAGGTTTCTTTGGTAAATGTCAGGATTATAGAAATAATGTGGGGTCTGAACCAATGCAACCTTAGGATCCGAAAAATACCCAATGGTCTTCTTAAGAAAGGACTCGACGGGGATATGATCAGCATCAAAATTGACGATAAACTCCCCGTTTGAGAATTTCAAGGCATTGTTGAGATTACCAGCCTTGGCATGCTCTCTGGATGAGCGGGTAAGATACGAGCATCCCAGATCCTGGGCTAATTTTTTCATTTCCTCTCTTGAACCATCATCCAAGAGATAGACATTTTTTTTGTATTGGGGATACTTTATCGCCAAACAACCAATCAGAGTCCTTCGAACAATTTCTACCGACTCATCATAACTGGTCACAAAGACATCGACCACGGGAAGATCCTGATGCTCCTGGAATACCGAGGACCGAACGGTGGGTGTTGCAAATTGAAAATAAAATAGAAAGGTGGCCACAAAACCGTAGATCTCTGCCGCCAAGAGGGTACCACTGATAATTAGGCTTGGAAGATCGGAGGTATTTAGGGTATATGCCACACGCCAATAAAGATAACGGGCCGTCAGCAAAAACCCAATACCCACCGCCACCCAGCAAAGCCATCTCCGGTCACGGAACCTGGCCAAGATAATCAGAAGAACTCCCAGAGATACTATTGTGACCCCATACTGAAATATCATAGACTATCTGTTCACCGAAAGAGAACGAACCACCGCCCACAAACGACACCAATCCATAAACTGGCGATAGCCCAAATTCTCCACAACTGCATAAATGATTAATCTCACCGATGAACTTAAGTGATACCACCGATAGACGGCTGCCTCAGCGATCACGCTGCCCACCGATAAAAAACCTCTATAAATCACGGATAAGAAGAAAAAGAATAGTAAGGCTGACATCCCGATCCAGCCATACCCTATCGATAAGCCTATGGCAATATACCCAAAGGTTTCGAGAAAGGGACCCATAATTTCTGTAATCAATAATAAGGGTAAAGTAACCAAACCGAGCGTGCCGTATCGAGGGTTAAAAGCCATACTCTTATGTTTTAAAAGACATCCTGTAATTGCGGCATGCCAATGTAATTGATCATGACATAGCCCTACAGTGCCCGACGGGAGCATCCTCCAACCAATCAATTCAGGATTAAAAACGACTTGGTATCGCTGTTTGTGCTCCATCAAAACCCGATGGAGCCTCAACAACAACTCCACATTAGGAGCAACTGTTGTCAAATCATAGCCCCCAACGCTGTGAACGACTTTCTTTTGAAAGAGCACACACTCTTGAGACAATGCAACCAATGAACGAAAGTGTCCCCAGGTCATGCGTCCGAATAGACACCGTTGAAGATATACGATAATCTTCAACCGTACAGAGGCACTTTCTGGAAGATCCTGCAAACCGATCTTAGAACAATCAAGTTGAGACTTATCGGTGACCCCCACAATTGCGGCACAGGCCATAACCTGGTTTGGAGTCTCCAAGATAGGCTTGATGAGATATGACAATGCGTTTTTCTCCAGATAGGTGTCCACGTCGATCCAACAAAAGTAAGGGTTCTGGGCTACATTGATTCCTACATTCAAGGAATCCGCTCTACCACCATGCTCTTTGTCAATTACGGTAAGGGCCGGCAGTTCAGGGTTTTTATAAAATCCAAGAACAGGTTGGGTAGCTCTCGTGATGGGCCGATAGATCTGTGTTACAGCGTGTAGGTTGAACTCTTGTCGAAGGCACTTCAAGGTCTCATCATCCGAGCCATCATTGATGACCAGGACCTCAAAGTTTGGATAATTTAAAACCAGTAAGGACTTCACGGCCTGCACGATTCTGGACCGCACATTACAAGCAGGCATCAAGATCGAAATGGGCGGCGATCTTTCCAAATCGATACCTACAGAATAATCTATATTATAATAGTTCCGTCGATAGCGCACAACCCATAATATAGAAATAACCAAAAGTGCCGTATAGAGTACATTCACAAAGCCGTAGTAACCCATCACTATAATGTTAAACCCCTGAAGGACGATCTGCAAGATTTCCTGCATGGTTGAGCACCATTTTGCGACGCAATCTCTTTGTCAATAGATCCTGGGCAAACTCTCGTACCCTCGAGTCAGAATCATAGAGTGAAACCTGGCGCAGGATCTTTGACGATTTAGTATTATCAACACTACCTAACACTTCGACCAACCCCATCCGGACCTCTACTCTAGGATGATTTCGCACCCCATTCGTCAAGGATTCTAAAAGCCAAGTACGGACAATGGCTGACAGAATATTTTTTGCTTTGTGCACCGTTTGTTCGTCTGAAGAGGTCAAGTCCTCGATCCACTGATTGACAAAGCCGGATTGCTGAAACACCTCGATCATCTGTTCACAGGCATAATGGTCCTTTGTGTACAAGAGATAGGTGGTTAGGGCTGTGACAGCCACTGGACCGATGGTCACCAAGGCATGTGCGGCAGCCATTCGAACCTGCCAATGAGAATCTTCCAGACGTGCACATAATCCGCTGACTGCCCGTGGGCTTGCGAGTTTGTTTAAAGCCTTGGTCACCTGTAGACGAACATACCAGAATGGATCCGAAAGTAATTCTAGTAGTGATTTCACGGCTATTGGGTGTCCGATTTGGCCCAGGGCACGGGCTGCTCTGGCCCTCACTTCTGGGTTAGAATCATTCAGGCATTTGATCAATTGCTCTAATGCTTCCCTGCTCGGAATCTCAGCCAGAATTTCGGCCGCCAACACCCTGACAGCATCGTAAGAATTCGAAAGTAGCGGAATAAGCATGGAAACGGCTGGTGCTCCCTGGGCAACGAGGCTTTTCTTCAGGACCTGCCCAGAAATTTTTTGATGGGAGAAGACTATCCTGAGCTTAAGTATCTGCTCCATCAGGGCGCTAACGGCCTGAGTGTCACGAATCATACCCAAGGCTTGTGCAGCTCCTTGCCTGACATCATTGTTCTCATCATCCAGGGCCTGAGCTAGAAAGGAAATAGCCCTTGGACTCCTCATCTGGCCAAGACGCAGACTCGCCCGGAAACGTTTCCAGGGTTCTTCGGCATTGAGTTGATGAATATAGAATTCCACATAACCTAACCGCTCAAACATCTGAACCGCCCTTTGCCGTTGTTCCTCTATCAAGGATTCGCTTCCCTTTAGAAGCAATTTTTCAATGGCCTTCCATTCGGCAGAATTTTGTTTTTTTCGAAGCTGATCTGGATCTCCCCAGAATTTACCCTCTAAAATAGAAACAATAGTAGACTGATACCAATCGCATTCTAGAAGAACCTGGCGATCGCTTCTTTCACCGATCATACGGTGGATCATTACCCAACCCATTATTAAGACACTGCTGGCCATAAATACAAGAATGGCTATCATTAACAATGTATAAAGATCCACATCCCACAGCATTGTGTAATCTTTGCTTTATCCCGAAACGGATTTTTCGGCACTTGATGTGCAACTCTTATACCAAGAAGAGCCCTTGATGCCCTTGACAAAGGCTAACCGGCAATATATCATAACTACCTATACTGATTAAATAATTTTAGCGACGGGAGATGTCTATGAGGGGAAAAATAGAGACGGCATTTCAGGAAAGTGCCCAGGTCAAGATCCAATTTATCCAAAATGAGGAAAATGTGGGTAAAATCATGGATGTGACCAAGCGGATTCTGGGAGCCTATCGCAAGGGAAACAAAGTCCTGTTTTTCGGCAATGGAGGAAGTGCCTGTGACGCCTCGCACCTGGCAGCCGAATTAGTGAATCGTTATAAGAAGGACCGAGATGGGCTTCCTGCCCTTGCCCTTGCCACCGACATGGCTGTCGTCACTAGTATTGGAAATGATTATGATTACACTGAACTCTTCTCCCGCCAGATTAAGGCCATGGGAAACAAAGGCGATGTCGCCATTGCGATCAGCACCAGTGGAAATTCTCCCAATGTCCTCAAGGCCGTGGAGATGGCAAGACAGAAGGGACTCATCACCGTTGGATTTACTGGAAAAGACGGGGGAAAGTTAGCGGGACTTGTGGACTACGCCTTTATCGTCCCTTCTGATAATACTGCCCGCATTCAGGAGGCTCACATCACACTGGGACATCTTTTGTGCGAGCTCATAGAAGACGAAATGTTTAAATAAAAATAAAGCGAGCCTCTGGCATAGCCAAAGCCGATTCGCGGCTTGGCCGAGAGAGGCTGGGCGTGGGGCATGTGAGGATTTGCCAGAGGCAAACCGCAGCGGCCCCACATAACAATAATGTTGAGCGCGGGAGGTGGGGAGTACCAAGATCAAAAGCGTATTCTCGCATAGACGCCCCTTCGGGGCATGCTCGACAGCGCTAGCGAGGTAGCACGGGCCCCCACAGATAAAATGTCAAAACAATTTAAGCCTCTGGATCTGAGCAAGGTCAAAACCTATTCTATTAAAACTCGAAAAAGCAAGGTCAACTTAAGGGACTTTTCGCATCCCTACACGCCTGGCTCGAGTTTCAAGCAGTTCTGGGAAGGACTTCCACAAATCCTATCAGCCCAGAATTTCAGAGAAGTGGTCCAGGCTCTAGCCAAGGCGAAGCGAGGCCAAAAGGTCATCGTAGTCGGTATGGGGGCACATCCCATCAAGGTTGGCCTCAATCCTCTACTCATCCAGCTCATGGAAGCGGGAGTTATTGACTGCCTGGCCATGAACGGAGCAGGGATTATTCACGATCTGGAACTGGCCCTTGCCGGTAAGACCTCAGAAGAAGTGGAAGAGAGCATTGACGGTGGTGCCTTCGGTATGGTCCAGGAGACTTCTGTCCTGCTAAATGATTTTATTGGTGAAGGCGTCAAAAAAGGATGGGGGATGGGAGAGGCCATCGGGAAACGACTTCTCTCTGAGGACTTCCCTTACCGTCAGTACAGCCTTTTGGCCACATGTGCTCGGCTGGGAATACCTGCCACGGTCCATGTGGCCATTGGTACAGACATCATCCACATGCACCCCTCCGCCAATGGAGGAGCAATTGGAGAAGGCTCCCTCCGGGATTTTCAAAAACTCACCGCCGTCGTGGCCCAACTCCAAGATGGAGTCTATCTCAATATTGGGTCGGCAGTCATCCTACCAGAGGTGTTCTTAAAAGCCCTCACCCTGGCCAGAAACCTTGGCCATGATGTCCAGAACTTTACCACGGTGAATATGGACTTCATTCAGCATTATCGCCCTACCACTAATGTGGTGAAACGACCGACCCAGCAAAGTGGCCAAGGTTATACCCTGATTGGCCATCACGAGATTATGATTCCCCTACTGGTTGCCGCCCTCCTGGAGGAACTCAAATCAGACAAACCCTAGGCTATTATAAAGAAAAGTCTGGCATTTCCGTTCAGCCTATTAATATGCTATATCTATACATAAAAGGTGTTTGACGGAAAAGGGATTTGGGCCTATGGACTAGTGCGCCTCATGAGGAAAAATAGATGCAGGCCAAAATTAAGACCAGAAGACATCTCCAGACTCTTCTAAAAAAACTGCGGATCAAGGGTAAGCGCATTGTCCTGACGAATGGCTGTTTTGACCTCCTCCATATTGGTCATGTTCGGTATCTAGAGAAGGCAAAGGCCCTCGGAAACATATTAATTGTAGCCTTAAACAGTGATAAGTCTGTCCACTTGATCAAAGGGCCTCTACGCCCTATTATTCCTGAAAAGGAAAGGGCCGAGGTTATTGCGGCTTTGGGTTGTGTGGACTATGTCACCTTGTTTGATGAGGCCGACCCTGGAGAATTGATTGCGGATCTGCGTCCCGATGTGTTGGTCAAGGGCAGCGACTGGCCTAAGGATCAGATTGTTGGTAAGGATGCTGTGGAAGCCAGTGGAGGAAAGGTGATTACCATTCCTGTGGTTCCCCGCTCTTCCACCACAAAGATTATCAATTCCATCATCAAGAGGTATGGAGATACTCGAAACCATTCTGGAACAACTTCGCAGCGGTCGCTCTAAGGAAGGCAGCCAACAGTTTGATTCGGGGGGCCGCTCCGGCAAAGAAGAAACAAGGTCCTCACGAGCTGCTGCACCGCACGGGCTCCCAAATAGGATTAAGGTAGCAGGTCTGGAGACCTCGGGAAAGGCCTTCATCCTGTCCGCAATCTGTAGCCAGATCCAAAGACCTATCCTTCTGCTTACCGCTCATCAGGAACATGCCGAGCAGATAGCCACAGATCTTGAGTTCCTCTTAAGAATCCAAGGATGTAAAGCCCCAGTGACTTTATTTCCTCCTTTAGAAATGCCCACAACGTGGTCCGCCTCTCTGCAACGGGAACTCACAGGCCAGAGAATGAAGGCCCTCTTCACGGTCCTTCGAGAAAAGTTATCGGTTCTTGTGCTTCCGCTTGCGGCATTTTTGCAGCCAATCCCCCCTATCCACTGGTTCCAACAGTCTACCCTTAAGCTACAAAAAGGGGATACGGTGGATCGAGAGGAGTTTATTGCCAGGATGGCTACCTTAGGTTATCATAGAGTCGAAACCGTAGAGAGGCCCGGAGAGTTTGCAGTCCGGGGTGGTATTGCAGATATTTTCGGATCGTCCCTTGAACGACCTGTGCGCCTTGAACTGGCAGGGGACTCTCTGGAGTCTCTCAGAGAATTTGATTCCATTACTCAAAAATCGATGAGGTCTATTGAGGAAGTCATCATTCTACCGGCCTATGAGGAAGATATCGCATCACAGGAACCCATTCGAAACCTATCCGACTATCTTGCTCCTGATTGCATCCTGGTCCTGGATGAACCAGAACAGCTCATAGAAAAATCAAGAGAGCTGCATCAGGAAACCGGACAAGGCTCGCTTCCGGCTATTCCATTGGCTATGCAATCAGAACACTTTCCCCAGATTGTGGAGTTAAGAGCACTGAATCTCAAAGGGGTTGCGCCAGAAAATATGTTTGTTTTTGAACCTAAATCACCTGTGGGAATTGGTTTGGGAATCAAAGCAATTCCTTTTGCTCAAACAATTTCTACTCTGGTTGAGCTTCGAAAGCATTTTCGCCTTGTTGTGGTCTGCCGGAGTCACGATCAGCAGCAACGACTCCAAGAAATCTTACAGGAACATGATCTGCCCGCTTCCCGCGGAGAAATTTTAACTTTGCAAGGCACCACCGCCTCAACCCTTCAATTGGTGGTGGGTCATCTGTCCTCAGGATTCTTCCTCAAAGACCTGCACCTGGGCTTCATCACTGAGGAGGAGATCTTTGGCAAAACATCTACTCGCCCTGTTAAGCGGGCTAAGCTCCGTCCCTTTCTTACGTCATTTGAAGATCTGAAGGTCTCAGACTATGTGGTCCATCTCCACTATGGGATCGGAAAATTTTTGGGGCTTCAGCGGCTGTCCATCGGTAGTTTTGAAACGGATTTCTTGGTCATCGCATATGCCGAGGGCGGGAAGGTGTATGTTCCCCTTGAACATTTGGAACTTGTCCAGAAATACATCGGATCAGAAGGTTCCACTCCCAAAATTGACCGATTGGGCACAGCATCCTGGGATAGGACTAAACAGCGGATCAAGAAGGAAATCCAGAAGATGGCTAGGGACCTCCTGGAGTTGTATGCAACTCGAGAAGTGGTGGAAGGATTTTCATTTTCCGCAGATAATGTCAACCACAAGGAATTTGAGGCAACCTTCGAGTACGAGGAAACATCGGATCAGATGCGGGCTATCCAAGAGGTCAAAGTAGACATGGAGTCACTCCGTGCCATGGATCGGATGGTATGCGGAGATGTAGGCTATGGAAAGACCGAAGTCGCTATGCGGGCCGCTTTTAAGGCTATCATGGATAATAAACAGGTAGCGATGTTAGTCCCCACAACACTTTTGGCCCAACAACATGACCAAACCTTCCGTAAACGTTTCTCGTCCTTTCCAATCCGCGTGGAGATGCTTTCAAGATTCAGGACACCCAAAGAACAGAAGGCTATTGTTAAGGATCTGGCACAAGGAAAGGTGGATGTCATCATTGGCACACACAGGCTGCTACAAAAGGATATTTCTTTCCAGGATCTAGGGCTGGTGGTAATCGATGAAGAGCAGCGTTTTGGGGTATCCCATAAAGAGCGGTTTAAACAACTCCGAAAAAACATTGATGTATTGACCCTAACAGCCACACCTATCCCACGAACGCTCCAGATGGCTTTTATGAGTGTGAGAGACCTCTCCATCATTGATACTCCCCCACCCGACCGTCTTGCTATTAAAACCATCGTGGCCTGTTTTGACAAAGGGCTGATCCGGGAAGCCATCCTACGAGAAGTGGGACGAGGGGGACAGGTTTTTTTTGTACATAATCGGGTTAAAGGTATCGAGCGAATGGCCCATTTCTTAAAACAAGTGGTCCCGGATGCCAAGATCGCAATCGCACACGGCCAGATGAAGGAGCAGGAACTGGAGCGGGTGATGCTCAAATTTCTTCATAAAGAGTGTAATGTACTGCTCTCGACTGCAATCATCGAATCAGGGCTGGATATCCCCACCGCAAACACGATTATCATCAACCGCGCAGATCAATTCGGCCTGGCCGATCTGTACCAGCTCCGAGGCAGAGTAGGCAGGTCCAGCTCCCAGGCTTATGCCTATCTGCTGGTTCCAAACCCTGAGGGTCTCACTGAAGAAGCCAAGAAACGTCTTATGGCCCTCCAGGAATTTTCCGAATTGGGTTCCGGTTTTAAGATTGCGGCCAGGGATCTGGAGATTCGGGGTGCAGGAAATCTATTGGGCAGGGAACAGTCGGGTCACATTGCAGCAATTGGGTTTGAACTGTATCTTCAAATGATTCAACAAGCCGTCCAGGAACTCAAAGGTCAGACGCCTGAGGAGGAAATTGAAACCAGCATGAGCCTAAGGGTCTCAGCTTATCTTCCCGAAAATTATATTGCCGATTCCTACCAGCGTCTGGTACTTTACAAAAGGCTGTCCTCACTCAAAGAATCTGATGAGCTATCTGATATCCGAGCTGAAATGACTGATCGATTTGGCCCACTCCCTCTGCCAGCAAAAAATCTGCTACAAATTATCCAACTTAAGACACTTGCAAGATCTCTAAAGATCGCTCGGATTGAGTCAAAACCGAATGCCTTAGTCATCGTATTTCATCCCAGCGCTGCCCTTACAAACAGGATTCTGAATTTTCTCTTAGAAAAATATCACAGGCGGTTGAGGTTTCTTTCCGGTTATTCATTACAGATCACCCTTGCGGAGGACCAATGGGAAGAGACATTCAAGATTGCCTGGTCCATACTCCAAGCGCTGTCGAAAATACTGGGAGATCCAAAATAAACATTCCGATCTTATGGTTTCTGATTGTGATCTCTCTGATCTTTTGGGGAGGATGTACCCGTGAAGCGCAAACCACAAAATCACCCATTATTGCCATGGTTAATGGGGAGTCTGTGACCTTAGAGGAGTTAAATGGCGCCTTAAAATCCCTCAGTCCTGAAGAGGGTGCACAGATCCAGTCTCAAGAGGCTGGAAAGCTCAGAGAAGAACTATTGAATCAATTAATCGATAAAAAAATCCTGCTTCAAGAAGCCAAACATAGTGGAATCCAGGTCTCATCAGAGGAGCTGACATCAGTCATTGAACAAATGAAAGATGATTACACCGATGAGGAATTTAATAGGCTCCTGAATAGTAGTGGCCTCACCCCGGAACACTGGAAACAGGAGGTCAAAGAGGGCCTTCTAATTGACAAATTGATAGACACTGCCATTGCTAGCAGATTAAATATCTCAGAAGAAGAGATCAAGTCTTATTACCAGAAAAATCGCGGGCTATTTGAAAAAAAAGAGGAGGTCCGAGCTAGGCAGATCGTTGTGGCCACTGAAGAGGAAGCCAAAAACATTCATCAACAGCTCTTGAATGGGGCTGATTTTGTGGAATTGGCAACTGAAAAGTCTATGAGCCCTGACAAAGCCAATGGGGGTGATCTAGGATATTTCACAAGAGGTCAGATGCCAGAGGAGTTTGATATCGCGTTTACATTGAAGGTCAACTCCATCAGTCCGGTGGTGAAAAGTCCTTATGGTTATCATATATTCAAGGTGGAAGGCAAACGTGCACCCCGGTCCCAGTCCTTGGAAGAAGTCCATGAGACGGTCTATCAGCATCTCGTTCGCGAGAGGGAAGATCAGCTCCGCTCTGAATGGATTAAAGAACTAAGATCCAAAGCCGATATCCAGATCAATTCCTCTTTACTGCTTAAACAGAATGAAACCAACAAAGAATAAACAATTGATTCTACATATGGGCTGGCTGTTCGCGCTCTTCTTGGCGATAGAGACTGCCTACGCCACGGTGGTAGATCGCGTCGTGGCCATTGTGAATCAGGAGGTGATTACCTTAAGTGAACTCAAGTTGGCCAATGCCCAGTTCGAAAACCCACTTTTTAGGGAATTGTCCCTCGAACCTTCAACATTACCCAAAGCCCCACAACTCCAGGAAACTTTAAGAATATTAATTGAGAAGAAATTGCAGCTCCAGGCGGCCCGCAAACGGGGGATCATCGTGGGCCAGGAAGAACTACAGCACGTTCTGGGAGAGATCAAGACTAGACAGGGGATTACCAATGACACTACTTTTCAACGCCTCCTGGCAAAAGAGAATGTAACACTGTCCGACTACACCCAGGAACTTAAGGATCAACTCACCATCCTGAAACTCATCAACCGAGAGATCCATTCCAGTGTGGTCCTTCAAGAAGAGGAGATTAACGCCTATTACCGTGCCCATCCAGAGCAGTTCAGGCTTGCGGAGCAGATCCGTCTGGCCCAAGTTCTACTGCCCTTACCCAAGAATCCGAAGAGTCATGAAGTTCAAAAACTCGAAGAACAGGCTAAAAAGATCCAGGATGAACTCCTGAATGGTGCAGACTTTGGCTCAATAGCCCAAAAATATTCAGACGGATCAGAAGCCCGTCAGGGGGGAGATCTGGGATATTTTAGAAAAGGTGAATTAATGGAAGAAATCGAACGAGCCGTCTTTGCACTCCAGGTGGGTGAAATCACTCCCGTTGTTAGAACTCTCTTGGGTTTTCATATCTTTAAACTGCTTGAAAAAAAGACAACCGAAATTGTCCCTTATGAAGAGGTCAAAGATCGGGTAGGGGAACGCCTACTCTCAGAAAGAACAGACATGGCTTACAAGCGGTGGCTCAGAAGGCTCAGGGACCAAGCCTACGTGGAAGTCAAAATGTGATATACTTATTTGTATCATCAAAACAGGAAAGGATTTTAAAATGAAAAGAGAGGCCATGATGGGTAAGACCCGATACAGTGCAATGGCGGTTTGGATCCTAGCCTTTGTTCTATTAGCCCCCACGGGCGCATGGACTGAGGAGCTATTTGACCTTAACGCCTCCCAGACACATTTCCAGAATGGACTGCAGTACTACTTTCAGAGCCAATACCCAGCCGCAATCCACGAGTTTCAGGAGGCACTGAGCATCAATCCCGATGACGCTCGAAGCTACTACTTTCTAGGTTATGCTTACTATCGACTTGGAGAGTTGGAAAAGGCTCAAGAGGCTTTTGACCAAGCTTATCAGCTAAACCCTCAATACTCACCCATTCCTAAGAACGTAGCCCAAAACTAACAGTGGCCAGACTCCAGAAACCCGACTCCCGTATGGGATCACCGATCGGATCGGGTCACTGGTGACTGGCCACTGGCCATTCTTTGTTTTTAAAATTCCTCTCACCCTTAGCCGCCACAGCTTAAGAGAGTCGGCCCATTGGCTCAAGAAGGAGAAGCACCGATTTATCGCTCGGCCACAAGGGTAAAATCGAGGTTGACCGTCTGCTTTCCTTGAACCGATACCGGCTTAGCGATCACCACGGCGGGATTCAGCCATGCCTTGAGGGTGTAATTGCCATCTGGGACATTGGCAATCGTAAAAGTCCCATCTGCATCAGTAACCGCAAAATAAGGGTTATCCAGGACAAGGACATAGGCATGCATATGGCTGTGGATATGGCAGAAAATCTCCGTAACCCCAGGGTTCTTAAAGTGAACGAACTTTTCTCTTCCCTTCTGGTACAGTCCAAGATCAAATGGATTTGAAGGAGAAATGGAAAAGGCACTGTGGAAAACCGGATCGCTGTTTGGAAAGTCCACAATGGTCCCCTTCAAGACACCCAGAACAGGAGGTTGAAAGGAAAGATTGATGTGGTTTAACTCTGGGCGCTTAGAGGGAGGCTGGAAATCTCCCGTCGCACCATCCACATAAACAACGATATTCTGGTGATCCTGTTTTCCTTGAACTTTTGCCTTGCCTACAATGGTCCCTGCCTGGGCCAAGCCGACAAAAGAAACCCAATAGATCACGAACAAAAAGAACAACAATTTCTTCACGGCAAATCCTCCCTCGTGGTAGTGACCGCACCGGTAGCTTACGGTATCGGGCGGTGAGATTTGATTATCACTTCAAAGCCGTATACTATGCTCCTGGTCATGACAAGCCTACTCTCTACTTCCCAGACGCAGACTTTGTTGCCACTTGTGGAAGCTGTGGATACGAAACAATAGGTAAATTCCCGGTTAAGGTCTTTAGAAAAGCTACTAGATCCTCTTTTTCTTTATCAGTAAGACTCAGTTTGAAGATCTTGTCTGACTTGTTGGGATCCTCCCCACCCCCCTTGTTGTAAAAATCCACCACCTCTTCGAGTGTTTTGAAAACCCCATTGTGCATATACGGAGGGGTCAAGGTGACATTACGGATGGTCGGTGTCTTAAAGGCCTTCTTGTCTTTCTCATTCTTGGTGACCTCATACCGACCCAAGTCCTCCTTGAGGGGCCCCACTTGTGGCAGACCGATGTTATGGAACTGATTATCGGTGAAGTTGGCACCGTTATGACACTGGCTGCAGGCCGCCTTGCTGATATATATAATCAGACCACGCTTCTCCTGCGTGTTGAGGGCATTTTTATCACCCCTCATGTACCGGTCAAATGGGGCATCCCGTGTCACAAGTGTCCGTTCAAAGGCTGCGATGGCCTTGCCGATATTGGGCATGGTGACCGGTTCACCAAAGACCTTTATGAATCTCTCTTTGTACTCCGGAATCGCATTCAGCTCTTTTTCTAATTCCTTGGGGTTAGAATTCATTTCCCTAGCAGCCTGGATGGGCCCCACGGCTTGGGCCTCCATCGTCGGGGCCCTCCCATCCCAGAACTGGGACGTATTATAAGCGATGTTTAAAACCGTGGGGGCGTGACGGCCTAACTCGGTCTCATCGCCGAAACCCAGCGACCTTGGCAATCCATCGCTAAAACCGAGGCTGGGGTTGTGACAAGTCGAACAGGCCCAGTGATCATTTCCAGAAAGCCGGGGATCAAAGAAAAGCATCTTGCCCAGCTCTATCTTCGCCGGTGTCATTGGGTTATCCTTGGGCACCGTCACTTCTGGCAAGGGTACAATATCCCCCGGTAGTGCCGTCATGGTGTCCAGGAGTTCTTGGGTAATCAAGGCACGCCTGGCCTTTTGCACAGCATCCGGATGTACAACGGGCTCACCAGATTCTACCGGCTTGGTAAAAATAGCTAGTAGCCCTGCAGAGACTAGGCTAACAAACAGCACGGTCCCCATAAATAGTCCCCACTTCGTTTTTACAATCGCCATCGTCATCCTCCCTTTATTAACTAAAGTGTCCACATTTAAAATATAAAAACTTGATCCTTTTTCAAGTGTACTTTGGTCTTACATTTTGTCAAGTTACTATACAAAGCAGATGCCTCTTCGGTAGGGAAAAATAAAGACCGTATATTTGTTATAACAAGCGATACGCGCTTATAACATCAACGCAAAACCTATGCCATTTTTTTATCTAAAAGTACAAAATTTGCGGATTTAAAAAAGCTTATTGTTATCAATATATTATGAGCCCGGCTAAAGCATATCATTGATAGAAAGGGACTGAACCTGCAGGTTTAACCCTTGGTGGCTGACAATTTTTGGCTAGCACTATTACGCTGCTTACCTAAGACGGGGTTTAGCAAGAAAGCTCTCAATAGAACGCCAGAGTGACTCTTTGCCTGCACGAGTCCGTGCAGAAAATGGAAGAACTGTATGGGTTGGGCTCAATCCTAAACCAATGACATGGCTTTCTAGAACTTTCTTCCAATCGCCCAGTGGTATCTTATCCGCCTTGGTCATCACCACCAGGAGGGGAATTTCAATGTGTTCGAGCCAGACCTTCATCTGAAGGTCCAGATCTGTAGGCGGATGACGGGCATCCAAAAGCAACACCACACCCCTGAGTTGTTTGCGGTTCATGAGGTAGTGCTCAAGGAAAGAGACCCAAGAAGCCTTGATTGCCTTGGGAACGCGGGCATAACCATATCCCGGCAGATCTACAAAATAGAAGGAGCGATTGATCTTAAAAAAGTTGATCAACCTTGTCTTTCCAGGAGTGGAACTGACTCTGGCAATTCCCTTATGTCCCAACAGAGCATTGATGGCTGAGGATTTACCCACGTTAGATCTACCCACAAAAGCAATCTCGGGACAGTTATCGGGAGGATAATCCTCCGGAGCAAGGCAGCTTTTTACAAGTTCAAAGGAAAAAACCTTCATTAAATCCTTCCTCAATCCACCACTACCATTATCATACAGAATCCTGTAACTGCAAGTGGCCAGACATTTTTTTACGCAGGTATATAAACACTGTTAAATTGACAGGGCTAGATTTTTATAGTAGATTAACTTTAACCATTATGAGACTATTTTATGAGTACAAGCTTTGAGATCGCCCACCATGAAGCGATGACCCTCTTCCAGGAGGGCCGATATAATGAAGCCGAACGAATTTTTCTACAGATCATGAACCATCGTCCCCAGGGTTATGCCGATATTTATAATAAACTTGGCTTCATCTGCCAGTGGCGCAATGAATTTCAGAAAGCTGCGGAGTTCTACCTTAAGGCTCTCGACCTCAACCCCAATTACACAGAGGCGGCGCTCAACCTGGCCGTGACCTATAACGAGCTAGGCATGTATGAAAAGGCCGTGGGAACCTTTACAAAAGCCGCAAACCTTGTCAAAACCCATCCCAAATCCATTGACCCTTATATTCGGGGAAGACTTGCCAACGAACATGCCAGGCTGGGCGATTTATACTATGCCATGGGCCTTTACGAGGATGCCCTGGATGAGTATAGAAAAGCACTGACCCTTAGACCCAACCTAGTGGACATCATGAACAAGATTGGTATTACCCTTAGGGATCAGGGCTCCTTGGATGAAGCGATCCGGATCTTTATGCGCGCCAAGGAGGTCCATCCCAGATATAGCCAGGCATTCATTCACTTGGGAATTACCTATTACATGAAAGGCTTCGTGGATCTGGCCAGAAAGGAATGGGAAAGTCTCAAAGAGGTGGATCCCAACAACCACGAGGCAAATCTCTATCTCGCCTTGGCTCAAAAAGAAGAGCATGAATAATGATGTTATCCTGAAGGTTGCCAACCTACAGACATTCTTTAACACTCCCCAGGGCATAGTTCGAGCAGTGGATAATGTTAGCTTCGAAGTCAAACGAGGCACGGTTCTAGGGGTTGTGGGTGAATCGGGTTGCGGGAAGACCGTTACGGCTCTGTCCATTCTGGCCCTGATTCCTCGCACGAGTTTAGAGGTTTTCACAGGGCAGATCCGGTACAGGGATATGAACCTATTGGAACTGGCATCCACAGAGATGCAGAAAATCCGGGGAAGACACATCGCAATGATCTTCCAGGATCCCCTGAGCGCACTCAATCCGGTTTTTACCATCGGGGAGCAGATCGCCGAGACCCTGAGACTCCACCTTAAAATGAAATACCGAGAAGCCAAAGAAAGGAGCATCGAACTCCTGAAACTAGTGGGCATTCCTTCTCCCGAAAAACGATATCAAGAATATCCTCACCAGCTCAGTGGAGGGATGCGACAACGAGTGATGATTGCGATGGCCATCTCTTGTAGTCCCGATGTCATTCTGGCGGATGAACCTACCACGGCTCTGGATGTCACCCTACAGGCTCAGATTCTTGATCTACTGCATGATTTGAGAGAACAGATGGGGATGTCTATGGTGTTGATCTCTCACGACCTGGGGGTCATTGCTGAGATGGCGGACGAAGTGGCAGTAATGTATGCAGGACGCATTGTGGAGTACGCATCCACCAGTAAACTCTTTACTGATCCACTGCACCCTTACACCCGGGGATTGCTAAATTCTCTTCCACGTTCTGTTTCCTCAGAAGATAAGGCAGAACGACTAATGGCCATCCCAGGGACAGTTCCTGCATTGCACTCTCCACCACCAGGATGCAAATTTCACCCACGGTGTGGACTGGCTGAAGAAATTTGTAAAAGTGAGGAGCCCACATTGGAGGAAAAAGAAAACCAACACAGTGTCCGTTGCTGGATGGTGGAGCAAAAATAACCGGTGAGCCCGTCAACACTGCTCGAGGTCAGAGATCTTAAAAAATACTTTCCCCATAAAGCAGGGTGGTTTTCCCATGGAAAGAAATGGGTCCATGCCGTAGATGGGATCAGCTTTGAGATCGGCCAGGGTGAAACCTTTGGTCTGGTCGGTGAAAGTGGATGCGGAAAGTCCACCACAGCTAGATTAGTCTTGCGACTGCTGGAACCTACAGCAGGAACGATTTCCTTCGATGGCGAAGATCTCCTCTCAGTGGACCGGAAACGACTCAAGAACCTGCGCAGGGATATACAGATCATTTTCCAAGATCCTTATGCCTCACTGAATCCTCGAATGCGTATTGGTGCAATCTTGGAAGAGCCATTCATCATCCACAAACTGGGAACACGTCTAGAGAGGAAAGGTGCAGTCCTCCGTCTACTGGAAACTGTGGGGCTCGGCTCCGATGCCCTCTCACGATATCCTCACGAATTCAGCGGAGGCCAACGACAACGAATTGCCACTGCTAGGGCATTGGCCACAACCCCTAAACTGGTGGTGGCAGATGAGCCGGTCTCTTCTCTGGATGTCTCAATCCAGGCCCAGATGATCAATCTTCTCAAAGATCTCCAGAAGAAATATCGTTTGTCTCTTTTGTTGATTGCCCATGACCTTAATCTGGTCAGATACCTTTGTGACCGTGTCGCGGTCATGTACCTGGGCAGAATTGTAGAGCTGGCGGTGACGCAAGAACTCTTTTCAAACCCACTCCATCCGTATACACAGGTCCTGCTATCCGCCATTCCAGTGCTGGAACCTTCTAAGAGGAGAACGAGGATTGTACTAGAGGGAGAACCTCCCAGTCCAATTGATTTGCCGAAAGGGTGTCGTTTCTATCCCAGATGTCCGAAAAGGATTCCAGACTGTGAGAAGGAAGACCCTGCCCTTGTACAGGTCAGGAAAGACCATTATGTGGCCTGTATCTTAGAGGACCAACCATGGAAACTTTGAAGCGCCAAGAAACAGGTTTTGTATTCAAACATAGCATACTGGCTATTCTAATTTCTTTAGTTGTCTGTGCATTCCTCGATCCACCTTTTCTCGCATTATCGCTTGCCCAGGAAAAACCAGTTTTCCAAAAGCTGGACAAGGCGGTGTATGCCTTCATCGGGATGAAAGGAAATGCCAATGCGGGCTTTATCCTGACAGACGAGGGGGTAATCGTAGTGGATTCCCAGATGAATGAAGATCTGGCCAAAGAAATGCTGTCCGAGATTCGAAAGCACAGTTCTCTACCCATTCTTTACGTGATCAATACTCACTACCATGGGGACCACACCTTTGCCAATCACGTCTTTTCACCCACACAAGGCATCATTGCCCATGAAAACACCTTAAAGTTTCTACGGGAGCATGGGACTGAACACCTCCAACAGTTCGAGCAAATCTTTGGGCGTGAACAGTCTAAAGGAATCAAGATCACGTTGCCTACTAAGACTCTCCAGGACCAACTCACTCTGACCTTTAAGGATAGAACAGTCCAAATCTTGTATTTCGGCTTGGGTCATACGAACAGCGACCTGGTCGTCTACCTTCCCCAGGAGAAGATCCTCTTCTCAGGGGACCTGGTCTATGTAGGTCGTTTACCCTGGCTGGGAGATGGGAACACCAGGCAATGGCTTAAGACCCTTGAAAAAGTAAAAACTCTGGATTTTAAAACCGTGATGCCTGGACATGGGAAGGTGGGTAATCGACAGGATGTGCAGCGATTTGATGTTTACCTGACTAATCTCAGGGCAGCCGTTCTGACTGCAATGCTTCATGGTGCATCTCTAGATGAGATGAAGCAGACCATTCGCCTGCCGGCTTATCAGCAGGATTTGAAATACTCGAATTGGTTGCCTCTCAATATTGAAAAGGTATACCATGAAATGCAAGAAGAAAAGTAGTCTGTATTCACTTCTGGTCAGAGCAAAGGCTCCTTGTTTCACTCGAGACCTTTGTCCCTATCTCTCCCCTTAACCTTTTCCTTGGCCTCCATCTCTTTGAAGGTCTTTTGCAAATGTCCTGGGGAGACTTTCCTCAGACCTGGAGGAAGCTGCTTAACCTGCACCACGGTCCATGGGCCACGATAGTCAGAACTCTTGTACCAGATATTGTCATAAAAATAAAACCATACCCCCCGATCAAAATACAGATCAACATCCAAATCAGGGGCAAAATAGATTCCGTATCTCGTCACGAACACCAGCCTGGGACGCTCGGTTGCCCCAATAGCCGGTGGCCCCGCTGCCACGAGCTCATATGCCGGAGATGAAACCGCAACCACATGACAGCCAGGCAGCAACAAAAAGACCCCAAAAATCACAAAAAATGACAGATATTTCATAGTACCTCCCTTTCCAAACAGTAGCCGCAGTCCAGTCCTATGCGATCCAAGTTTACCATAAACATCTTTTTCCGTATAAAGGGCTTTTCTTTTTCAACAATTTGACGAGTTGTCCCTCCTGGGGTATTCTTAAAGCGGGAGAATATACAATGCCTGAAGGTCAGATCCAGGGTAAAAGCCACACCGCTATTGCCAAAGATATCGCAGAAGGTTACAACACCCTTAATCCTATTCTGTTAAAAAAATTCGACCAAGAGGCTTTCAAAAATCTTCACCAAGTCCTCAAAAAACTGCAAAAGGGAATTCGTAGCGAGAAATTCCCCCTTCATGATGTTGAGGGAATCAGAAAAAGAAACATGAAACTCCAGCGACTTCACCAAGCCCTCATGGTGCTTGAATACTCCGCCAGAGAGAAAAAAATTCTTCTTTATTGAGAGCCCTTCTCCAAAAAGGTAATGAAGGATTTCAGCGCTTCTTGCTTCTCCAATTGCTCCGCCACGGATTTCGCCTTTACCTTGTCAACAAAAGAACCCACCCTTACCCGATATCGAGTCTCCCCATCAGCAACTGTGGTATTAATCAGATAAGCAGGATAACCCTTTCCTGTAAGTTTTCTGACCAGTTTTTGGGCAGACTCCATTTCCACAAATGAACCCACCTGTAAAGTATAAAATTTTGATTCCGAATTATTAGACTTATTGATTTTGGTCTGAGCAAGCTGAGGTTTATTTGCCTCAAATGGGTTTGATAAGGTCTTAGGGGGTTTAAGATCAGCCGCAGGAGGTCTTTTATCTCCGCGGTCTGTGAGTGTCTTATAAAAAGTTAACTCTTCCTTTTTGGGTTGCTCCTCCACAATTAACCTGCCGATTTTTTCTGGCTTACTTGACTCCTGTTCAGTGGCCCCACCCCTGAAATTCTGGCCGAATAACAACAGCCCTATTCCCGCCAAGGCAAGCAAAACCAGAGTCCCAATGATAAAAATGCGAGGGGTAGAACTTATAGCGCGCCTTGCATGACTTTTCCTTGCCGTTCTTGGCACTGTCTGCATCCTTGATGTAATTTACAGAATGAACATGGCGTCCCCAAAACTATAAAAACGATACCGTTCTTGGATGGCCTCCTGATAAACGGTCAGAAGTTGTTCTCGGCCTGTAAGCGCAGAGACCAGCATCAACAGGGTTGAACGTGGCAGGTGAAAATTAGTAATGAGTGCATCAATGACCTTAAAACGATAGCCCGGAACGATAAAGAGATCTGTGAGCCCATCCATAGCACCTAAGCCAGCAGAAGCCAGAGCAGCAGATTCTAAGGCCCTCACCGCAGTCGTACCCACCGCCACTACCCGTTTTCTAGATTCTTTAGCTTTTTGAATCGCCATTGCCGTGGAAAATGGAATCCGAACAGGCTCTGCCTCCATGGTATGTTGTTCGATCTCCGAGACCCTAATGGACTTGAACGTTCCTGGTCCCACATGGAGGGTTAGGGTATAAATCTCTATTCCCTTAGCACGAATCTGATCCAGCAAGGACTGCGTGAAGTGGAGGCCGGCAGTGGGGGCTGCCACCGAGCCTGGGACTGCCGCATACACGGTTTGATAAGCCAAGCGGTCATTCTCTTCCTGCTCTTCCTGTTGGCCATTGGTGTGGTTTCGTTTGATGTAAGGAGGAAGAGGAGTCTTCCCCACACGATCAATCCATTTCGAAAAGTCAGATCCCACATAGAACCTCACATAGACTTGACCCTTCTCTTTTTCCCCCACAATTTCTCCAAAACTTTCATCTTTAAAAAGAATGCGTTGTCCTATGCTATAGCTTCCCGATATCAGGGCTTCCCAGATCCCATTTTCAATTGGCCGAATGAGAAGGAGCTGCAGGCTTCCACCTGTCCTCTCTTTCCTGGCATAAAGCCTGGCTGCAAATACCTGGGTATCATTGAGAATCAATAGATCGCCAGGCTCCAGATACTCGATTAATTCATAAAATTGCCGGTGCTGGATCTTGCCCGTTTCTCGAGAGAGGACAAGCAGGCGACATCGGTCCCTTTGCGCAGCAGGAATCTGCGCGATGAGCGAAGGATCTAGAGAATAGTCAAAGTCAGAGAGTTTCATTCAGGCTCCAGGCTACTGTCCGGGCGTCGCTGATCACTGGCTATGGGGAGAGTCCGATAATCCCTCACCTGAACTTCAGGATAATAATATTGCAGTATTTCGAGAAAGGACTTCCCTTGCTCAGACTGGATCTTCGTTCCCCACTGGCACAACCCCACTCCATGGCCGTATCCTTTCCCCCGCAAAATAATATCACGCCCAATAGCAACCACATCAAAATGGGTACTGGGTAGGGCACGATAGCCCGCAATCCTTCTGATTTCTTCCCCCTTCAGAAAAAGCTCACCCCGAGAATGGAGGAGACGGGCCTCCTTCACCCTGCCTGATAAAGTCCAAAGATAGGGAGTGAATGTTGCTAGACTGCCTACAGACAGTCCACGCTGTCTTAATAAATCCTCAAACTGTTGTAAGGGAATCTTCTTTTCCCACTGGTAATACGGAGAATCCTTGTCGAAAGGACAGTCCACTCCTCGCAGATAAGGAAGATCTTGGCCCCATACCTCACGGATGTCCTGGGTGGGACCCGCCGAAGTCGAATGATAAAGGGTCAAGGCCAACTCATCCCCGTAAATCACCACCAGTCCATCCGTCATGGCCACCGCCATAGATGTCTCTGACCTCTCCCTGCCCACACCTTGGTAAACTTGGTCTTGGACTGTGGAGACTAAATCGAACCCCCGGCCTAAGTTGCGACGTTTCTGATAAAGGGCATAAGTTCTGGCCACAATCGCCTGGACCTTGAGAGCCTCTGGATGCCAATCATACGCCATCTCCACCGGAACCACCCCTTTCAAATAGTCCTCAATATCCAGCTCATTAATCACAATCAGCCCTTTCCCCTTCTTCCGAACCTCGATGAGACCACGCAACGGCTGACCCTCAGCCTCCAGGTCGTTTTTTGGGGAGGCAATCTTAAGAAATGGGACCTTGACCAGGAGATTATTCACCAGGAAACCTGTCTCCACAGCCTTGATAAAGACAGAAGACATCTCTTCTGAGGTGAGTAGCTGACCCTGAGCGTCTTTGATCAAAAGAGTCGCATTAGAACTGATTTTTACAGTCGGTTGGCTTTCCCGAATAGCCACCCGAATGGATTCGCCCGCCACCAACTCTGAACCAAAAAACAAATGAACGAGAAGGGCAAGAAATAGACAAGACAGTTGATGGTTCATTTTCTGCTGAGAAGCCAGAAAAGGAGTGTTAGCAGAATACTGGCCAAGACACTGGTTGTGATTGGAAAATAGAAGGTGTAGTTTTCTCGACGTATCAAGATATCGCCTGGAAGTCTTCCGATCCAAGGAATTTTCCCCGCGAAGATGATCAGAATCCCCACCAGGGCTATCACCAGCCCTACTACAAACAGTAGCCTGCCAAAATCCTGCATGGCTAAGCTGTAAATATGGTTTTCATTTAGACTGGAACAGCCATCATACGTTCCACAGCCTGCCGGGCCTTCGGGAAAATCTCTTTAGGGACCGTGACCACATGCTTCATGTCTTCCAGTGACCACAGGATCTTTTCCAAAGTGTTCACTTTCATATGGGCACAGTCACACCACTGACAGGCAGCAAAGAACTTTTTCCCTGGATTTTCTTTCTGAAGGCGATGCAGGATACCCGTCTCAGTTCCCACAATCACCTTCTGGGCTGGGGACTGTCGTACTGCCTGACAGATTCCGCTGGTACTTAAAACTCGATCGGCCTGGGCCACTACCTCTTCTGTGCACTCAGGATGGACGACTACTTCTGCATCAGGGTGATATGACTTTAGCTTCTCCAGGTCCGAGGCCATAATACGATAATGAACCGGGCAATACCCGTCGTAGAGAATCAGTTTCCGGCCCGTCAAGTGAGAAACGTAGTTTCCAAGATACTGATCTGGAATAAATATAATCTCCCGGTCCGAGGGAATAGATAACACCACTTTCGTCGCATTGGAAGAGGTACAGCAAATATCTGACTCTGCCTTGACTGCCGCAGAAGTATTCACATAGCAGACCACCACTGCACTAGGGTGTTTGGCCTTGAGCGCCCTTACCTTTTCCACCGTAACCATATCGGACATGGAGCATCCAGCTGTAAGGTCGGGGATAAGAACCATCTTGTCAGGGTTCAGAAGTGCAGCCGTCTCGGCCATAAAATGGACACCACAGAACAGGATTACCTTCGCATCCGTACGGATCGCCATCCGGGAAAGTTCCAGGGAATCCCCGATAAAATCCGCAACGTCCTGAATTTCTCCCACCTGGTAGTTGTGGGACAACACCAGGGCACGGCGCTCTTTTTTGAGTCGATTGATCTTCTCTGTTAGATATACAGTGGTATTGCTCATATGCCTCAAATTTATTTATTATAGGGGCTCGGGTCGCCGGCATCTTCTGTGAGGACCCGTGCGCGCACACTAAGGAATCCGGTCGCCTCACCGACTCGGCGGCGCACACAGTCTCGCTGCTCCTCCCTCGTCGCAGCGTGCGCCCTCCGATACCCCCACACCCCGTGCTCGCCCTGGCAAAGTCAGAGGCTCGCTTTCACAGTCTACCTCTCACTCGCTTTGCTCGCCGAGTAGCTGTCGTATCCTATCACAGCCTTCTGGGAATATTCAAGCAAGGCCTCCGGTTCGAGTATGGCAGGTACGAGCGTTGTAACAAAAGTAAGAATTCAGATCTGTGCCACCGAAATAAGCTCCTCAGCGATCTGGATCGTGTTGAGCGCGGCACCCTTCCGCAAATTGTCAGACACAACCCAGAGATTGAGTCCATTAGGAATAGATCTGTCCTCCCGTATCCGCCCTACATAGACCGCATCCTGACCCGCGGCGTCGATAGGCATGGGGTAGAGCTTGCGCTGAGGGTCGTCATAGACTAAGACCCCAGGAGAGGTCGCGAGAATCGCTCGGGCTTCGTTCGGGGTGAGTTTTCTCTCTGTCTCGATATTCACGGACTCAGAGTGGCCATGAAAAACCGGCACCCGGACCGTTGTGGCTGAAACACGGATGGAATCGTCTTCCATGATCTTTCGGGTTTCCTGAACCAGCTTAATCTCCTCCGTACAGTCCCCCTGATCGTTAAATGAACCTATATGGGGCAGGCAGTTAAAAGCAATCTGGTAAGGATAGACGCTGGGCTCTGCTTCCCGAAAGCCTAACAGCGCCCTGGTCTGATTTATCAGTTCATCCATTGCCTCTTTCCCAGTTCCGGAAACCGATTGGTAGGTGGAGACCACCACCCGTTTAATCCGAACGGCGTCATGAAGGGGTTTCAAAACCACCACCATCTGGATGGTGGAACAGTTGGGATTGGCAATAATCCCGTGTTGACGGACGATCGCATGCCGATTGACTTCGGGAACCACTAGAGGGACACTGGGCTCCATTCTCCAGGCAGCACTGTTATCGATCACTACCGCTCCCGCACCAACCGCAATGGGGGCGTATTCCCGGCTGATTTCCTCTCCTGCCGAAAACAGGGCAATATCTACACCGGTGAAGGCCTGACGGTCTAAGAGCCTCACCTTCATCTCACTTCCACTAAACTCGACAGATGAACCTGCAGACTGCTGAGAAGCAAACAGGCGAAGCTCGTCAATGGGAAATTTGCGTTCCTCTAGGATGGACACCATCTCTCTGCCCACCGCTCCTGTGGCGCCTACCACCGCAACGATATACCGATCCTTTTTCTTAAGCATGTCTTAGCCGTTTTATCTGTGGGGGCCCGTGCGCCAACACAAAAAGATAGGTGCTCCGATGCCCCCACACCCCGCGCTCGCCCTGGCCAAGCCAGAGGCTCGCTTATCTTTCAATTCCTTGGACGATGAGGTTTCCCATTTCTCGGGTCCCCACGGGCTTCATTCCAACGGACATGATATCGGCAGTCCGATAATCTTTTTCCAGGACACGCAACACCGCAGCCTCAATCTCCTGGGAAGACTTGTCTAGTCCAAAGGAATATTCCAACATCATGGCAGCCGACAGGATCGTGGCAATGGGATTTGCCTTATCCTGCCCCACAATATCTGGGGCACTCCCATGAACGGGCTCATACAGACCCCTCCTGATCATACCTGAACCCCGGCGTCTTGAACTCTGAGCCTGTCCCACACTGGCGGACGGGAGCATCCCGATGGAACCCGTCAGCTGAGCAGCTTCATCGCTTAAGATATCCCCAAACATATTGGTGGTTAGAATAACATCAAACTGCCTTGGATCTCGGATCAACTGCATCGCACAGTTATCTACATACATATGGGAAAGCTCCACATCGGGATAGGTCTGGTGGATCTGGATCACAATCCGGCGCCATAATTCCGAGGACTCCAGGACATTGGCTTTGTCCACCGAGGTAACCTTCCTTCTCCGTTTCCGAGCCGATTCAAAGGCAATTTTAGCGATCCGGCTAATTTCTTTTGTGGTGTAGACTTCAGTGTTGATTCCTTTTTCCCCGCTTCTGTATTTCTTGATCCCCTTGGGTTTCCCAAAATAAATCCCACCGGTAAGCTCCCGCACCACCAGCAGGTCTATCCCGTCAATGACCTCCCGTTTTAGAGTCGAAGCATCGGCCAGCATCGGAAAAAGCTTCGCTGGACGAAGATTGGCATAAAGCCCCAGGCCTTCCCTTAAGCCCAGAAGGGCCCGTTCAGGCCTAATGGAATAGTCCAGCCCTTCCCATTTCGGCCCTCCCACCGCCCCCAGCAAAACAGCGTCGCATTGCCTGGCTACGGACAGGGACTCTTCCGGCAGGGGCACACCATGCCGGTCAATAGCCTGCCCGCCAACAGCCGCTTCCTGAAATTCAAAAATCAGTCCATGTTTTTTTGAAACGGTCTCCAGCACTCTAACTGCCAGAGGGACCACTTCCTGGCCGATTCCATCTCCAGGCAAAACCGCGATTCTATAGGGGGGGCTCATGGCTTAATCAGACCTTTCTTTCTGGCATACTCAAACACATCCCCAGCTTTCAAGATTTCGATAATATCCCCTAGAGGCCCAAGATCATACTGTTTGCCGCTGATCAAATTTTTTAAGATTCCACGATTCACATCGATTTCAAGCTCATCAGCCGTTGCAATCTCCTGGTTGATGTGGGCTTTAGCCTCAAAGGGCACGAAAAATCCGCCATCCACTACATTCCTGTAGAAAATCCGGGCATAGGACTCGGCCACCACCGCCTCGATGCCGGCAATCTGAAGACAGACCGCCGCGTGTTCCCTGGAAGACCCGCAACCAAAATTCTTACCCCCCACAATAATTTTATAAGAAGATTGGTGCATCCCTTCTTCCACAAACCGGACATCGCCTTTGGGCAAACCGGATTGAGCATCTGGAATACCTGACATGGCATAGCGGCCATACAGCTTTCGCTCTTCCGGGTCGCTTAGGCTATACACCAGATGCTTAGCCGGAATAATCTGGTCCGTGTCAATATCGTTACCCACCACGTAGGCCTTGCCCTGAATAAAGTCCTTCATCTCATCCTTCCATTTATATGGTGATCTCGGCAATTACCCCAGGAACTCCCGGGGGTCGGTGATCTTACCCATCACGGCCGATGCAGCCACTGTGTAGGGCGAGGCGAGGTATACCTGTGCGGTTTTTGAACCCATCCGGCCTGGAAAGTTCCGGTTGGTGGTTGAGATACAGACCTCGCTCTTGTTGAGCCGCCCGAAGGTATCTGAAGGTCCCCCCAGGCAGGCGGCGCAGGAGGCCCCTTCCGCGATCCTGGCCCCGGCCTTCTGAAAGATCGAAAGCAAGGTTTCTCCCTCCAGCGTTTCGGTAGCCAGTCCCTTCATGACTTCGGTGGTAGCCGGAACCACAAAAGTGTCAATCTTGACCTGACTGCCTTTAATAATCTTTGCCGCGGCCCGAAAGTCGGTCAGCTTTCCCCCTGTGCAGGATCCGATGTAGGCCCGGTCCAGCACCGTCCCGGCAACTTCTCGAACAAGGGCCCGGTTGTCCGGAGAATGGGGTTTGGCCACCACTGGCTCCAGGTCTTTTGTTTTATAGACCCTGACACTGTGATATTTCGCATCTGGATCATCGTAAGACGGCTCAAAGGATTTTTGAGTCTTGGATCGAACGAAATCTTCGGTCACTCGATCTGGGGCGATGACTCCATTTTTACCCCCCGCTTCAATCACCATGTTACACAAGGTCATCCGTTCTTCCATGGAAAGAGAGTATACCCCATCACCTGTGAACTCCATCGCTCTATACGTGGCCCCGTCCACGCCTATATCACCGATAATCCACAGAATCAGGTCTTTGGCCATCAGGTAGGGAGGGAGCTGGCCCTCAAATACAAACTTCATGCTGGGTGGCACCTTGACCCACAGTTTTCCTATGCCCATAATCAGAGCCGCATCGGTGTTTCCAATGCCGGTGGCGAACTCCCCAAAAGCCCCGGCGGTACAGGTGTGAGAATCGGTTCCGAAAAGCACCTCTCCAGGGCGGGTGTGACCTTCCTCCGGCAGGGCAATGTGGCACACTCCTTTATAGCGATCTGTTCCTACATCATAGAAATAAGGCAGAGCCTGTTCCCGCACAAACTCCCTGAGGATCTCAACATTGCGATTGGCATGCACATCTGCCGTAAAGATATAGTGATCTGGGATGACGACTACTTTTTCCTTATCCCACACCCGGGCATTCTGCCCAAACTGTTTTTTGAAAATGCTGATGGTTCCCGGGCCACAAACATCGTGGGTCATCAGCACATCCACATCTACCCAAATATTGTCTCCTGGCTCCACATAAGCCCGTCCCGCGTGCTTGGCCAAGATCTTTTCTGTAATGGTCATTCCCATGATTTCATCCTCCAAATCTATTATAGGGGCTCGCGTCGCCCCCTCCAAAGGCAAAGCCTCTGGAGCCTCCCCCTCTCGCTCGCTTTGCTCGCTAGGGAGATACCTAACTGTAGCATCATTATATAAAGCATAAAGACTATGGAGTCTCTCCAGCCTGGCGTGAAATTTCTGGTCCTGAACTTGGCGAAGGCTGTGTGGGGCGCTGTGACCGTCGCTTGGCCCAGTAGGCCAGCTTGTTCAATGCCGCCAGATATGCCTTGGCACTGGCTACAATAATGTCCGTATCTGCCCCATATCCCATCGCGGTGTGGCCATCTTCCTCGAGCCGTACAGTCACCTCTCCCTGAGCGTCTGTACCGCCTGTAATGGCCTTCACCTCGTAACTCATCAGCCGACTCTTGGTCCGGGTAATGGTAACGATCGTGCGGTATGCGGCATCCACCGGCCCGTCTCCAGTGCCTACTTCCCGGATTCTGTGACCTTCCACTTCCACCTCGACCGTGGCCGTGGGAATGACGGTGCTCCCGCTCTCTACATGCAGATACTGAAGGCAATACACTTCGGGCAGCTTGCCAATCTCCTCGGTCATGATGGCATCCAGGTCTTCGTCAAAAATTTCCTTCTTCTGGTCTGCCAGGCGTTTAAACCGCTCAAATGCCTTGGTGAGCTCCTCCTCGGTAGGGTCATACCCAATGGCACTTAATCTCTCCCGCAGGGCATGGCGTCCCGAATGTTTGCCCATCACAAGCTTCGTTCTCACAACCCCCACCGATTCAGGGCGCATAATTTCATAAGTTAATTTGTCCCGTAACAGACCATGCTGATGAATACCCGACTCATGGGCAAACGCATTGGCACCCACCACCGCTTTATTGGGCTGGACCACCAGACCCGTGATCTTGCTGACCAACCGGCTGACCTTATAAATCTCTTCGGTGCGAATCTGGGTGTCTGCCTGGTAATAATCCTTACGCACCCGCAGTCCCATCACCACTTCTTCCAGGGAAGCATTCCCCGCACGCTCGCCGATCCCATTGATCGTACACTCTACCTGGCCAGTCCCTTCCAAAATGGCCATCAGGGAGTTGGAAGAGGCCATTCCCAGGTCATTGTGGCAGTGAACCGAAATCACTGCGTCACGAATATTGGGAACTCGTTCCCGTATCGTACGAATCAGGACACCAAACTCGGGTGGAGTTGCATAGCCTACTGTATCCGGAATATTCACGGTCCTTGCCCCGGCGGTAATAACCGCCTCAAGCACCTCACAGAGATAGGTCAGCTCTGACCGGGTGGCGTCCATTGGAGAAAACTCTACATCTTCCACATAGCCACGAGCCCTCTCTACCATGGCCACGGCCTGACGCAGGGCCTCTTCCCGGGTCATCCGAAATTGATGTTGTAAATGAATATCTGAAGTTGAAATAAAGGTATGAATTCGGATTCGGGCTCCACCTCGCAGTGCTTCCCACGCTCGATCCACATCCTCCGGGCGGCAGCGGGCCAGAGAGCAGATCACCGGTCCCTCCACCTCCTGGGCAATCCGCTTGACGGCTTCGAAATCACCAGGCGAACTCATGGCAAAACCCGCTTCGATAATATCCACATTCAGTCGGGCCAGTTGCCTGGCCACGGCAAGCTTTTCGTCCACACCCATACTGGCACCTGGGCACTGCTCACCATCCCTGAGGGTGGTGTCAAAAATTTTAATCATTCGAGCCATGGGATTCATTCCAAGATTATCAATATATTACACCTTTTAACGTTTTAACATCATAACAAAAAAGCCCTCATTCCCGCAACAATTGCGTCATTGCCGGTGATGAAGGCCGATAGGCTGAATTATTTTACTGAAATTTCCGGATCTTCCAGATCTTCCGCCTCTTCCACCGGTGTTAAACCAGGACGCCTCCAGGTCCTGTGTGCGAGGGCCAAAACAGGCCTCTCCATAATCCCCCACAACACATAGATGGCGAACATCCCAAACAGCATCGGTTGAGGTGCCGCCAGAAACAGGACCAAAATCAGGACCATGCTCACCAGGACATGAAAAGGCTTACGGCCCCAGAGGTTAAAATTCCTTAAGCTACGATACCGGATATTGCTGACCATTAAAAAAGCCAGCATGTAGGTAATGACCAGGATCAGAATCGGCTTCACCTCTTTACCGAGTCTCAGGATATGATAATCCAAAAGAACTGTCGTAGCAATCATACTGGCCGCAGCCGGGATGGGAAGGCCGACAAAATCTGTATTTTCCCTAACACCTGACTGGACATTGTAGCGGGCCAATCGCAGTGCCCCACACACCAGGAACAGGAAGGCAGCTACCCAACCGATACGCCCATATGCGCTTAATGCCCATGAATAAATCAACAGCCCTGGAGCCACTCCAAAGGACACAAGATCCGCCAGGGAATCGTATTCAACCCCAAATCGACTGGTGGTTCCCGTAGACCGAGCCGCCTTACCATCTAGAGTGTCAAAGACCATGGCGATCAGGATAGCAATGGCCGCCACTACATATTCTGCATTGAAGACCGCCACAACTCCATAAAAACCACTAAAAAGATTACCTGTGGTAAAGAGATTGGGAATAATGTAGATCCCTCTTCGAGTAGTTTGTCTCATTGCAGCACACCCATCAGTGTCGTTCCCGCCTTCACCTTTTCTGAGGGCTTCACACAGATCTTGGTATTCGTAGGCAGGTACAGATCCATCCGTGAACCAAACTTGATCATTCCAAAACGCTGTCCCGTTTGCACCTGTTCCCCCTCATGAATCCAATAGACAATCCGACGGGCCAGCACTCCAGCGATCTGCACAAAGAGGATCCTCTGACCTGTCGGTATTTCCAGGAGCACAACATTTTGTTCATTTTCTATAGCCGCATCGGCCTTGAAAGCCGAGAGAAACCTCCCAGGCTGGTGTTGAATTGTTAAAACCTTGCCCCCATATGGGATTCGGTTCACATGAACATCTAAGGGGCTCATGAATATTCCAATCTTAATAGCCTCTCCATTCAAAAGGCGGCTCTCAAATACTCTCGAAACCTCCACCACCTTTCCATCTGCCGGAGACACTACCGATTTTTGTTCGCTGGGTATCGTCCTCTCAGGATTCCTAAAAAACCACAGAACAAAAAGGGCTGCACTCACTGCAACTCCAGAAAGCCACAAATATCCTCCTACTGCTAGAACAATAGCTACCCCTAGGGCAATGAGCAACAGGGGCAACGCCTCCAGTAGAATAGGGCGCGGCTGGATTCGTGAAAGAATCACCTTGGGTTCCTTTTATCAATTTTTCAATTTTTTGTCCGAGCTACTAGCCTCCCCACCTCGCTAGCGCTGTCGAGCGCTGACCCGCAGGGTCACGGAAGCGCGAGAGTAGGCTTTTCTTTAGACAGCCTACTAGTTTTTCGATCTATCCACTAACCTCTGTTTCTTTAACCAAGGCATCATGGCACGAAGATCCTCCCCTACCTTCTCAATCGGATGAGACTCTCCTTTCTTGGTCAAGGCATTAAATACCGGTCTGTTGGCCCGGTTCTCAAGAATCCATTCCTTCGCAAACTGCCCGTTCTGGATCTCAGACAAAATCTTTTTCATCTCCTGCTGGGTCTCCTCATTGATGATCCGGGGACCACGGGTGAGATCCCCATACTTGGCCGTGTTGCTAACGGAGTAGCGCATATTGGCAATACCACCCTCATAGATCAGATCCACGATTAGCTTGACTTCATGCAGACACTCGAAGTACGCCAGCTCCGGTGAGTAACCGGCTTCCACCAGGATATCATAGGCAGCAGTGATGAGCGAAGTGAGCCCACCGCACAGCACCACCTGCTCGCCAAAAAGATCCGTTTCGGTCTCCTCGCGAAAGGTGGTCTCTAAGACACCTGCCCTTCCGCCTCCAATGGCGGATGCATAAGCCAGGGCAAGGTCACGGGTGTTTCCAGAAGGATTCTGATGAATGGCCATAAGCATCGGCACTCCGCTGCCTTTAGAATATTCAGACCTCACCAGATGACCCGGTCCCTTCGGTGCCACCATAAAAACATTTAAATCTTCCCGGGGAACAATCTGGCCGAAATGGATATTAAATCCATGAGCAAAAGATAAATAAGCCCCCTTCTTCAGATTCGGGGCGATCTCCTTCTGGTAAAGATCGGCCTGCTGTTCGTCAGGAGCCAGAATCATGACTACATCAGAAACTTTTGCCGCCTCGGCTACAGAGAGCGGCTTTAAGCCTGCGGCCTGGGCTTTGTCCCAAGAGGAACCTTTTCTCAAACCCACCATCACCTCCATGCCGGAGTCCCGGAGGTTATTGGCATGGGCATGTCCCTGGCTTCCATAGCCCACAATGGTTATTTTCTTATCCTTCAAATGCTTGAGGTCTGCATCCTTATCATAATAGAGTTTCATAGACTGCCTCTTTTTATGGGGGGCCCGGGCGCCGACACAAGAATCAAGGTGCTCCGATTCCCCCACGCCCCGCGCTCGAGCGAGCAAATCCCGACGCTCGCTTTCCAGCCACAGAACGCGTTTATGCGGTTTGCCGCTTTTTCTCCTGGGCTACCGCGGCTTTAAACTCTTCCCTGCCTATAGCGATTCGACCGGTCCTGACCAATTCCTTGATGCCGAGAGGTCGCAGGAGATTAATAATGGCATTGATCTTTCTGGAATCACCGGTAATCTCAATGGTGTAAGTATGAGGCGTGGAATCCACCACCCTGGCCCTGAAGATGTCCGCAACACGTAGCGCCTCCGCTCGGTCCTCAGGGCGAGTATGGATTTTGATGAGGGCCGTCTCTCGCTCCACATAATCCTTTTCGGTGAGATCCGCCACCTTGATCACATCGATCACCTTATTGAGCTGTTTTGTGATCTGCTCCAGTACCCGTTCATCCCCCTGCGTTACAATGGTCATCATGGATGTAGTAGGGTCAAGGGTAGGACTCACCGAGAGACTGTCGATGTTGAAACCCCGGGCACTAAAGAGTCCTGCCACACGGGACAGGAGGCCAGATTTGTTTTCAACCAGCAGTGATATGATATGTTCCATATTCGTATTCTCGGCTCGAGGGGAACACTTGCATTAGGCGGGCAGGATGGATTCTTTCTCTTTTTCGACCTGCTGCTGTTCGGCCTTCTGCTCGGGTTTTGGATCCTCTAAGACCATCTGGTGGATTGCGCCGCCTGCGGGGACCATGGGATAGCAGTTCTCGTAAGGATTGACATGAAAATCCATCAGTACCGTTGTCTTAGCCTGGATCCCTTCCTTGAGAACATTCTCCACCTCAGAGGGTTTCGTGGCTCGAAGTCCGAGTACACCATAGGCCTCGGCCAGTTTCACATAATCGGGCCCACCCTCCAGTCGACTGGATGAATAGCGCCCATTGTAAAAGAGCTGCTGCCACTGCCTCACCATGCCGTGATACTTATTATTGATAATAGCTACCTTCACCGGAAGCTTATAGACCGAGGCCGTCGCCAGTTCCTGTAGATTCATTTGGAAACTACCATCCCCGGCAACACACATCACCAAGCGGTCCGGAAAGGCCTTTTGAGCCCCCAGGGCAGCCGGAAAACCATACCCCATGGTGCCCAGACCCCCAGAATTGATCCAAGTCCGCGGCTGAGCAAATTTATAAAATTGGGCCGTCCACATCTGGTGCTGTCCCACATCCGATGTAATGATGGCATTCCCCTGAGTCAGCCTGTAAATCATATCGATCACATACTGAGGTTTGATGATCTGATCATCCTGAGCATAAGAAAGGGGATGTTTTGCATTCCATTCTTCAATCTGCTTCAGCCAGGGATACCTGACATCCTTAAGATTGCCATTGAGGGTCACCTTCAGAATCTGGTTAAGCTCCTTAAGAACTGCTTTGGCGTCTCCCACAATCGGAATATCCACATTAATATTTTTCTTAATCGAGGTGGGATCCACATCAACATGGATGATCTTGGCATAAGGAACAAATTCAGAAATTTTGCCCGTCACTCGGTCATCAAAACGAGAACCAACAGCGATGAGCAGATCGCAATTGTGAACCGCCATATTGGTGGCGTAGGACCCATGCATCCCCAGCATCCCCAGTGAAAGGGGGTGTGTTCCAGGGAAGGCCCCCAGCCCCATCAAGGTCATAGTGATGGGAGCCTGAGTCAGTTCCACAAGCTCCCGGAGCTCCTCCGAGGCATTGGCATTAATTACACCCCCGCCTGCATAGATAATGGGCCGTTTAGCCTTCGAAATAGCCTCGGCGGCCTGTTTGATCTGCCATTTATTACCCTCAAAGGTGGGATTGTAGCCCCGTACATAGACCTTTTCTGGATAATTAAATTCAGCCAGATTGGTGCTCACATCCTTGGGTAGATCCACCAACACCGGCCCCGGCCTTCCGGTAGTTGCAATATAGAAGGCCTCCTTGATAACCTGGGCCAGCTCACTCACATCTTTAACCAGGTAATTATGTTTGGTACACGGACGAGAAATCCCTACAATATCCGCCTCCTGGAAGGCATCATTCCCGATTAAACTGGTGGAAACCTGACCCGTAAAGACCACGAGTGGACAGGAATCCATCATGGCATTCACCAGGCCAGTCACGATATTGGTAGCCCCTGGACCAGAAGTCACCAAGACCACCCCTGGCTTTCCAGTGGCTCGGGCATAGCCCTCGCCCATATGAATTGCTCCCTGTTCATGACGGACCAGCACCAGCTCAAGATCTTTTTCACCATAAAGGACATCAAAGATTTTAAGCACAACTCCACCAGGCAGGCCAAAGACCGTCTTGACCCCTTCCTGTTTGAGGCATTCTATGAAAATCTCAGCACCCGTGAGTTTCATAACCTTTTCCTAGCGTTAGATAATAAACCGGATATTTAACCTTTATAGCATAGTTTTGTTTGTAAAGTCAACATAATTATGCCTTTTTGCTTGGGAAAATCGGGAGGAAAGAATAACGGTCAGGGGCTGGCCAAGCCAAATCCTCGCTTTTACAGGCGTGCACAAGCGCTCGTTGTGAATCCTCAAGTGGGTCAGTGTGGGGAAGTAAGGACCTCGATCCTATCCCCGCGATTGATCGTCTCTGAGCTTTTCCGAACCCTAGCTGTAGCGGTCTTATCATTCACCGAAATGACCTCAAGCTCGCCAATGATCCTGGGAGGTAAAAGTGTCCCCCTGCCGACAGAAAAGTAAGAAGTCCGCTCCCCGTCTCGGATCACCTTAAAGCTACTACCCGGACCGATACCATCTCTCACCCCACGATCGATATATACAACATCAAACTGCCCAATCGCCACCTTCTCTTCTTTTACATCCACCACATAGCCTTTTACTTGCGCTGTTTCTCCGACCTGTTTCTTTTCAAAGCTAGGCAGACGGATGGATTCATACGGTGCAACGCGATCCCCACTTAAAATGTAATTATAAGACTTGACGACCTTTGCAGTCGTGACCTTGGGACCAACCTCCAAGATCTTCAGGGTACCCAACACGACCACCAGTCTGCCCATATATCGTCCGGTCCTAGGATGATAAACTTTCCGGATACTCCGATAGACCAGAAGCTGATCCCCTTCCGTGGGGCTGAGTTTCTTTCCATCCTTCAGGTACACGATATCTCCTTGCCCCACCAGGACCCGATTATCCTTTGCTCCAACCAGCACACCCGAACTACCCACATCCCCCGAAAGCAGAAAACCCACAGAGGCTAGCAAGGTCTTATCCAGCGGGATTCCTACTGCCGGCTCCATGGTCACCGTCGGCTGCTCGGTTGGAGGCGGCAAAGGGGCTTCGAGAGCCTCAGCAGCTGGCTCTTGTTCAACCTCTTCTTCCTCGACAGGTTTCGGCTCTACAGGCATTGGCTCGGTAGGAACCTCTATCTTGGCTTGTAGGCCGTCAGGTGGAGGCAACATAATGGACATTCCAGGATAGATAAGGTCTGGATTTTTGATGGACTGATTCGTATCCCACACCTTTGGCCAGTAAAAAGGATCGATGAGATAGGTGGTGGAGATTGACCATAAGGTGTCTCCTGGCTGAACGAGATGCTTTAATGGACCTTTGGCGGGCGGTGCAAGTGGTTCTGAGGGACTCTCGGCACTTACTGGCTCTGATGGCTGTGTTTCGGATACATTCCCAGGCTGCTGGGCTTCCTCAGGTTGCACCACTTCTTCAGGTTGTACCGCTTCTTCAGGCTGAGTCGCTTCTTGAGGTTCAGTGGTCTCTACAGACGGTTGATCGGGCACCGTGACCTCATCAGCCAGCACAGATATCGCAGGAATACATAGAACGAGTAGAAAAGCACCCCAAAGACTCACCTTATAGTTGTTCACGTTCCACCTCCATAAGAACAGTTGCCAGATGTCAGTCGCCAGACGCCAGTGTTTTAAAGAGACCGGTACCGGCAACTGGGAACTGGCTACTGGTTACTAAAATAGCTACATAGCATTAAGATAACAGAGAAAAATCAATTGTCAAGGGGAAACCGGTGTGATATGATCCCATGAACATTAGGGCTTGGAGAACCAGGGCTAAGATGATTGAACTGGACCATGGGATTCGTCTAAAAGGAACTGCCTTGTGGCTGGATGCCACTCGAGTCAAAGACTGGTCATTCGTCTCCCATGCCCACCAGGACCATGTGGCCGCCCATCGAAACATTATCTGCAGTTCTCATACCTCGAAGCTTTTTCGCCTCCAAATGCCCAAGACCCGAATTATGGCGTATCCTTTCCACACTCCCTTTGATCACGATCAACTCCGACTGGAGCTCCGCCCAGCTGGGCATATTCTGGGTTCTTCCCAGATTCTGATCGAAAAAAACCAAACCCGCATTGTCTACACGGGGGATTTTAAACTCAAGAAAAACCTGACCGCCGAACCGGCCGAGCCGGTTCCCTGTGATGTCTTGATCATGGAATGCACCTTCGGTCGCCCAGCTTATGTCTTTCCAGACCGGGAGATTGTCATTCAGCAGATTGTTCAGTTCATTGAGGATGCCATTGAGAACCGTTTAGTTCCTGTGCTTTATGCTTACATCTTGGGCAAGAGCCAAGAAGTCACTAAAATCCTGGGAGATCTGGGTTATAGGATTTGCATTCCCAAGCAAATTTTTGAGGTGATGAAGATGTACGAAGCCCTTGGGATTCCCTTAAAGAATTTTGAGTTGATGGAAGGGGACAATTTCTTTGGTAAGGTTCTGATCCTCCCCCCCTATTTTTCCCACTCCAAGATGGTCCATCGGATCAAGCGCAAGCGGACCGCTTTCTTGTCGGGATGGGCACTGGATCCTACCGTCCGTTCTCGTTTTAAGGTGGACGAAGCCATCCCACTTTCTGATCATGCCGATTTTGAGGAACTGATGGCCTATGTAAAAGCCGTGAAACCAAGCTGTATTTATACCTTACATGGATTCCCCGACTTTGCGGCCCACCTGAGAAAACAAGGGTTCAAGGCACAGCACCTCGAACCAAAAACCCAATTGACTTTTTGGGAGGATTAATCATGTTTATCCGTCGTGACATTGAGCCCGAGGAAGACGACGAAGAATCCACCCAGGATGAAGAGCGCACAGAAGACGAGGAAGAAGACGATGACGAAGAAGATGATGAATAAGAGAATGCACCGAAATATCCGCCCGTGGATTCAGAACCAAGACCTCAACTGACTCCCTAAAATAGAATCTCGTTAAACCAAGTCAGCGGCCATAAAAGGCAGTAAACGTGGCCTTAGCCAATACATTCTGATTCAAATAGTAACCTACCATTGCGCCACTTGCATCTTGCTTGAGTGGCAACTGATCAACTTTCAGCGCGTATACAGTAAAAATATAACGATGGGGCTTATCACCGACCGGCGGGCAGGGGCCACCGTAACCCGGCTGACCAAAATCAGTTGTGCTTTGAATACTGCCTTGAGGTGCTAAGCCGCTTTCTGGTTTTCCGGCATTGGCCGGGAGTTTGTTGACTGTGGACGGTATATCGAAGATGACCCAGTGCCACCAACCGCTTCCTGTAGGCGCATCGGGATCATATACGGTTACCGCAAAGCTTTTTGTGTCCTTGGGCGCATTCTGCCATTGGAGTTCTGGAGAAACGTTGCCTCCGGTGCAACCAAAACCAGAGAAGACCTGTTCGTTCACGATCTTATCTTTGTCTTTTAAAACCGGGCTGCTTAAACGAAAATCCGCGGCAAGACATGGAACAGCAACAAGCACAAAAACAATAGATACCCACAGGCAGAGCCCGCGAGTATCTCCGCCTGCCGGATGGGCAGATACCCAGCGAGCAAGGCGAGCGTGAGGGGGAGGCCACCACGCTAGCGCTGTCGAGCCTGACCCGAAGGGTCGGTAGGCGAGAATAAGCAGTTCACGTATTAGGGGTTTAATATAAAAAGCTTTACTTGAGGTACCAAGCCTAGCCGCACACAACTGATCGAAGTGTGCGGCGAGCAAGCTTTGAAGGAGGGGGCGACGCGAGCCCCTAGAAATAGCCAACCAGAATCGAGCCATTTTCTTCTCCTTTCGCTAAATGAGACTGATTTCTTTGGCCTGACCCCAAAAAGAATACGACTATTCTATTGAAAAATCAACTCTTATCAGTGATTACCTTGACAATATAGATCTTAAAAGTCTATAATAACTTTATACGTAGAAAATTAGGGGGACAAGTCAGAATCGAGGGGATCAATCCATGAAAAAGACTAAAAAGGTGAACGAGAGAAGTTCCCTGATGCATATTGGAAGAAGGGTGGATTATGCAGTCCGTGCCCTTGCTTATCTAGCTGCGCAACCATCAGGGCGAATCGTTCCAAGAACAGAAATCGAAAAGATGCAGGACATTCCCCTACACTACCTGTCAAAGATCATGAAAGATCTGGTGGATCATGGTCTAGTTCATTCACACCTTGGAGCTAAAGGTGGATTCCGCCTTGCAAAACCTGCAAAGGATATCAGCATTAAAGAGGTCTATGAAAGCATGGAAGGTCCCTTGGTTCTTATGCAGTGTCTGGAAAAAAGCAAGAATTACTGCCCCTATCCCTCCGTTTGCACCCAGGTCTCGATATGGGAGCGAGCTCAAACTCTCGTGGCAAACTTCCTGGCCACAATACCGATGAGCGAGATCGCAGATCAGGTGGGGCTCCGGAATCGGCCCATCAACTTGTCCATCTAATTTTTTTAAGCATACTGTAGATCTATTTAGTCTATATTTGTCGTACGTTAATATACGTTAATTGAGGTAAAACCATGAATAAAACGAACAAGGCAATAGAAGATCTCTTGCAGCAGGAATATAAATACGGATTTGTCACTCAAATCGAGGAAGATGCTGTTCCTCCCGGACTGAGTGAGGACATCGTCCGCCTGATCTCCGCCAAAAAAAATGAACCCGACTGGATGCTGCAATGGCGTCTCAAGGCATACGATTATTGGTTGAATCTGTACAAGACACGGGGCGAGCCCAAGTGGGCAAATATCCAGTATCCATCCATTGATTATCAGGCAATCCGGTACTACTCTGCCCCTAAGATGAAAAAAGGGCCAACAAGCCTTGAAGAGGTCGACCCCACGCTGTTGGAGGCATACCGCAAGCTGGGCATCCCTTTAGAAGAACAGAAGTTGCTCGCGGGCGTAGCGGTTGACGCCGTCTTTGATAGCGTGTCGGTGGCCACCACCTTTAAAGGAAAACTGGCCGAACTGGGGATTATTTTCTGTTCCTTCTCGGAGGCTGTACAAAATCATCCGGATCTGGTCAAGAAATACCTGGGTTCTGTGGTTCCGTATGGGGACAACTTCTATGCTTCTCTCAATTCGGCCGTCTTCAGTGATGGGTCCTTTGTTTATGTTCCGAAGGGCGTCCGCTGTCCAATGGAACTTTCAACCTACTTTCGAATTAATGCAGCTGCCACGGGGCAGTTTGAACGCACACTGATTATTGCCGATGAAGGCAGCGTCGTGAGTTATTTGGAGGGCTGCACCGCCCCCATGCGGAATGAAAATCAGTTGCATGCGGCAGTCGTCGAATTGATTGCCCATGAGAATGCCCAGATCAAGTACTCGACAATCCAGAACTGGTATCCCGGAGATCAGCAGGGTCGAGGAGGTATTTATAATTTCGTCACCAAACGTGGCAAGTGTCTGGGAAGAAACTCGAAGATTTCGTGGACACAGGTTGAAGCCGGATCCGCCATCACCTGGAAGTATCCTAGCGTCATTCTCCAGGGCGATCATTCAGTGGGAGAGTTCTACTCCGTGGCCCTGACGAATCACTATCAGCAGGCCGATACCGGAACCAAAATGGTTCATATTGGAAAGAATACTCGGAGTACCATCATCTCAAAAGCCATCTCGGCCGGGCACGGCCAGAACAGCTATCGGGGGCTGGTGAAGGTCCTCAAAGGAGCAGCGGGTGCAAGAAACTACTCACAGTGCGACTCGCTGCTGATCGGTGATCAATGCGGGGCACATACTTTCCCCTATCTGGAGGTGATGAACAGCTCTGCACGTGTGGAACATGAAGCCTCAGCCTCCAGAATCGGTGAGGATCAGCTCTTTTACTGCCGGCAGAGGGGCATTTCACCGGAAAATGCCATGAATATGATTGTGAGTGGCTTCTGCAAGCAGGTGCTTCGGGAACTGCCAATGGAGTTTGCGGTGGAGGCACAGAAACTGCTTGGAATTAAGCTGGAAGGGGCCACAGGTTGACACAAATGAAAGAGGGGAGGAAGATATTATGCTCGAAATACAAGACCTACATGTCTCTGTAGAGGGTAAGGAGATCTTGAAAGGGATCAGCCTGGGAGTGAAGGCCGGAGAAGTCCATGCAATCATGGGCCCGAATGGATCGGGCAAAAGCACCTTAGCCTATGTGCTGGCGGGCAAGGAATCTTATGAGATCAAATCTGGCCGGGTCATCTATGAAGGGAAAAACCTTTTTGAAATGTCTCCAGAAGAACGGGCATGGGCCGGTCTCTTTCTGGCCTTCCAGTATCCAGTCGAGATTCCGGGATTGAATACCATCTATTTCCTCAAAGCGGCGGTCAACGAAATTCGAAAACGGCAAGGGCTTCAAGAGTTCGATGCCATGGAGTTTATGGACCTGGTCAAGGAAAAGATGAAGTGGGTGGGATTGGACAACACCTTTATTGATCGTCCGCTGAATGATGGGTTTTCTGGCGGTGAGAAAAAACGCAACGAGATTTTTCAGATGGCGATCTTGGAACCAAAGCTTGCCATCCTGGACGAGACCGATTCCGGCCTGGACATTGATGCCTTAAAAATCGTGGCCCAGGGGGTCAATACGTTGCGCAGTCCGGATCGGTCCATCCTCTTGATCACTCATTATCAGCGTCTGTTGAACTATATCACCCCGGACTATGTGCATGTGCTTTTCGATGGACGTATTGTAAAGTCCGGAACGAAGAACCTGGCTCTAGAACTGGAGGAAAAGGGATATGGCTGGGTTGAGGAATCGGTGAGGTCAGAACGATGAGCGGGGCCCTCAAAGAGATCCATCTGGAACAGTTTCACCGCCTGCTGGATGAATCCAGCAGCAATAAGGCATCGGGATGGGACGCTCCGATTCGCAAGCAGGCTATTTTGAGCTTGACTCAAAAGGGATTTCCCACTCCGGAGGATGAGGACTGGAGATACACCAGCATAGAACCGATTCTTCAAACTCCCTTTGAACCGGCTCGATACAACCTGAATGGGTTGCCAGCTGGGATCCTTGCGCATCCAACATTAAAACAGACGAAGGGCCACCGAATCGTCATCATCAATGGCTTTTATTCTCAGGAACTTTCATCCCTGGAAGCACTTCCCAAAGAGGTGATGGTGTGTAGTCTTGCGAAGGCCATGTCGATACATCCTGACCGGTTACAACTACACCTTGGACAGTATGCCGATCACGAAAATCAGGCCTTTGTGGCTCTGAACACAGCACTGATGGAATATGGGGTGTTCCTTTACGTGCCAAAGGGAATGACCCTCGAAAACCCGATCCATCTGATCTTCATTTCATGGTCTCGAAACAAAGCCACGATATCCAATCCCCGCTGCCTGATGGTGCTGGGAGCCAATAGCCAGGCTGTTCTGGTGGAGACCTATATCGGCCTAGAGGGTGAACCTTATTTTACAAATGCCGTCACTGAACTTGTCGGAGAGGAAAATACCAAGATCCTGCATTGTCGATTTCAGAATGAAAGGCAAAACGCCTTTCACATTGCCACAACACAGGTGCATCTGGCAGGGAACAGCCAGTTTACATCCCAGTCGATCTCACTGGGCGGGGCCCTGGCGCGCAGTGACCTGAATGTGAGCCTTGACGGGGAAGGCATCAGTGCTTCCTTGGATGGCCTGTATGTGGCGTCGGGCTCTCAGCATATGGATCATCATACTCGGATTGATCACCGGAAGCCCTACGGCACCAGCCGTCAGCTCTACAAGGGAGTCCTTAATGGAAAATCCAGGGGGGTGTTTAACGGAAAGGTCGTGGTCCACAAGAACGCTCAGCGAACCGATGCCGCGCAGGTCAACAGAAATCTTTTACTGTCTGGGGAGGCCTGGGCTAACACAAAGCCCGAGCTGGAGATCTATGCCGACGATGTGAAATGCACTCATGGTTCTACCGTGGGTCAGCCCGATGAGGACTCCGTCTTCTATCTTCGCTCCCGGGGCATCGGCCAGGATCAGGCCGCGGGCTTATTAGCTAATGCCTTTGCCAGGGATCTCATCGAACGGATCAGGATTGAACCCATACGGGCAGAACTCAATAACCTGTTGACGGATAAAATTCAAAGAGGTGAGGGTGTGTGATGGTGAAAGCGAGACAGTCTTTACAGTCTCATCTGGAAGTGGATCGGATCAGAAGGGATTTTCCCATCTTAAAGCAACAGATCCACGGAAAGCCATTGGTTTATCTGGACAATGCAGCCACCACCCAGAAACCCCTGGCGGTGATCGAAGCCATTAGCAGATATTATGAACTTGAAAACTCCAACATTCATCGTGGGGTTCATTTCTTAAGCGAACAGGCCAGTCGTCATTATGAGGAGGCCCGCTCTAAGGTGACGCACTTTCTGAACGCTGCGCACGATCATGAGATCGTCTTCGTTCGCGGTGCTACGGAGGGAATCAATCTGGTTGCTCAAAGCTATGGCAGGAAGTTCATCAAGCCGGGGGATGAAATCATACTCACCGAGATGGAGCACCATTCCAACATTGTCCCCTGGCAGATCTTGTGTGAACAAGTGGGCGCTCGACTCCGCATCGTACCCATCAACGAAAAAGGGGAATTGCTCCTGGACGAATACGCAAAACTCTTGAACGAAAGAACAGGGTTGGTTTCCGTGGGTCATGTGTCCAATGCCCTGGGCACCATCAACCCTGTCAGGCAGATCATCAAGCTGGCCCATCAATGGAATGTTCCTGTCCTAGTAGATGGAGCACAGGCCGTTCCCCACCTGAAAGTGGATGTGCAGGAACTGGATTGCGACTTTTATGTCTTCTCCGGCCATAAGCTGTACGGGCCCACAGGCATCGGGGTTCTTTATGGCAAAGCCAAATTTCTTGAAGTCATGCCTCCCTACCAGGGCGGCGGAGATATGATCCGCTCCGTCACCTTCGAGAAGACTCTCTACAACACCATCCCTTTTAAATTTGAGGCCGGAACGCCTCATATTGCGGGAGGAATCGGCCTGGGAGCGGCAATCGATTATGTCAGTGGAATTGGGCTGGACAAAATCAGCGCCTATGAAGAGGAGCTACTCCATTATGCCACAGACGCCCTCTCGACTGTTAAAGGTGTGAACATCATAGGAACTGCAAAAGAAAAGGCTGCCGTGCTTTCCTTTGTCATGGAGGGTGTACACCCACACGATATCGGGACCATCCTGGACCATGAAGGAGTGGCCATCCGCACGGGCCACCATTGTGCGCAGCCCGTCATGCAGCATTTCGGAATTCCTGCTTCCGCAAGGGTTTCGATGGCCTTCTATAACACCAAGTATGAACTGGATATCATGACCCGGGCCGTTCAAAAAGTGAGGGCGATGTTTCACCATGACTGAACTGAACGAACTCTACCAGGAAATGATCCTGGACCATAATCAACGACCCCGTAATTTTACGAAATTGGAGGGAGCAAACCGCCAGGCGGAAGGATACAATCCCCTCTGCGGCGATCATCTCACGGTTTACCTGAAGCTGGAGCAAGACGTGATTCAAGACATTAGTTTTCAAGGCAGCGGCTGTGCAATATCCAAGGCCTCAGCCTCGATGATGACCGCGGCCTTGAAGGGCAAAACGAGGGATGACGCCACGGCCCTTTTTAAGGAAGTCCATAAAATGCTCACCGAAACCCATGATGTAGCGGCTGATTGGCAAACGCTTGGGAAATTGAAGGTCCTCTCGGGCGTATCCCAGTTTCCGGTCCGTGTAAAGTGTGCCACTTTGCCCTGGCATACTCTGAACGCGGCCCTGGAAGGGAAAGAAAAAACGGTTTCAACCGAATAGGTATTGAAAATGAGTGAGCCCGCTTTGAAGGAACAGATCATTGAAACCCTCCGGACCTGTTATGATCCGGAGATCCCCGTCAATATCTATGAGTTGGGACTCATTTATGAGATCCAGGTGGATCCCTCCGGGATGGTCTATATTAAAATGACCCTGACCGCGCCCAACTGCCCTGTGGCCGGCTCCCTCCCGCAGGACGTTCAGACAAGGGTCAGCGCCGTTCCGGGTGTGAAGGATGTGAAAGTGGATCTGGTCTTTGACCCTCCCTGGGATCGATCCAAAATGTCCCAGGCAGCCAAACTTCAGCTCGGTATGCTGTAAAGGTCAATCGACTTATTCTTTTCTCTCTCCAACTCTAAGATGAATCCCCTTCCGTCTGGTCAGATGATAAAATCCATACCGGGAAAGAGTGGAGCCAATACCGCTGTCGCGGGCGCCGGTCCAGGGAAGCGCGGGGTCGAGATAATCACAGCGGTTTTGGAAAACGGTTCCGACCTCCAGATCACGCGCGAAGCGCTCGGCACGCTCGCGATCGTTCGTCCAGATGGAGGCCGTCAGGCCATAGCGGCTGTCGTTCATCCGGGCCAGCGCTTCTTCATCATCGGCAACAGGCGTCACCGGGACAAGCGGCCCAAAGCTCTCCTCTTGCATCATCTTAGCGTCGTTCGGAACATCGGCCAGCAGCGTCGGCGGGAAGAAATTCCCCCGTGTTCCCTTGAGTCGCTTCCCTCCGAGGAGAAGCCGGGCATCGCGCCGGACCGCCTCTTTCACTTGGCCCTCTAAAAAGGGGAGCGCTTCACGGCGGGCAAGCGGCCCTAGGGTTGTCCTTTCCTCAAGCGGATCGCCGAGCCGGTATTGTTTTAAAAGAGATTTCGCCCGGTCGAGAAAATCGTGATAAAGGGTGCGATGGACATAGACCCGCTCCACAGCGCAGCACGACTGGCCGGCATTGTAGCAAGCACCGTCAACGATGTTCTCAACAGTGAAGTCGAGATCAGCGTCCTGGGCGACATAGGCCGGGTCCTTCCCCCCTAATTCCAATCCGACATCGAGGAGACGCCTCGCCGCCTGACGGTAGACCTTCGTTCCGGTAGCGACGGATCCGGTGAAGGCGATGTAATTAATCCGGGGATCATTAATGAGGCGGGAGGCCTGCGCGTTCGTCATGATGAGGCTTGTGACAAGATTTGGCGGGTTGACCTTCCCGAAAGCGTTTTCAAAATGCCGACCGACGAGCGGCGTGAGTGGACTGTGCTTGAGGAGGACAGTGTTTCCCGCGAGCAGCGCCGGGATGACGACATTCACCGCAGTCAGCAATGGATAATTCCATGGCGCGATGTTATAGACGACGCCAAGCGGCGTATGTTCAATCCTAAAATGAAAACTCGGTTTTGCCGGAAGAATCTCGGGAGCAAGCGTCTCCTTTGCGATCGAGAGCATATACTCGGCCCGATGAAAGAAGGTCTTCACTTCTCCGCGGGCCTGGGTCAATGGCTTCCCCATTTGGAGCGTGATGTCGCGGGCGATCTCCTCAGCATGCTCTCGGAAGTATTTCAAACCCTGTTCCACTCGTCGCGCCCGGTCTTCCAGAGAGAGAGGGCGCCAATGTTCATACGCCCCGTGCGCGCCAGCGATTTTCTTTTCAAGGGTCTTTCCCTGATCCAAAGGAAGTTCACAAAGGACCTTCTGGTTAGAGGGATTGATGAGCTTCAAATGCACAAGACTCCTCCGTTTACTCTGGCGTTACATAGGCCGCGGTGATACCGCCGTCGACCATCAACGCGGCACCGGTCATGAATGACGAATCATCTGAGGCAAGGAAGAGAGCCGCCTTCGCGATCTCTTTTGCCTCGCCGAAGCGTCCCATGGGGATATGGACTAGCCTGCGCTGTTTTTTCTCTTCAGTGTTTAAGAACTTCATCAACAGCTCCGTCCGGAGCGGTCCGGGACAAAGAGCGTTAACTCGGATTTTTTCTCGAGCGTGGATCACTGAAAGCTCCCGGGTCATCGCCAGGACACCCCCCTTGCTGGCGGTGTAGGCCAACTGCGGTGTCGCCGCGCCAAGGAAGGCAACGAACGAGGCAGTATTAATGATGGATCCTCCACCTGCCCGACGCAATGCCGGGATGCCATATTTACAGCCGAGAAAGACCCCCTTGAGGTTAACCGATAGGGTCCGCTCCCACACCTCCTCTTCGGTCTTGATGGCATCATCGTCGCCGCTGTCCATGATTCCTGCGTTGTTAAAAAGGACATGCAATTTGCCGAAGGATTTCTCCGTCTCCGCGATCATCTTCTTGCAATCGTTTCCCTTGGCGACGTCGGCATGAACGTAAATAGCGCGAGCCCCCTGCGCCTCGATCATCTTCACGGTCTCTTTACCACCGGCGTCGTTGACATCGACCGCCACGATCCCGGCGCCTTCACTCGAAAAGAGGAGCGCCGCCTCCCGTCCGATTCCGCTTCCCGCCCCGGTGATGAGGGCCACTTTATTTTCCAACCGCATCCGATTTTCTCCTTCTAACTAGTACAAACGAAATAAGTATTGTTGCATCAGGGCTACGGCCCGGGGGCGGTGAGCCGGCCGTGTCGGAGGCTCCCGCCTCAATGGCTCTGATGCTGCGGGAGCTGAGACCCGAAGGCCGCCGAGGACCGTAACCGCAGACGGGCCTGTGCCGGTGAACTGGCTTCGGGCCGCAGCCAAGCGATCAAACGAAACAGGAATTATTTCGCTTATATTAAATTCTCTCGAAGTATCTCCGGCACTCCCAGTCGGTCACCGCCTTATCGTATCCCTCCTGTTCTGTCCGGTAAAAATGAAGATAATGTTCCACCACTTCTTCTCCGAGCGCGCTCTTCGCAAATTTACTTTTCTCGAAGAGGTCGGTCGCATCGCGAAGCGTGCGAGGAACGAGGGGAAGATGCTGCGCGGCGTAGACGTCTCCCTCGAAGATCTGCGGCGGTTCAATTTGATTCTCGATACCATCCAGGCCGGAAGCGAGGGCGGCTGCAAAGGCGAGGTAAGGATTGCAATCGGCGCCGGGGATGCGGCATTCGATCCGCAAGCTGTTCCCCTCCCCCACCACGCGAAAACCAGCGGTTCGATTATCATAGCTCCAGGCCAGGCGGGTCGGCGCCCATGAGGCGGCCTGGTATCGTTTATACGAATTGACAGTCGGGGCGTAGAAGACCATCATCTCTGGCGCATGGGTGATCCAGCCACCGAGGAACCAGCGGAACGTTTCGGAGCAGGCGACTGGCCCAAGACATTCCTTCCCAGGAAATGCGCTCTGATTTTTTCGCCAGAGGCTCATATGGATGTGGCAGCTCGACCCGGCCTGATTGGCGGCGAACTTGGCCATGAAAGTGACACTGATCCCCATCTGCTCTGCGATCTCCTTCAAGCATTGCTTGAAGATCACATGGCGGTCGGCCATGGTAAGAACGTCGGCGTAGCGGACGTTCAGCTCATGTTGTCCCAATCCCCACTCCCCTTTGGAGCTTTCAACGGGGATCCCCGACTGCTTGAGGTGGCGTCTCGCCGCGCCGTTAAACGCCTCTTCGCGGCTGCCTTGCAAGGCATGATAGTCCTCGAGATACCAGCCCGCGGGTTCAAGGCCATGATATCTCTTGCTCGCCGCGTCGCGATATGAATTTTTGAAGATGTAATATTCCAGCTCCGATCCGGCCATCACGCGGTATCCCATCTTGGCAGCCCGATCGATCTGTTTTTTCAAGATCGAACGAGGCGCCTGCGCCACCGGACGATGGTTCTTCTCATCCTCCAGGTCGCAAATCAAAAGTGCCGTTTTCTCCAACCAGCTTGCCACCCGCAAGGTTGCAAAGTCTGGAACCAAATGAAAATCTCCATAGCCCTTCTCCCAATTGGCCAACCGATACCCCGGCACCGGCTCCATCTCCATATCGACGGTGAGCAGATAATCACACGCATGGGTCCCCCGCTTGGCCGCATCTTCCAAGAAGAAATCGGCGTCGAGCCGCTTTCCCATGAATCGACCATAATGATCGGTGAAGACGAGCAGGACCGTATCGATCTCCCCCGCACTGACCCGCCGGGCCAGTTCATCCTGTGTCATCATGCCGGTAATCTTGGAACCCATCGGAAGACCTCCTTTGGACCGGGTCCGAATCTTTTAATTCGATAACATCTCTAATAATACCCGATTGAGGTAAACGTGGAAAGGGTAAGAAACAGAATGTAGAACAAACATAAATAACTTTTCAGGTGTATGGAGCAAAAGAACATCGCTCATATATTAGCAAAACTCAGCGGAGTGAAGGTAGGAGACATTAAGAAAGTACTAAAAGCAGTGCTTTCGGAGTTTTCACATTTTTCGGTACAGGTTCATACGGCATGCACCTGTGTAATGGGTTTTAGACAACCCGCAAGCCGTTGAGCGCTCCAAACAAGAGTCCTTGGAATGATCTCTGTGCGAAGTTTTCCTAAGCAGCCGTGTCTTTCCCTCCGATAGACATGTAGCTCGAGTGGCCCACCCACATTCTCCCTAATGAGCCGCGCCGTCTCAGGATGGCTCACCGTATCCCGCCCTCCGTGAAACGCCAACAACGGACTTTTGACGATGTTAATGACCCCATATAGGGTCATCTGGATTGCCAGTGGCTTGGTCGCATCGATCGTGGGTTGTTTAAAACATTGCTGAAGGCGTAGCCAATAGCTTCTCTTAAGGCGGTCCCATTCACCCTGGTGAAACGCGGGGATCGAGATCCCCACCCCTCCAGCGACCCGGTCATCCACAGCCATTGTTTTCACCATCCAATAAGCTCCAAAGCTTATCCCCACCATCACGACTTTTGTGGAAGTGACCTCAGGCCTCGCTAATAGATAATCTATTGCTGTGCAACAGAATTTTTCGGTATCCAAGGTCAAAGGCCCTGAGCTATCACCCGAACCCGGAAGATCCACACGCAAGGCGACAAAGCCTGCCTGTACAAATGCCTCTGAGAGGACGGTCATTTCCTCCTTAGTCGCACCGATGGGCGGAAGAATTAACACTCCGGGTCCCTGGCTCGCTTTTGGAAACTCCAGATAGCCAGCGATCTCTTGCCCACCTGCTTTCACGCAGACGGGTGTGATGGCATTCTTTTGTAGGGCGACATAGCGTTTATACGCGTCCCTGGCCATCCATAGAAGCTTTTCTTTCTCAGGGGAACCCCACGGCAATAATAATTGGGAGAGATACAAACCCGCCGCGGCTCTCTTTAGCAAAGGAGCAGTCTGCACAGTGTCTATCGCAGCAAGCGGCCCTGCTTGCTCCAATAACGTAAAGGCGTATGTTTGCCACCGATCCTTCCACTGGGCCACCGTCCGAATGCGCCCCAGCATATCCGATATATCTTGTTCCGATAACCCTATAAGGAACAACGGTTCCCTATAGCGACGGGGCAAGGCATAGCGCGCAGTAAGAAGATAGAAAATCGCTTGACAGAGTGGTCGACTCCACCGTTGGATCTGTTCCTTAATTTGTAATGTCCCCATTATGAGATTTTTTCGATTTAACGCAAAGGTTTCTATAATTTTTCTTGATACTCTAGCACAATACGCCAAAGTACCCTAAAGATCAATGGCTGAACCCAAGTATCCCACAATTATCAAAAATTCAAGACCTGACCCCTCTGTTTTTCATTGCCTACCCACGCTTATTTGACTATAATACCTATCACCCGCTTGCCTCACCGCCTTCGGGCCTGTTACCAGACATGATGATGATCCCAGAGATCAACTTGAACACCGGGAACTCACGGACAAAATATATATGGGTTGTGATACTGGCCCTATTCGGACTCTTGGGCTTAGCCACGGAGACACCTGCCCAGAACACATCTGAAGAGAAAGTCGACCAGATTCTCGATTCCGAGAAGACCTTACAGTTGCTGCCCAGGGGAGATCTGTACAAGCCGTATATTGCTGACCCCCATCGGGTCAATTTCAGCGCACAACTTCTCGGGATGGTCCACGATGATATTGATAGTGCCGGAGATTTTCGTATCGGCATAAAGGTAGGAGGACGTTTCGGCGTCCTTCGATTACATCCTGAAAATCGCCCCGAGCTGGGTTGGCAGGTCAGCTTCGAGGCCGGGTTAGACGGTCAGTTTGATATCGAAAACTCCCAGGACAACATCGGTTGGGATGGAAACTTTGGATGGTATCTAACCAACGCTACCGAAAAGGGATGGTCCTACAAGCTGGCCGCACTCCACACCTCAAGCCACATCGGAGACGAATTCATTGAGGACACCGGACGCAAACGCATCAATTATACCCGCCGAGAGATTGCTTTAGGGATGAGTAAGCAATTCACTCTTTATTATCGTGCCTATGCAGAGTTAGGCCTGGGATACAGCCCTGGAAACGAAGATCTTCAGGAACCGGGCCGCCTGCAAGCAGGCCTTGAGTTTGAGCATCCACAGAGTGTCTGGGATAACCTTCTCGGCTGGTATGCTGCCCTCGATCTTTCATCTATGCAGGAACGGGATTGGAAGGTGGATATTGCATTCCAAACGGGCGTGTTTCTGCCTATGCAGGAACGCATGCACCGCGTGGGTATCGAGGTCTACAGGGGCCGCCCGCCATTGGGGGAGTTCTTTCAGGACACCGAGATGCAGATCACATTCGGCATCTGGGTCGACATCTAAAGATCGTGCAGCATGTTCGAGGGCACCCATTTGTCATCGCAAGACCTAACCCTCTAATCTACGCTTTAGCTACTACTTCCCGCCACAAAACCAGTCGTCCAACAGAGCTGGAGGCTATACCCGCCCGAGGGACGGTCGATGTTTAAGGCGTCGCCGGTGATATATAGATTAGGAACAAGCCGCGACTGCATTGTTTTAAAGTTGACTTCCTCGGGCGCCACACCACCCGAGGATACAACCGCTTTATCCGCACCGAGCAAACCTTTGACATTGAGCGGAATGGCCTTCATCAGTGAGACTAATTTTATTCGATCTTCTCTCCTCACACTATGGTTAGCCGTCTCGCCATTGACATTGGCAAGTTCGAGGATTGGCGAAACGAGTGCCGAAGGGATCAGCTTATTCAATGTATTTTTCAACTTCTTATTACTCTCGGCAATGAGGAGTGTCTGCAGCTTTTGCTTGAGCGCGCCGTGATCAAGTTTTGGAAATAGATCGAGCGCGATCATCACTTCGCCATATTGCACGAGCTCACCGATCCCTTTGCTCATATTCAAGACTGTTGGCCCGCTGATGCCAAAGTGCGTAAAGAGTAGCTTGCCTTTGTGGACTTCTTGCTTCTCTCCGTTTTGAAACGTGGTGAGTTTAATATCGGTAAGCGTGACTCCACCTATTTTTTTTGCCCATGCATCTTTGAGCGCAATAGGTACAAGTGCAAAGTTGTTATCGATGATCGTGTGGCCGATTTTTTTAAGCCACCTAAATCCCTCCCCGGTTGAGCCGGTTTCCGGGCGTGAAGTGCCCCCTGTAGCAACAATGCACGATTGTGCCTTTATTTCTGTTTTGTCTTTAAGCTGGATTCTGATGTGCTTTGTAGTAATGTCGAGAGAGAGGCTGGATACCACGGCGCAGGTTTGTACCTGCACACCGCCCTCTTTCATATAGCGAACGAGCACGTCCCACACCGACTGCGCCTTATTTGAAACAGGGAAAACCCTCCCCTCTGCTTCTTCTTTGGTCGCCATCCCGCGCTGATTAAAAAAATGAAGTGTATCCTCGACGCCAAACTGTGAAAAAGCGGAGAAGAGAAATTTATCATTACCTTTATACGTTTCGAGCATTGTACGGATCTCGGGCTTATTATTAGTGACATTGCACCGTCCGCCACCCGTAATGAGAAGTTTTTTACCAAGTATTGGATTTTTCTCGAGGAGCAAAACCGAGCGGCCATGCTCAGCCGCCCTGCCCGCCGCCATCATCCCGGCTGGTCCGGCGCCAATAACGACGACGTCCCATACATGATCTGTTTTTGTCTTGGCTTGCATCATTTCAATAAAAACTCACTCCGTAAAGTGAAACCCATAAACCTTTCCCATTGTACTATTCTCCCGCTCTGGTGTATAGTAGGAGTCGGCAGAAATCAAACAGGCATCTATTTGTGTTGACAGCAATTCACCACGAACATTGAAAGGAGCGAAAACGATGAGCAAGGGAATGGACCGTAAAAAGCAAACCAAGAAAGCGCCGGCCAAAACGATGAAAGAAAAAAGAGCCGCAAAGAGAGCAAAAAAGCAAGGCCAAGGTTTCATGAGGTAAAAACGGTCAAGGTCATTTAACCGCCCGAACGCTTAACGGTATACCCCTTTTTCTTAAGCGTGTCCACCAAGAGGTCCCGGTGATCGCCTTGAATTTCAATGATCCCCTCCTTGACGGTTCCGCCGCTCCCGCAGACCTGCTTGAACTCTTTCGCGAGCGCCCGGAGCCCATCCGGATGAAGGGGAACCCCGCTAATCAGAGTCATCCCTTTTCCCTTCCGCCCCTTCGTTTCGCGTGAAACCCTCACAATGCCGTCACGTTTGGACGCTGATTCTTTTGTACGGCAAACACATTGGGCAACCGGTTTACCACAATCGGGGCATATCTTGCCATGCTCGGTCGAGTAGACAATACCGGGACTCATATCTGATCTCGCTCCCTTAATCACCGTGATCGCAAGACTTCACACTGCGCATATTTTTTATCTGCTTCGTGTCGAAGCGACGCAGTTCAATCAAGACTTCTTTTTCTTTGCGTGATAAGGCCTTCACAGCGATTTCTCTCCTCAGCGCGTGAGAACGGCTTGTGCACGATTCACCATAGACCATGCTTACCGGCCTCCGGCTTCGCGTATAACGAGACGCGCGGCCGTCACGGTGTTGATTGAAACGACGCGTTAGATCGTTCGTAATGCCTGTATAAAACGAACCGTCGTTGCATCTTAGAATATAGAGAATCCAAGAATTGTCCTTACCCGGCGCGAAACAGATCGGTTCTTCCTGAGCAACTATTGGTGAGTTCATATTAAAATTATCAGGCATCTCTGTTATTCGGCCGACACTGCTGCCAACCGCGCGGGCGGGGTATGAACTGAGCCGGCATTGAATTTAAGTCTGGTGTCTCCAGAATTTCAGAATTCCCGTTACTACATATTGTTGAGGATATAAACCGGATAAATGCCTCTTATATCTCCTCCATCAATTGCTAAAATTCTAAATGTCATCGGATTCTGAGTAATGTTGACGTAAGCGATTCATCCACTTCACTTTAATAAATACTTATCGACTACCTGACCTTTTCCATATATTACGAATACTTTTTTTAGAAATTCCGCCCAGTGTTTTCCTGCCACTATGAAGGTTGTAAGTTTTTCAGTACATGTGCGAACATCGAGGCTCCTCACAATAGACAATTCACGTGTAATTGGGAATTCATATGTGAGCCATTGAACTTCTTTTATGTCTGTTTTGTCAGGGTCTAATATTCCTTCAGGGAGCTCTACTTTTTCAGGATCGTATTCTGCCGTAAACAGATTTGCCGTAGTCACAACTACAGGTATATAGATTGTTTCATTGGCAAAGTTAAAAGTGATTCTTTGAAGCACAGGATCTTTTTGGGCAAAGCCATTTAATCCTTCATGCACTTGGAGAAGTGATCTATAAATCTTTTCTTCCGTGTTTCTATTGAGCTTCAATTGATGGTTATATTCGAATGCATTGATGCATTTATCGTAATACTCTTGTGTTAAATAGTTAAGATCTGGAAACGTCAATGCCCTTTCTATATGAGGGGCCTTATCGGTAATCGAGATAAATGAGGAAGCATAATATTTATGATATTGTGTGTGCATATCTTTAATGAAAATCCAATTTTTTATTTGGGGGTTTGCCTTTTTGGCCTCAATAATTAGAAAAATAGAACCATCAAATGGAGAACTAGGTAGTTCCCCCTTAAACCAGACAGCGACTATATCAATTGTTCCCGATTGTAGCGAGGTATATGGAACTTCGACCTGATAATGATAATTTTTATTTTTTCCTATGGTGTATGCTATCCAGTCTTGAAATGGTATTCCAGTAGAATTTAGTAGATCTACTATTTCGTTTTGTTTTATTACCTTGCCCATATCGACACTCTAGGGAGATTGGAAAAGTTTCCAAGTAAAGAGTTCATCCTGGCCGGGATTTGGAATAAACCATCACGGTGATAATCAGACTTTCTGAGAGCAAAATATCACTTTGAAAAATGGGAACTGACCCTCAAATACTAAGTTTTCCACAAGGAATGGATTTAAGTTACAACCTCCTTAAGCGATCCCAGCTTTGCACCCAAAGCCCTCTTGATGCTGACGTCGATGTGATATCTCGGAAGAACAACACTGGTGAGTGCTTCTTCTGACCATACCTTTGCCACATCCTGTGTTGTCCATTGACTCGATCCTTTTAAAGCCAACGCACCAATGACAGCCTCGATCAATTGCTGTTCAAACCATTCGTGTACCACCGACTGAATTACTGAACGAGCCCCCGGTGAAGGGTATTTTTTATTCCACCGTTCTATCATGTCAGTGAAAATGCGAAAGTCGCCATTTATTAATATTAATAATTGTTCTGGAAGAAATTTGGCTGCTCTATCTTCAAGATCTGGAGGATTTCTTGTTCCTTTGTCTTCAAAAATCCACTCAACTCTTAGCTGGGGTATTGTACTTCTTATCTGTTCTGCATTTATTCCTTGCGTTGCCTGAAAGAGGGCATAAATATCTCCAGCCCGGCCTCCCTGGCCACCACCTTTATTGAATGTCCTATTCCCCGTTTTTCGTTTGTCAGTTTCTTTAGAAATACCTCCAACTGGAGGCCCCTGGTCATCAACAATTAATGGGCCAGTCTTCATGGGACGGTATCGGCTTAATTTGAACAAATCAGATATCTGTTTTAATCTTTCCCAAATTGATTGATGATCCTCTTTTACAGTAGAGGCGCTCATTTCTTCTATATGGCGCTTAATCTCGTAGGGCATCTTTTCACGGAATTCGGCGGCCCAATCTGACCAAGGCAGAGGTTCACCATTCAAAAGGAGAGCCGTACGAGAAGTATTTGACGCAAGTTGGTTCTGGTTTCCATTTATAGGTTCCAAATAAATTACTACTCGTTTATAACCAAAAATCACCCCAAAGGCCTGAAGTGTGGCCGCTCCAGCCCTACCGGTTTGCATCTCATAAAGTTCATCCTTATATAAAGCAGCAATATGCCCGCCTCCAACATAACGACCATGCGTTCCTGTTTCCTCTGATTCTTTGAGAATCCACCAATGAGCTTTGGCACCATTTAACCCAACGATTCCCGACAATAAAGAATTTTCATCAAGCCATGGTTTCATACCAGTAACTGTGCGGAGGAAGTTGTATTGGTCACCCTGTGGACGTTCCCATCCTTCCCTAGCTTTTACCGCGACGCTCTTTGGAAACTTGAAATATCGTGCGTTAAGATATCGTAACACCCAGAACGTCGGAGCAGGGGTCTCAGGAGGCGCCTGCATAGTATTTTCGTCTATGTCATTGCCAAGTAAAATGACCATGGTCCCGTGATCGTCAATCTCCTTGGGTTTGAGGGTATTGTCTATAATAGTCCAGTACTCGGCGCTACCATCTTCGCGATATATTTTTCGCACACCGTATTCATTGGTATCAGGGTCATGCCAAATATGGACCATATAGCCTATACCATCTTTCCAACTGAGATAGATCAAGCCTGCTTTGTTTCTCGGGACGGCAGCAATTTTTGCACCAATCCCATAATTACCTTCCACAGATTGCTCATGAACTGAAGAAGAGAGGCTATTAATGTATTCGACCATTTCTGCGCCGGTCATCCCAATTCCAGTATCGATAATTGTAAGTTTATAGGCTCGTGATAAAGCGTACTTGTTCCAATCAACGTCCCAAATGATCTCACCTTTTTTATCAGGTAGTGATTGGATTGCTTCGATTGAGTTTTGGGTTAGTTCTCTCACAAATTGAAGCGGAGCACAATCAGCGTGTAAGCGGTCGATCATGAAAGTCATATTCTTGACTTTCATGGGATAAGTTTCTTGGGGACCTTCTGAACGTGACAATGCACACATGGCGGGATCTCCTTTCTCTAGAGAGGTGGGTTTACGCCCCCTCTGGTTAAGGTGTCTACTCAAAGCTGGGATCAAGTGGGTGACTTTCGCCAGCGACCCGATCCACATCCTTCAGAGACATTATTGAGACGACAAAATTTGCCTTTAGAAGCAGGGAGACCCTATAACGTCAGGAGTTCTCCTTGTTTCGAAAACAGATGCATCGTAACATTGCTTACCCTATCTGTCAAGAAAAAAGCTGCCAAGCAGAAAAATACAAGACACAGTGTCAGGTCATGCATTGCACTATCTAAATTCTTCATGCGGGCCATGAGGTCATCATCTTCACTCGTCACCGAACAGAGGGCTGAGCACTTTTCAGCGTCGTCATTGCAACCTCCACCATCTCATCCCCATCGCTCATCAAAATTTGTCCATCCTGAATGGTGCAGTGCAACTTAAGATCGCGTTGGGCGAGGGCGGCCAGGGCACGGGTGGTGGCAGCAGGCAGATTGATGATAGTCAGGTTCTTTGCCCGTTCCAGTGTGGCTCGGCTCTGCTCCCACCACCGGTCGGCTTTATGACCGCCATAGGTATAAATAACAACTTGTTTCGAGCGGCCGCAGGTCTGGCGAATGCTCTTCTCATCCGGCTGGCCCACTTCAATCCACAAGTCGATGGCGCCGGTCAAATCTTTTTGCCAGAGAGCTGGCTCGTCATCGACGCCCAGCCCCTTGCCAAACAACAACGCCTCGTGGGCATGACGGGCAAAAGCCAGAACGCGCACCATCATGCGCTCGTCCGTCTCGGAGGGATGGCGCGCGATTGTCAACGCATGGCTGTGATAGTAGTGGCGGTCCATGTCGGTGATTTGCAGCACAACTTTATAAATGGTGGCGTTTAAGGCCATTACACATTCTCCGTTCAAGGCACGGGGCGGTCAGATCCTAGACCGGCCCCAGGGGCACGATGCGGGTGGGATTGATATCGTCATGGGTTATATAATAATGACGCTTAATATGATCAAAGTTCACCGTCTCGTCGATGCCGTCGTGCTGGTAGAGATCCTTTAGATAGCCGAAGAGGTTGGGGTATTCGGAGATCTTTCGGATGTTGCATTTAAAATGACCATGATAAACGGCATCGAATCGGACGAGTGTGACGAAGAGCCGCCAGTCGGTCTCCACCATGCGCGGGCCGAAGAGATAGCGCCGCGTGGCGAGGTTTGCTTCCAGCTCGTCCAGCGCGGCAAAGACATTCTTGACGGCCCGTTCGTAGGCCGCCTGGGAGGTGGCGAATCCGGCGCGATAGACGCCGTCATTGATGTTCTCATAGATATAGTCGTTGAGCTGGTCGATTTCGGTCCTCAGTTCTTGGGGGTAGAGGTCCAGCGTGTTCTTCGCAAACCGATTGAAGGCGCTGTTGAGCATCCGCATGATGTCATCGTCAGAATTGCTGACGATTCGCTTGGTGAAGGTGTCCCACAGAACAGGTACCGTAACGCGCCCCCGATAGGACGGATCGGTGGCGGTGTAGGCCTCACTCAAAAAACGAAAGCCATTGATCGGATCGTGTGAATGGCCGGGGCCGTCGCGAAAGGCCCAGCCGCGTTCATCGCGGATGGGATCCACCACGGTCATACCAATGACGCCTTCAAGCTGTTTAAGCTTTCGGACGATGATGGTGCGGTGTGCCCAGGGGCAGGCCCAGGAGACATATAAATGATAGCGGCCGGCCACGGCGGGATAACCGGAGGAGCCGTCGACCGTTACCCAGTTGCGGAAGGCATCCTCCTGCCGCTGGAATTCGCCTTTCTCAGTCTGCTCCTTGGGAAATTGGGCTTTGGTGGTCATAGCTGGAACCTCATCCCACCATAACATTTTTTGATGAAAAAGGTCAAGAAACGTAAGAGGTTCTGATCGATCTGAGGGTCCAATTTCTTGTCCCGGGCTCACGTCACTACGGCTTGAACCGGCGGGAAAATGAAATTGGATAAGCCGCCGAACGCACGGCGATCATCGGATCGGCCGCCTCGATACCGGGAACTACTGCTCCTGGCAGGAAGAGCAGTTTGTCTGCGGTGTGGCTCTCTGTCGTAGCCTTGGTAATCGTGATCGTACCCAATTCAACCTTCTTTCGGGTGTCAGGCCACGCAATCGAGGGGTCGTCGATCTTATCGCCTTGCGCGGCCACTTGCAGGACCAGCTTGAACTTGATGGGGCCGCGACGAACCCGTTCGCCAATCTCATCAACAAGGTAGTCGGGTCCCATCTTCGTGACCTGCTCTTTGGTGAGGAACTTTTGGCCGTCGACGGGCAGAATCTGATAACGACCGAACGTGACAACCCCATCCGCGTTCGTAAACTTGAACGCGTTGATACCGAAATACGCCAAGGTTGCGTAACTCACCGGGGGCGGCTTGGGAGCCTCCACGAACGCCTTCGCGATCGGATGAGAGCCCAAAAATTTCTCGAAGGCGGTTGGTTTGGGAGCGTCGGGTCCGCTCGCAGCGATCGCGAGCAAAAAGTCTCTGAACTCTTCCGACGTGGCAACGGGGAAACCGTTGAAGGAAAGGACCACCATATCCGTCTTGGACCCGTCCGGAAGTGCAAACTTCACTGCCATGCCGCGTGGCATCTCGTTTGTATCCGGGACGGTCGGTAACCCGGAACCAGCGGAGAACCGGACTGTCACGGGAACCGGGCTCTTTTGCTTTTGAAGGTGCGCGGCCTTGCTCACGGACGCTGCCGATGCGCTCGGCGTGAATGTGCCTTCCACGATAACACCCTTCGCGTGATTTACGCGCGCTCCAGGATGGACGCCGTACACGCTGGTAAAGGCGTCCACTGCCTGTTCAGGCAGCGATTTCTGACTTGCAGGTGTCTCTTGAGCAACTGCGAATGTCGGGTTAACGAGGGATAAGACAAACGATGCTGCTGCGAGTGATTTCCACATTGGTTTGTTCTCCTAGAAGGATGTTGGTTTAAGTTGTTTCATTCTTGTTTCTCCTTTGAATCGGAGTTTCAGAGGCGTTGCTCTTCCAAGTCGTACACATCGAACCAGTGATACACTACGCGATTGCGCGGGACGTACTTTTTGATGTAGTCTTCCATTTTTTCCTGCAGTTCTGGAGACAGATCACTTAGGCGCAGATCCCGTTCCCTATTGTTCCAGACGACAATATCTACACGGGAACGTTTCTTGGCATGCTCGCCAATCCACGCAGCGACTTCGTCATCGGTCGCTCCGGTGGCGACAAATGCTCTATACGCATTGTACTCAATCTCGGCGAACTTCAGCCACCGCTGATCGAGTGGACAGTTGGTGTGGAATTCGCCCTGCCAGCCGATGAGGGCGGCGCGGCACTTGTCCACCGCACGGGCGGCGAGCACGTAGCCTGCCAGTGTTTCACGCGGGCTACGCGGAAATTCTTTACCGTCCCGAAGATCGCGAGCTAGCAGTCTTACTTTTTCGAGGTTTTCTTTCATGGGTTTCTCCCTATTTGATCACATCACCACACCACCACTGGCATGAATGTTTTGGCCTGTCAGCCAACGCCCCTGGTCGCTCACCACAAAGGCCACAACGTCCGCGATATCCTGGACCGTGCCCAATCGTTTCAGCGGCGACATCTGCGTGCCCAATTCCGCGAACTGTGGACCCCCGCCGCGGAGCATGTCCGTGTCGGTGAAGCCGGGGGAAACGGTATTCACCGTTACCTTGCGTGGCGCGATCTCATGCGCGAGTCCCCTGGTAAACTGCTCCAGGGCTCCTTTGCTTCCCAGGTAGGCTGTCGCCCCTGGAAATCCCAGATGAGTGCCATCCGTCGAGATATTCACAATACGGCCGCCATCCATGATTACCCTTGCCGCTTCCTGCATCGCGAAGTAGGGGCCTTTTGCATTCAACGCGAAGATCCGGTCGAACTCTTCCTCCGTCGTCTCCGCCAACGCCTTCGGGATGAACATGCCGGCGTTGTTCACCAGAATATCCAGCCTACCGAATTTCTTCATCGTGTCTTCAATCAACCGACGAACGTCGGCCATACTACTCATATCGGCTTGAATCGAGACGGCCTTTCCGCCTCTGGCTTCTATGCCGGCAACAACTTGTTTGGCCTTATCGGCACTCTTGCCATAATTCACAACGACAGCGGCGTCCTCCTGAGCGAGCCGTTCCGCTACGGCACGGCCGATCCCGTTGGATGCTCCCGTCACAATCGCGACTTTTCCCTTGAATAACGCCATCTCTCCCCTCCTCTTCTCAATGTAATCTTGCATAGCCATGCCTAAAACAATCGCAATTCGCATGCCATGCACGTTTCAATCTCGAAGAAATCGCCCAAGTTACTGAAACTGCAAAATGGTTACGACTTGTTGTTGATCGATTCTTGTTCGGAAAGGGATACGGTGCTGAAGATGGGCTGCCGAAATATCGGCACGCGCCGAAGGATCGGCGATACAGGACCAAATCCCCACTGTGCCTCCAAGGTAAGGACCTAGAAATCTCCTACGTGGAGAATTGCAAGATTTTATACTCTACATTCCCACCAGTGTAGGCGGTTGGAAGCAGTGTAATTTAATGGTCAAGCATGTGGATTCAGACATAGGCAATCCCCTCTTGTTTCTTCCCGAAAGCGTTGTACAATAAATCCACTGCATCATGGAAGATTACGCATGCAAATCAGCAATCATCGTTCTCTGACCTGCTCCAATATGTTGTACCACTTTTCATGTTAGTTCCGCCGTGAATTGACCTGCTCCCGAAACTAGACACTTTGAGCACTTAAAATTGGCTTTCTTGATTTATTTTTTCCACTTGCAGGTGTTAATACCCAAAAGGGCGTTGAGGGGGCAGTAGTTGAGAAACCCTGTGATCAGCCCCACAGCAGCCAACACAAAAGATATAGTTTTCCCGACCGCGCCAAGGTTGCCAAACAGGCCGATTGAGAGAAAGAGTAGCCCCAAGACAATCCGTGCGGTCCGGTCAATCCCACCCACATTTTTTGCCAATGCCATGGTGAACTCCTTTTTTGACGATCAAGTTTTGGCAAATTGGATATTAGCATAGGATGGGCTGTAAATACCATGATTTCAATCCTCAAGACCTTGTCAGGGCAAGTTATACTTTTTTCCTGTAATAAACAGTTGAAAGAAATTAATGAAAGGTATAGATTACAAACAGAAATTGCCTTTTTAGACTATTAAAGGGTTACAAAATAATATGCCGATTATGCCTTGATCACAAATTGAGGAGTCAGGCAGAACAGGCCAGCCACGTTTTTAATCGATCGAGATTCAACCCCCATAGAGAGTGACCACAAGAAATCGGTTGATTTTTAACGCTCACCATATCCCAGAAATGCCAGACCTTCAAAGGTTAATTCACATAAAAATGAGATTATTTATAATCACCGTAAAATAACACCATGCGCCTTCCGAGGATCGGAGTAGTATATCTTGCCATCCTTCTCCTCTTCTCCTGGGAGAGAATTCCCCAGGCAGGATCAGATCCCTCTGTTATTCAGGTCAGTAGCCGTCACTTCTTTTTCCGATTCCACGAGCAGGACCAGTTCTACATGGACCGGACCATAGTCAGGGCCGAGGCCCTGTATGAGAAGATCGCCCAGGACATCGGCTTTGTACCTACAGAACCAATCGGGGTGATCATGGCCTACACGGAGGAAGAATTCAATCAGTTTCAGCCGGAGGGCGATCGACTCCCACAATGGGCGGTGGGTGTCGCCTATCCAGATTTGAACCTTATGGTGATCCGCTCTCCTCGACTGGTAGCAGGCACCCAAGAGAATCCACTCGAAACCTTTACCCATGAACTCTCCCACCTCATACTGGCAAGGCAATTTGGAAAATACCCCATTCCACGGTGGCTCAACGAAGGACTCGCCATGTACGAAGCCTATGAATGGAGTCCCTCACAAGATCTGCTCATGGCCCGTGCTGTCCTCTCCGAGCGGCTTATATCCTTGGACCAGCTCACGCAGGTCTTTGGTGGGGAGAGCTTCGAGATCCAACTGGCCTATCTTCAGAGTTATAGCCTAGTGAACTACCTCATCTCCACCTACGGACGCGAGGACTTCCACTCCTTTGTCCTGCAACTTGCCGGTGGGCAGCCTTTCGAGCAGGCGTTGCAAGAGACATTTCTCCTATCTCCTCAATCCTTCGAAGACGGATGGAAGCGTTATCTGAGGCTTCGCTTTAACTGGATTCCGATCCTCACCAGTACAGCCGCCCTCTGGTTTCTCATTTCATCCTCCCTTTTCGGGATCTATCTCATTCGAAAACGCAAGAACCGCAGGATCCTACAGGAGTGGATTAGAGAAGAACAACGGGAGGAAAAAGACAATTAGGTGCCCGCCAAAGATGAACCCCGCCCTTAACTAGGGAGGTGTATCAAAAACGGGCTCAGAGAACAATTTTCTTTCAAATGGCTTGTGATTTCAAATAACCCGGCAGCACCTCTTCCAGGGAGGCCAGCGTCACCGAAAAATTCTGTGCGGTCGTCTGATCGGTGGCGATGTTGTCCTCTTCCAGCATCAGAAGCTGGTCTCGCGTAAGCGGCGATCGTGGAAGAAGTGACTCCATCAAGGCAGCCTGAAATCGCATCGCGGGCATGGGAAGATGGATTTTGAGTCGCCGCTTTCCTTTGATCTTCATCAAGAGATCCATCAGCCCCTCCATGGAATAGATCCGAGGTCCTCCCAGTTCATAGGTTTTCGCCTCGGTCTTGCCTCTCTCCAACGCTTGAATAAAATAATCCACCACATTCTCTACCCAGATCGGCTGCAACCGGTTATTCCCAGGACCGATGATGGGAAGGATTGGGCTTGAGTCGATAATCTTGGAGAAGAGATTCATAAACCGATCCTGAGCGCCAAAGATGATCGAAGGACGAAAGATCGTATAGGAAAGCCCACTGCCTCGCACCGCTTCCTCGGCAACCCACTTGGTTTGATGATACTGGCTTCGCGCATTCGGGCGAGTTCCCAGCGCGCTCATCTGAAGATAACGCCTCGCTCCGGCCTCGCCGGCCATCTTGACCATCGCCTCGGTCCCCATCCGGTGAATTCTGTCATACGTCCCCTTTCCCACTTGAACCAGGATTCCCACCAAGTGGATGACAGTCTCGACCCCCTCAAAAGCCGACCGGAAACTCTCCGGCCAAAGGAGGTCGCCATCTATCCACGTTAAATGAGGATGTTCCAAAAGCTTTCGGCGCAGACGGTTACGTACCAGGCAGCGGACCATCTCATTTCTCTCCAACAATCGCTGAAGGAGCGCTCTTCCCACAAATCCAGTGCTACCTGTGATGAAGATCATGATCCCATCTTATATCATGTTGACTTCTTGCTTCAACTGGATTATGGAATAGAACCAGGGATAAAACAATATGTCTTTTAAGACGAGTAATACATGTTATACCATCATGCCGTGATAATTTATGTCCAGGATTTGAGCCTCCAGTGGAATATCAGATGAGTGGAAAGCAGCAGGGCAGATCCATTTAGTTGTAGAGATTAAGATTTAATCTATTAGACAATGTCAGAAAGGATGTGGACTACTTCCAGTACTAAACAACATTAAAGCCTACCCCAGAATACAATATTTCTAATGTTAATCGTTGGATGATAGGTATTTGCTTTTGAGGCCTCAACCCCAATCCCCCAACGAACCGCCCGTTGCTACCCAAATTAGCCTCAATATAGAGAATCTTGCCGGGGAGCGGCTCCGAAGGATCGCGGAGGGACTGTCTCCCGGAGAAGTAACGTTCTGGAGAGGGTCACGACTCAGCCTTGCGCAGATTTGCTGGGATGCTCCAGCCCTCTGGATTGTCCTGTACCTTCCATCGTCGATGCAACCACAGCCACTGTTCGGGTTGTTGCCGTATCCAGCTTTCAACCAGTCTATTGAGTCGCTCGGTGTTGTGGCGGAGGTTGGCGTCCCGATCTTCATAGGGCGTCTCCAGTACCAACTCGGGCTCGATACATAGCACATGAGCGCCGCTCCGGCCTTTGCGGTAGGTCCATAACGGTACGATCGGTGCACCGGTCTCGAGGGCAAAGCGCGTCGGCGCGGGGGTTGTGGAGGCAAGTTGCCCAAAGAACTCACAGACGATACCACGGTAAGGAAGCATATGCTGATCGATAATAAAGACAACGATCTCTCCACGCTTGAGCACTGCGCGTATGTCATCCTTCGAGCGCTGGGGCGCGATCAGTTTAAGACCGGCCCGCTCGCGAGCCCCAAAGATAAAGCGATGGGCTGGTGCCCAATGCATCGTTTTGACGATGGCATTGATCGGCACCCCTCGGATCGCTTGAGAGCAAGCGGCCAAGTCGTAGTTTCCCATGTGAGCGGTCACGACGATCACTCCTTTGCCGCGCTGCAGTGCCTCTTCCAAGGTGTGCCAGTTCCTGCGCTCGACCAGCATTTCACTCTGAGCTTGTGTCAGAGTGGGCAAACGAAAGACTTCAACTCCAAACATGCAAAGGTTTTCAAAACAACGTCGCACGATGCGGCGCTGCGCACGCTGGGACAGTTCAGTTCCGAAAACCCGCGCGACATTTCTCCGTGCGACCAGCCGGCGTATTGGGATAATATAGTACCAGAAGAGACCGATGGCCCGGCCGATCCTAAGCGCCCAGGAGAGCGGCAACGCCTGGAGGAAGGAACTGGTGAGTTTTAAGATCCAATCACTCAACGGCCACCCAAATCCATTCTACCATACATTTTGCTCTACGCTGCCACAACGGGCAGCTTTCCTCTTACTTGTTGCGCCAGGTTCTGGATAAAGTCAACGCAACTGCCAGACGTAGGCGCCCGCTCAAAGTGGGTGATTCCTGTGTTGCTGAGGGGTCATACCCTCTTTCTCTCCATAATCGTTAATTCTCAGGTTCCATTAATTCGAGGGAGGGTCAAGGTGGAATCCTTAGAAGGATATGGCTTTCATCAAACTTTGCTTGTTTTCTAGTCTTATCTTGTAATTGATTCTGCCGAAGGGGGGATTTGAACCCCCACGGACTTGCGCCCACTAGACCCTGAATCTAGCGCGTCTGCCAGTTCCGCCACTTCGGCATATAAAAGCAATGATGAGTTATGGGTAATGAGTTGCGAGGATAAACGACGATATGGCATATTACCAAAGGGGAAATGGACAAGTCAAACAATAGGAGAGGTTTGGAACAAAGAAGGTTTAGATAGGCTTCAGGGGAATGCTGCCACCGGCCCCCAGTTGGGCCTCCACGGCTTCGATGACCGAAAGATGGCTGTTGGCAATATCGCTGAACGTCTTGATTTGTTGATCCCGGTCTGTGACCTCCAAGGCCTTGGTAGGCTGCTCACGCCCCAGCCAGCTTACTTTTTCCCAGGTGACTTCTTCAAAACCCTTTACCTTTAAGACAGCCTCCTTGAAGCCCGGCCTTGCCCCTTCGGCCTGGACCTGGAATCGGGTCCCCAGGAAGTTCTCGCTCTTAAAGCAGATCCCAAACCAGCAGCGATGATCCTTAAATTTAAAATGCCAACCATTGAACACATTATGGATCTGGGCCCTCCCCACCAGAATCTTGTAGTCGATGGCCACCAGGGTAAAAATCTGGCTTAAGAGCCGTTTAAAATTCATCTCCAGCTTTTCGTACTTCTTAATCAACTCCAGATCTTCAGGCTTAATGGGCGCATAAGGTTCCATGGTCTAATCCTTCCTATCTAATAGTTCCGACTATAGCATAATTGCCGCATCCAAGCAAGAACTCTGTCATTCCACAGTCCTATTCGGAGTGATTAATTTCATAATAATAACAGCCAGCACAGGTATTTGTTGAGACATTAATGGGTGTGGATTCTCCTTGCCCCAGGCAAAAATTTCTGCCTTGGTTATCAATCACACAGGGGTGACCCATCGGAAAAGATTCTGTGCCGATCACCTTTCCCTGACCAATCGGACCATCTAGATAGGTAAACATAACCTTAATATCATACGCTAAGGTATGGAGGCTGCCGGATGGGGTATTATTCTGTATCAATCCTGTAAAGACAGCATGACCTTGACCATCCGGGGCCTCTGATGCACCTGCAATCTCCAACTGCACATCGGGCTGTCGTAATGGCGGGTTATCATCACGAAGGATAAAATCAAAATCTGCAAAACCCAAAGGTATAGCAGCGCCAGGGGTTTCAAAACTGCCAGTTTCCTGGGGATCTAAACAGGTGTGTTCCTCGAGGCCGCTTAATAAAGTATAGGTGCTTCCATTAACCCCAGCAGTAGGTAGCGTCCCGATACGCGTGTTATTTTGATCCAAAAAATGGAATTGTATGAAAACAAAACATCTTATTGTAGCCGTCTGATTCGTCAATTCTCCGAGAAATTGAACAGAATTGCCAGTTTGCTTAAAATTGATCCCTGCCTTTCCACCATTGACCATGATGGGATCTGTGGGTTGAGGTGGAACAGTGAGGTCTGAAAAATCGGCTTCCGAACCACAGCCCCAGAGAAGAACTAGGCACAATGATATGATAATTTGTTTCTTAACCACGAGACACCGTATAGGATGGCACAAGCTGCTCTGGATGGTAAGATTCTTTGACTCGTCTGATATTTTCTAGGCCGGAATCATCCAGCACATTAATACAGGCGTATTGCTCAAGCTCTTGGCAAAATTTCCAGAACAGGAACTGGGACAACCCCTTGACCCGGAGATCAGAAATCTCCAGAAGGATACAAAAAAGCGAGGGCCTCAGCTCAAACCCGAAGGTGTAACCCTTCACTTGTCCATTAATCTTCACTACACGGCCCACCAGCCCTAAATCCTGCCAATGCTCCATGGCCCGACAGTGAGCAGACGTGGCATCCTCCATCAGGGCCCGATAATAAGAATCCTTAAACTTTCCCTGACGCATGGATTTCCAGTCATCCAATAACTCCACGCACTGCAAAAAGTCTTCGGAACTGTAAGACTCAAAAGAGGGTTGGTAATGGCGCAAGAAACTGTTGATGGCCCAGCGCTTGGATTTGTAAGAATCCCCATGTAGTCCAGCCAGGGCCTCCCTCCGGTAGACATATTCATAAGTATTCAACCGGACACCAAATCCCATTCCTGCATATAGCCCTGCCGTATCTTCACCCACATTCTCGATACGGGAAATGGCCGGATTGCTATTTAATTGATCCATCAAGTAAAAGGATTCCTTGACCGCCTGAGGGCTAAAACCGCTTCCTAGAGGAGGCAACGGCATATAGTAATTCCCATCGTATTGGGCAAACAGGCAGAGGTGATCATCTACCAAGGTCCAGTAATAGTTGAAAAAGTCCTGCCAGATAAATAGTGAAGGTACAGAATAAGTAGAAAGTTGTGAAGGAACCGAGTAAAGATATCGTCTGAGTAAGGGATTATTTTTAAAACTGAGTGGAGATAAGGCAGTCAGACCTGATTCGATCAGTGTCCCTTTCACTTTCCTTGTCCTTTTAAAGCTCGGGTCAAGCTCTCGACGGGATATAGAAAAATCACATCATCCTGATGCCGCTGGATGAGTGAGGGATTGCCGTTTACCACTTGCCGCATTGCGGAGGATTCCAGGAGTGAAGCTACTTCTTGTACATACTGCGACATTGCGGCATCCTCTATATGTTCCTTAACATAGGGACACTTCGTATCCAGCCCAACAACCACACCCTCACTTTGTTCATCCTGCATCAAAGCGACTGGGTAAAGCTGGCAGTCCAGGGGCCTGACTTCGTAGATCTTGCAATGTCCATTTTCTGGATTAAAGCATGGACAGATATAGCCCTCTGCCTCTGGTAGAGGGTTGGGAACTAGACTAATCTGGCAGCCTTCGGGATTCGGGAAAAACTCCGGAGAGATCCCCGCCCGAATGGCTGCCTGGATTTCCTCACGGGTGAAGAAAGGCCTGAGGAAGCTGTCTTTTTCGGGAAACCGACAGCAGACATCGCATGAAAAACATCGTTTGCTGGGAACAATTTGAGGTATTGGGATTGCTGAATTGCCCATTGAATGCCCTATCTTTAACTATAGCATAGGACCCCTTGAGATTCCAGGAAAACATTATATCCTATTGATTTTAAATATAGAATTATTTTTTAGGGTTTGCTTCTCAGGGCATCGGAACGCTTGCCGGCGGCTTCGATGAGCATGGCAAACATCTTTTCCTTGCCATCCCATTTATAGGTGGGAAACTGCACGCTTGGGGGAACGGTGGGCACGGGTCCAAGTGTTGAGGCCTGGCCGTCTTGGTCCTTGAGGTGATTGATGTAAACACCCAGCAAGCCGTTTTTCTGGGCCATGGATTGTTCGATGGTGTACTGCACATAGGGTTGGTTCTTGGTGTCTGTGCCGACTAAGACCACCGTAACAGCAGTGTCTTTGAGCTTTTCACAGATCAGGCGTTTGATCTCTTCGTCCCCTTTCTGCTTTGCTTTTTCGTATTCGGCCGGATCGAAAAATCCTTCGATGTCTTGTGGTGCGATAGCATGACAATTGCGAACCTGGTTGGCACGCCAGAAGTCTTTTTCAAAATGAAAACCGATATACACCCGTCGAGCCATGATTCATCCCTTTATGAACACGAATAGCGAGCGCAATCCTCGCACCCTGCGGCGGGGTTCTTCAATTCCTTACCCAGTAATCTTGTGGAAAATCATCCACACGGATCGCTTCTCGTCGGGCCATTTCGGCAGCCTTGACCAGGTCTGCCTCTTTTTCGTCGATCACACCCACCTTCACGGCCTCCTGCAGGAGAGATTCCTGATTGGCTGGCTTCAACATTCTAGACTGAATGGCCTTGTGGAGCCTCTTTTCTATGGCCTCTGCCTCCACAATTTTCTTTAATGCCATCTCCATAATCTCCATAGGCTCATCCTTGCCCACAGCAGTATAGATTCCGGCAGTTAAACGGTCCCGTGCCTCAGAGGGTTCCATCAACACACCCGCCACCTGACGTCCAATTTCATCACTCGGGACTTTGTAGTGTTTACCGGTCGGGAATATCAGAAGTCTTAACAACCAGGCCACTGGGCGGCTTGGAAAATTCTGGATGATCTCATCCAGGCGTTCCTGGATATTGTGCAGGGAATACTCACAAGCCCATTGCAGGAATGGAAGATCGTCTTGAGGCGACCCGTCATCCTTAAAGCGTTTCAGGCTGGCTGAAGCCAGATAAAGATGGCTCAGGACATCAGCCAGTCGACCCGAAATATGTTCCTTTCGTTTTAATGCTCCTCCCAGCACCAGCATGGCCATGTCGGAGGCCACGGCAAAAGCTGTACTCATTCGGGTGAGTTGACGGAAATAGTGGCTGGCTGAACTATCTGAAGGCACCGAAACCAGCCGTCCTCCGGTCAACCCCATAAACAGGGAACGGGCCACATTGCTGATGAAGAACTTAGCGTGCTCGAACAAAGCACGGTCAAACCGCATGGAAGATCGAACCGGATCGGGATCGCTAACCGCCCGCATCTCTTTGAGGATATAAGGATGGCAACGAATGGCCCCCTGCCCGAAAATAATCAGGCTTCGAGTTAAGATGTTCGCTCCCTCCACGGTAATCCCAATGGGAAGGGACTGATACACATTCCCCATGAAATTGCGGGGTCCCAGGCAGATGCCTCTTCCTCCCAGCACGTCCATGGCATCATTCACCAGGCGACGCATGTGTTCGGTGAGGTGGTACTTCACAATAGCCGAGATGACGGAGGGTTTTTCACCTAAATCCACTGCCCCGGCTGTCATAACCCGGGCGGCTTCCATGAGATAGGCATAACCCCCAATTCTGGACAGGGCTTCTTCTACACCCTCAAAGTGGCCGATGGACATCTTAAACTGTTTTCGGATGCGGGCGTAGGCCCCCACCGTCCGGCTTACTAACTTACCCGCGCCGGTGGACAGGGCAGGCAAGGAGATGGAACGGCCTGCGGCCAAGCATTCCATCAGCATTTTCCATCCCTGGCCGGATCTGTCCACACCACCAATAATCCAGTCGATGGGGATAAAGACATTACGTCCGCTGTTGGGACCATTCTGAAAAGAAACATTTAAGGGAAAGTGCCGACGGCCGATGGAAATCCCTGGGGTATTCGTGGGGATCAGTGCCACCGTGATTCCCAGTTCCTCTTTGTTCCCCAGCAGATGGTCGGGGTCATAGAGTTTAAAAGCCAAGGCCAAGACGGTGGCCACGGGGCCCAGAGTGATGTAACGTTTTTCCCAGTTCAACCGGATTCCCAGAACATCTTTTTTTCCCCCAAACTCTCCCCGGCAGACCACACCGTTATCGGTCATGGACGCGGCATCACTTCCGGCGTCCGGACCCGTCAAGCCAAAACATGGGACTTCTTCACCGCGGGCCAGACGGGGCAGATAGTAGTTTTTCTGCTCCTCGGTCCCATAGTGATAAAGAAGTTCTGCAGGGCCTATGGAGTTGGGGACCATCACCGTCACGGCCGATGTCATGCTTCGGCTGGCCACCTTCATAACCACGGCGGAATGGGCCAGGGCAGAAAACTCCAGCCCTCCATATTTTTTGGGGATGATCATTCCAAAAAAACCTTTATCCCTCATAAATTGCCAGACTTTTTCAGGGAGATCGTGGAGTTCTTCGTTAATTTGCCAGTCATCAATCATCTGGCATACCTCTTCCACAGGGCCGTCCAAGAAGGCCTGCTCCTCGGCGGTTAAGGTGGGCTTCGGAATCGCCAGAAGTTTGTTCCAGTTAGGACGTCCGCTGAACAGTTTAGCGTCCCACCAGACGGTGCCTGCCTCAATGGCTTCCCGTTCCGTCTGGGACATAGGGGGCATTCTCTTTCGGAATAGGCGTAAAACCCAATCACTCATCAATTTGCGCCTTAAAAAATTGACGTTCAGGGACAAGGAAGCCACCAGAAAGGCGATCCAGGCAAAAGCAATAGTGAACCCTGAAGAATGGGTAAAGGCAGTCCAGACACCCAGCCCCACTGCTACGGCCAATGTCCAAACCATCCCTGAGGCTTTCCTCGCAGCCAGCACCCAGATGATCAGACCTACCGAAACAAATGCTACAATATATGACAAAGGTTCAGGCATCATCTTAATGACCCACTCCTTTCTTTGTCAGTTGGTCAATGGCCAGGTCTAAAGGTATACAAAAAGCCAATTTAAGTTGAACTCGTAGCCACCCCTCTCTTTAAGTATAACACCAAAATTAAATAACTAAAAATAAAAACAGAAGTCCTGAGGAAAATACAAACATCGACTTGACTTGATGAAAACGTAGACAGAAAAACTGGAAAGATGATCTAGTTTGGGGTCCGGTAATCCCGGGCCAGGAGGACGTAATTTTCAGCACTTTGCCGGATCTTAGCGACTTCTTCATCGGTTAGAGAGCGAACCACCTTGGCCGGCAATCCAAAGGCTAGGCTACGGGGCGGGATAACCGTCCCCTCCGTCACTAATGCCCCCGCCCCAATGATACACTCTTCCCCCACCTCCGCCCCATCCAAAAGAACGGCCTTCATCCCAATGAGACACCGATCGTTGATCACACAGCCATGGAGGGTAACTCCGTGGCCGAGCGTGATCTCATTTCCCAGGATCAAGGGCCATCTCACCCGTGTGACATGAAGGAGTGAACCATCCTGAATATTCGTTCTTTTTCCGATCCGGATAAAATGGACGTCGCCTCGAACCACCACCTGAAACCAGACACTGGAGTCCTCTCCAATTTCCACATCTCCGATGACCTGAGCGGTTTCCTCCACAAACACTGAAGGATGAATTTTAGGCAATGTCCCTTTATAATCCCGGATCATAGTCTTCAAAAATAACATACTGTCCTAGTTTTTTCAATCCGGAGCCCACTCCAAACAAGAATGGCGGAAGTAAACTCTTCCGCCATTCTTATTTCTCAAGCTACGTATTACTGTCAGCTTTCCTAACCGAAAACGATATGTCTATCTAAAAGTTTACTCGTTACCCTGCTGGTACCGTTGTTGTCGTGGTGCTGGTGGTTGTCGTAGTCGTTGTGGGTCGTGTCGTCGTAGTTGTTGATGTGGTTGTCGTGCTGGTAGTGGTCGAGGTTGTCGTTGGCCGGGTGGTGGTCGTTGTACTCGTTGTAGTGGTCGTTGTGGTTGATGTAGTTGAGGTGGTTGTCGTGGTCGTCGTTGGCCGTGTTGTTGTTGTGGTACTCGTCGTTGTGGTGGTCGTCGGCCTGGTGGTTGTCGTTGATGTACTCGTCGTGGTTGTTGTTGGCCGAGTCGTAGTCGTTGTAGTTGTGGTTGTGGTAGTAGTCGGCCGTGTGGTTGTTGTAGTACTCGTCGTTGTTGTCGTCGGCCTAGTGGTCGTCGTGGTACTCGTTGTGGTCGTGGTGGTCGGTCTTGTCGTCGTAGTGGTGGTGGTTGTGGTAGTAGTCGTCGTGGTGGTGGTAGTCGTGGTCGTCGAAGGAGTCGTGTTGAGGAGGATGGATACATTATTACTGAGGGATAGGGCGCTTTCGCCAAAATTCGCCACCGCCAGGTCCAGCTTCCCATCCCCATTCAGATCCCCCATCGCTACAGAGTGAGGGCCATTCCCCACGTCAAAGTTGGTGGCTGCCCCGAACGAGCCAGTGCCATCCCCCAGCAGGATCGAGACATTATCGATGCCCTCATTCGCCACCGCCAGGTCCAGCTTCCCATCCCCATTCAAATCCCCAACCGCCACAGAATTCCAAGTGGAGGGACTGCCAACAGGAAAGTTCCTAGCCGCCCCAAAAGAGCCAGTGCCATCCCCCAGCAGGATCGAGACTGATGGGACCTGAATGCTGTTACCAAACAGACCCACCACCGCCACGGCCAGATCCAGCTTTCCATCCCCATTGAAATCCTCAACCGTCACAGAATGCTGGTTAAAGCCTGCCGGAAAGTTGGTGGCAGTCCCGAAGGAGCCAGTGCCATCCCCCAGCAGGATGGAGACATTCCCACCCGTTGCTGCCACTGCTAGATCCAGCTTTCCATCCCCATTGAAATCCCCAACCGCCACAGAGAACGGGCCCGTTCCCACGACAGAGTTGGCAGTCGCCCCAAAGGAGCCAGTACCATCCCCCAACAGGATCGAGAGATTACTGCTGATTTCATTTGCCACCGCCAGATCAAGATTTCCATCCCCATTGAAATCCCCAACCGTCACAGAGATTGGGCCACTTCCAACCGCAAAGTCAGTGGCTGGACCGAAAGATCCGGCGCCATTTCCCAGCACGATCGATACTGTCGAGGCCTGAGTGCCGTTAAAATTTGCCACGGCCAGATCCAGCTTTCCATCCCCATTCAAATCCCCAACCGCCACAGAGACCGGTTCAATCCCCACGGCAAAGTTGGTAGCCGGCCCAAACGAGCCTGTGCCATCCCCCAGCAGGATGGAGAGATCATCGCCAAAATTCGCCACCGCCAGGTCCAGCTTCCCATCCCCATTCAGATCCCCCATCGCTACAGAGTGAGGGCCATTCCCCACGGCAAAGTTAGTGGCGGGGCTAAACGAAACAGATTGAGCAAAACCGGTTCCGAACAGCAGAAAAACACCCAAACCGATGGTAAAGAGTGAAAGTCCAATTGCCTTTGATCTCACTTCCGAACCATCCATTCGACTCAAATTCCTTCTAAGTTGAAATTCGTGAAGCAGACAGTTCCGTTCTAAATATTTAATAATGCCAATGTGCATAGCACTAAAACCTTAAAAGGCCGCGCGATTCCCTCCGATCGCTCGGCCTTACTGTGCCTGCCATGATTCATGGGAAACATTTGTTCCCATGATCCACCTCGCCTCTCGTTATCAATCAGTTTTTTTAGGTAATAAGTTCCGTCTCTCTCTAAGTATTTAAAATATAAATAAAAAACAAGCAAGTTTTATACCACATCCCACAATGCTGTTGGATGTTTCTTCCTAACTATTGGATTTTTAAAATTAAAATAATAAAGTATTCACTTCCATTTCTCCTGATCATAAAATCCTCGAGATAAAAATTTTCTTTTTATCTGTAGCACTTTGCTTCTAAAAGAAGTATTTATTTATAAGAGGCTTATAGATATATCACGAAGTGCAAAATTATAAAAAACGATCCGAAAAGTCCGGTTGACAAGGCACTCTTGATTCAATTACAATGGCTTTTTGCCATCGTGATATCAATATATTGTGGTTAGGCCGTTATAAAAGGCGGGCACATCATTATGAAGCAACCCAAGATTACTGCGGATATCGAGTCCGTACTGAAGGAACGACGGGTCTTCAAACCCACCCCCTCTTTTAGTCGACAGGCCCACATCAAAAACCGCCAGGAATACGATCGGCTGTTCAAGATGGCCAACAAAAATCCCGAACGGTTCTGGGCCTCCATTGCCAAGGAACTACATTGGTTTAAACCCTGGAAAAAAGTCCTGGAGTGGAAGCCCCCCTTCGCGAAATGGTTTGTGGGGGGGAAAACCAACATCTCCTATAATTGCCTGGACAGGCATCTTACCACCTGGCGAAAAAACAAGGCGGCCCTGATCTGGGAAGGTGAACCTGGAGATAGCCGTACCCTGACCTATCAGGAACTTCACCAGGAGGTTTCTAAATTTGCCAATGTCCTCAAATCCATGGGGATCTCTCCTGGTGACCGGGTAGCCATCTATATGCCCATGATCCCAGAACTCCCCATTGCCATGTTGGCCTGTGCCAGAATCGGGGCGACCCATAGCATTATTTTCGGTGGATTCTCGGCCGAGGCACTAAAAGATCGAATTAATGATGCCAAGGCCAGGTTGGTGGTCACGGCTGATGGTGGGTATCGAAAGGGTACGGTGGTTCCCCTGAAACAAAACGTGGATGAGGCCCTTAAAAGCTGCCCCTCTGTAGAACAGGTGATCGTGTGTCGCCGGACGGGTAACCCGGTGGATATGGACTCCAGCCGAGATCATTGGTGGCATAAATTGATGGAAACCGCTTCTCCTGTTTGCCCTGCGGTTCCCCTCGATTCGGAACATCCGCTCTTTATTTTATATACGAGCGGGACTACAGGAAAACCCAAAGGGGTGGTCCATACCACTGGAGGGTATCAAGTTCAAACCTACATCACCAGCAAGTGGGTCTTTGATCTCAAAGACGAGGACACTTACTGGTGCACGGCCGATATCGGCTGGGTCACCGGCCATAGTTACATCGTCTATGGCATTCTGGCTAATGGAGTCACCAGCGTGATGTATGAAGGCTCACCCTTGCATCCCAACCCAGACCGTTTTTGGGAAATTATCGAAAAATATCGTGTCAATGTCTTCTACACCGCCCCCACCGCCATCCGCACCTTCATGAAGTTCGGGGACGAATGGCCACAAAAACATGACTTAAGCAGCTTGCGTCTCCTAGGGACGGTGGGAGAACCCATCAACCCCGAGGCCTGGATGTGGTATTACCGGGTCATTGGCCAAAAACGTTGCCCCATTGTGGATACCTGGTGGCAGACTGAAACCGGCTCTATTCTAATTACCCCTTTGCCGGGGGCCATTTCCACGAAACCTGGCTCGGCTACTCTTCCTTTTCCTGGCGTTGCAGTGGATGTCGTGAACAAACAGGGAGAACCGGTTCCGGCCAACCAAGGGGGTTATCTGGTCATCAAGAAGCCCTGGCCCTCTATGCTCAGGACCATCTATGGCGATCCTGAAAGATATAAGAAGCAGTACTGGAGTGATATCAAGCTCAAAGATCCGAAGACCGGTGGATGGTGTTATTTTACGGGCGATGGGGCCAGAAAAGATAAGGACAGTTACTACTGGGTAATGGGAAGGGTGGATGATGTGATGAATGTGGCCGGGCACAGATTGGGGACTATGGAGGTGGAAAGCGCCTTGGTCAGCCATAACCACGTGGCCGAGGCGGCCGTGGTGGGTCGGTCGGATGCCATTAAAGGAACTGCGATTTTTGCCTTCGTCACCTTGGAAATGGGTCATCAGCCCTCGGACCAGCTCAAAGAGGAATTGTGTAAACATGTGGTCAAGGAGATTGGCCCCATTGCCAGACCGGACGAAATCCGGTTCACCGAGAACCTGCCCAAGACACGGAGCGGAAAGATTATGAGGCGCTTACTGCGTGAAATTGCGGCGGGAAGCGCCACCTTTGGGGACACCACCACCCTGGAAGACATATCGGTTCTAGCCAAACTACGCCAGGACGATGAGGAGTAGATAAGCGAGCATCGGGCTTGGCCCGTGCGAGCGCGGGGCGTGGGGGCATCGGAGGGCGCACGCTGCGACGAGTAAGGAGCAGCAGGTTGTGCGCGCCGCCGAGACGGTGAGGCCGGCCGGATTCCTCAAGTGTAAGCCCGCACGGGCCCCCACAGATAAATGAGGAAGTTTCATGAAGTTAGCCATTGGCAGCGATCACGCCGGCTTTCAACTCAAAAAACAGGTCTTGGATCACTTAAAGCAAAAAGGAGTTGAGGTCACAGACTTTGGAACCGAGAAGGATGAATCTGTGGATTATCCTGATTTTGGGATGCGAGTGGCCGAGGCGGTCTCTAAGGGGAAGGCAGAACAGGGTATCCTCCTGTGTGGTTCAGGGATCGGTATGTCCATCGTGGCCAATAAATACAGAGGAGTCAGGGCCGCCCTCTGTTATGATACCCAGACCGCCAGGCTGAGCAGGCAGCATAATGATGCAAATGTCTTGGTGATGGGCGGCCGATTGCTTGAGGCATCTCAGGCCATGGAGATTGTGAAGACCTGGCTTGAGACAAAATTCGAGGGAGGCCGTCACGTCCGAAGGATCCAAAAGATTTTAGAGATCGAAAAAAACAATATGAACAGCCATGATGTTACATCTAATAATAAAGATTCAAAATAAAGCCAGCCATTCAAATAAGGCGGGGAACTAAATACCATGTCCAGGTTGAAAGAGACTGACCCAGAGATTTATGAGGCCATACGCCGAGAGGTGAAGAGAGAGCAGGAACGCATCATCCTGATTGCCTCCGAAAACTATGCCAGCGAGGCTGTACTGGAAGCCCAGGGTTGTGTCATGACCAACAAGTATGCCGAGGGATATCCAGGAAAGAGATACTATGGGGGCTGCGAATTTGTGGATGCGGCCGAATCTCTGGCTATTGCCCGGGCCAAAGAGTTGTTTGGGGCAGAGCATGCCAATGTCCAACCCCATTCCGGGACTCAAGCCAATATGGCGGTCTACCTGGCCTTGCTGAAACCCGGTGACTCCATCCTTTCCATGAATCTGGCTCATGGTGGCCATCTCTCCCATGGGCATTCGGTCAACTTTTCTGGAAGTCTCTTCCGGCCTATCTTCTACGGCGTCCGTCGTGAAACCGGTATGATCGATTGTGACGAGGTGGAATCCCTGGCCCAGCAGCACCGGCCACGGATGGTGGTGGTGGGAGCGAGTGCCTACTCCAGGATTTTTGACTTTCAACGGTTCAGGCAAATTGCAGACGGTGTGGGGGCTACTTTCATGGTGGACATGGCCCACATTGCAGGACTGGTGGCGGCCGGTGTGCATCCCAGTCCGGTTCCAGTAGCTGACATTGTGACCAGCACCACTCAGAAAACCCTTCGGGGGCCCCGGGGAGGTCTGATTTTGTGCAAGGCCCAGTTCGCCAAGGCCATTGATCGGGCCGTCTTCCCAGGCACTCAAGGGGGACCGCTCATGCATGTGATCGCGGCCAAAGCCGTGGCCTTTAAAGAAGCCATGACACCCGAATACAAAGCTTACCAGCACCAAATTGTGGAGAACTCCAAGACCCTGGCCGAGGCCCTAAAAGGCCATGGTTTTGAGATTGTTTCGGGTGGAACAGATAATCACCTCTTTCTGGTGGACCTGCGGTCTAAGAACCTTACAGGCCGGGATGCAGAAATTGCCCTGGACATGGCGGGTATTACGGTGAACAAAAATGCCATTCCTTTTGATGATAAACCTCCCGCCGTGACCAGCGGAATTCGGTTGGGCACCCCCAGCGTAACCACCCGTGGGATGACCCCCAAAGAGATGGAGCAGATTGCGGGAATGATTCATGAAGTCCTAGAAAAACCGGAAGACCAAAAGGTCCGGCGCGACGTACAGAAACGTGTGAAACAGTTGTGTAAACAATTCCCTATATATAAATAAGTGATGAGTAATGAATGACCATCACCCATTACTTGTCTGAGGTTATCTGTGCAATGTCCCTTCTGTAACCACCTTGAAAACAAGGTCGTAGATTCTCGCCTGAGCAAAGAAGGGGAAGCCATCCGTCGACGCCGGGAATGCCTCAGTTGCCAACGGCGTTTCACCACTTATGAGCGTATCGAGGACATGCTCCCCTCCGTGATCAAAAAGGATGGTCGTCGGGAACCTTTTGACCGACAGAAGATTCTGCAGGGGCTCAAAAAAGCCTGTGAGAAAAGACCTATCAGTGTGGATGCCCTGGAAGCGGTGGTGGAACGGATCGAGAAAAAAATTCAGGAACTCGGAAAGAGTGAAATCCCTGGACAGGTCATCGGGGAAGAGGTGATGAAGGAACTGCATGAACTGGATCAGGTGGCCTATGTCCGCTTTGCTTCTGTGTATAGGGAATTTAAAGATCTTAGCGAATTCATGAATGAGCTCAAGGAGCTCCTGAAAGAAGATCGACGCGACAGAACGAAATAAGGCCATAACCTGACTTTAAACCCTGAACGCTGAGAAGGAGACAGATGCAAGGCGCCGCGAGAACCGTACCGCAGCGTACTGGGTTGTACGTGAGGAAAGGAAGCGCAGCGGCAACGCAGCAGATGGCACCTTCTCAGCGAATCAGGGCAGGGCAAAATGATTAAGGTGGCCATCATTGGGGCAGGAAGGGGAGGCACCTCGCTCATCGAGATCCTTCACAATGATCCCTTTGTAAAAATCATTGGCGTTGCAGACATGGACCGACGCGCCCCCGGAATCAAGCTGGCCCAAAAGTTGGGTATTCCTATTACCACCCAGTATACACAATTCCTCTATCCTCACAAGGCGGACATCATCATTGACGTAACCGGAAACAAATTGGTGGAGAGGGCCCTGCTCAAGCAGGTGCCCCCAGGGACTTCGGTAATCGGCGGATCAGTGGCCAAATTTATGTGGCAACTCATTGATGAACAGATCCGAAGCAAACAGGAGACTGAACGCCACCTCTTGGAATACCAATCCCTCTACCAGCTCTACATGAATGAGACTCGCCACGCCATTATCGAGGAGAGGACCCGCATCGCTATGGATATTCATGATGGCTTGGTGCAGACCCTCGTGGGCTTAAATTATAAAATGGATCTGAGCGAAGAACTTCTAAACTTAAATCCTCCGGTCGGCCTTCAGACTCTCAAGGAAACAAAAATCCTCCTCAAAAAAGCCATTGAAGAAGCACGGGCAGTCATCTTTAATCTAAAACCCCTCTACCTGGAGAAGATGGAGTTGATTCCGGCCTTAAAACATCACCTCAAGACCTTCGAGGGGCAATACCAGATCATGTCTGAACTCAAGGTGCAAGGCAACGAGAGAAAGTTATTACCCCGTTCTAAGATATTCCTTTTCAGAATTATCCAGGAGGCCCTCTCCAATGTCCAGAAACATTCTAAGGCCAAGCGAATCAGAATCCGGGTCGAGATCAAGAAGCCACATCTAAAGGCCATCATCAAGGATGATGGAGTAGGGTTTGACTTAGAAGAAGTGTCCAAAGACCCAGAGAAATGGGCCTCCTTTGGTCTCAAGGGGATACAGGAACGAGCCAGACTCCTGGGCGGTACGGCAGAGATCTCCTCAAAAATCGGGCAAGGCACCACGGTAACGGTTTATATACCCTTACCAGAAAAGGAGCCTAAGATCCTTGAAACAAAATATCCAGAAAAAGATACGCGTCTTGATCGCTGATGACCACCAGGTAGTCCGTGAGGGTCTGAGCGCCATTCTTAAGACGAAGGAAGACATTGAGGTCATCGGTGAGGCCAGGGATGGTGTGGAGGCTGTGGAAAAAGCCAAGGAATTTAAGCCTGATGTCATCCTAATGGACATTAGCATGCCCCGGATGAACGGGGTGGAGGCCACCCGCCGAATCAAGCTGGAACAGCCCCAGATCGGTATTGTGGTCCTGACCATGTATGAGGAAGAAGAGTATATCTTTGATCTCGTGAAGGCAGGAGCCACAGGCTATATGCTTAAAAATTCCGACTCCGCACAGATCATCAAGGCAATACGCTCCACCTACCAGGGAGAGTCTATGCTTCAGCCTAGTGTAGCCACCAAGATTCTCAGTGAGTTTTCCCACCTCTCTCAAAGACCCGCTCCCAAACCGCCCAGAAATGACCAGGATCTCACCGATCGGGAGATACAGGTGATTAAGCTTATAGCGGATGGAAAAACGAATAAGGAAATTGCCAATGTCCTAACCATCAGTGAAAAAACGGTCAAAAATCATGTCAGGAATATTTTCCAGAAACTGGATGTGGATGACCGTACTCAGGCAGCAATCATCGCCATTAAGAACGGATGGATCCAACTGGGTCCCTCCAAGACAGAGAAAGCTAACAGCTAATGGCCCAAAGTGATATCATTGTGTTAGATTTAGAAACCCAGAAGAGTTTTGATGAGGTGGGTGGGCGGGATCATCTCCACAAACTGCTGGTCTCGGTAGTGGGGATCTATTCTTATGAGAAGGACCAGTTCATAACTTATACCGAACCAGAGTTATTCCATCTCTTTCCTGTCCTCGAAGAGGCCAGGCTCATTATTGGGTTTAACATCAAGCGCTTTGACTTTAAGGTCCTGGAACCCTACCACCATCGCTCCCTTACTCAGCTCCCCGCTCTGGACATTTTGGAGGTGGTGGTCAAGATCCTAGGTCACCGCCTCCGTCTGGAAACCCTCGCCCAGGCTACATTAGGCCGCGGAAAGATCGGCACCGGTTTGGATGCGATTCGATACTTTCAACAAGGACAGTTGGGCAAGCTGAAAGCATATTGTTTAGAGGACGTAAAGGTCACCCGCGATCTTTACGAATACGGAAAGCTTCACAAGAAGCTTTTTTACTATGACCGATTGGGAGAGACTGTTCTTACCTTCCCCGTCCAGTGGGAAGACCCCTCCCCCAGACAGGCCACCCTGCGATTAACCAGCGACGAGGGTCCAGTCGCCAGCGGCCATAACCAACAACCAGATTCCAGTCACTGACATCTGGCCACAGGCCACTTATTTAATTCGGTCTTTGTGGACCACTATCTTTGCTCCTTTCTTGAGTTTCTCTATTTCTTCATTCAGCATCTTGCGTTTTACATTGCTGATATCTACAGAACTCATCTCCTCAAATTTTTTAGGATCCTTAATGTCCAGGACCTTGATGACATGATAACCATAATCGGTCTTCACTGGCTCCCCGAATTTGTTGACCTTCAGTGAAAAGGCCATTTTTTCAAATGGCTCAAGCATCTGGCCGCGGGTAAAATATCCCAGGTCACCACCATTATCCTTAGTCCCGGTATCTACAGAATATTTTTTGGCTAATTCACTAAAGTCGGCACCTTCTTTAAGTTGCTTGTAGATGTCCTTGGCCTGAGCTTCCTGATTTACCAAGATATGGCTTGCCTTCACCTGCTTGAAGTCCTTTTTGTGATCTTCATAATACTTTTTTACCTGTTCCTCACCCAGCTTTTCACTCACGACCTTTTCTACCATGGCATTGATCAAGATCTCGCGTTTCGCGTCCTCCAATCTCGCCAGGACATTTTTGTCTTTGTCCAGACCCAACCGTACACCTTCCTGCAACACCACTTCTCCGGTAATCAGATTATCAAGAAACTCTAGCTTACCAGCGCTGGATGAGTAATGGCTCTTTACCTGCGGGGAGAGTACGCTGAGTTTGCTTTCAAGCTCCTCGCTGGTGATCACACGGCTATTCACTGTAGCCAGATCCTCCGCTACTACAGTTGACACTCCAGCCATTAAACCGATGAACACAACCGCCATTATGATACTTTTCTTCTTTCCCATCTCCTACTCCTTTCTGTGTTTTGGGTATAATCCAGTAGCCTCCCGGGCCACAATAACTTTATTTTTGCTATTTCTCCAAAATGAGACGAACAACGACAGACTTCTGTTCTACTACTCGGACTTCTTTGCCTAAGAGTTTAAGTGAAACCGCTTGGGAGAAGGTCTTGCTGGCCCCATTGAGGTCTATGGGAACCGTGCTTACTTTTTGCAACTGATCCACCAGACCCTTCGCCCCCTCTACGGTAACTACAGGAGGATTAACCTCCACACCCTTTAGGGAAACCCCTTCCGCAGGCTTACCCACCACCTCAGCCACCACTTCCACACTTTTTGTTACCACAGGCTCAAGTCTGACCTTGATGGCACGAGGAGAAATCCTCGTGACTTCCATATGACTAGGAACACGTATATCCTTCTCATTCAGATAGTATGTTATCTCGCCCGGCTTGGCCCCCAAAAGGTCCACCATGACACTCATCTGTTGAGAGACCGTCTGGTTCTGAAATCCTTCCCGGAGTCTTATGCGGATATCCACATAATCCACTGACTCACCGACCATCATGAGAGAGGATGGCAGGTTATGATACTCTAATGGTAACACGTAATTGACCTCGACCATCCCTTTGGCATTGACATAAAACCAAAGAATAAGAGCAAAAAAAAAGATAAGACCTTAGGCCCAATATTATGTAGAAGTAGACTTTTCAGTCGATCCATACACTTGCATTATGATTTAGGTTCCCCTCGTTCCAATCCTTGACCCGTAGCCTTGAATCGATCCGGAATAAATGTCCTTATCCAGTGTCGGAACCTGCCTTCTTCCCTCCTCTCACTCTTCAAGAAGTTCCGCGTTAGCACACGGCGCAGCCCTGCCGTATCCACCTCACGGGTCATCTTTCCACCAACGATCACAGAAATACTACCCGCCTCCTCGGACACCACAATCACCAGGGCATCTGTCTCTTCGGTCACGCCGAGTGCGGCTCGATGTCGGGTTCCCAGCAGGGGACTGGTGTCTGCCCTCAAGGTCAGTGGAAGAAAACACCCAGCAGCAACAATCCTGCCGCTTTTAATGATGGCTGCGCCATCATGAAGAGGAGAAGTCGGCAAAAAGAGACTGGTCAGTAGTTCTTTAGAAACCACTGCATCCAGGGGAATACCCATCTCCACCACATCTTTAAGATCAATATCCCGTTCCAGCACTAAGATCGCCCCGACCCGTTTGTTGGCCATGGCCGCCGAGGCCTTCACAATTTCATCAATTGTCCGGCTCTCCTCTGCCTCTGTAATTGCACGATTAAAGGGAGACTGGCCTATTTTTGCCAGTGCACGTCTGATCTCAGGATGAAAGAGGATGACCAGGGCCAGCACGATTTGTGACCAGAAACCTGTGACCAGCCAGTCTACGGTGTACAATCCTACCCATTTGGCCAGGACAAGGGCCGTTAACAGCATGGCCAGGCCCGTCAACATCTTCAGAGCCAGGGTACCCTTGAGGGTGATGAACAACCAGTACAGAATAAAGGCCACCACCAGGACGTCCAAAAGATCCTGCCAGCGTATGGAATTAAAGGGTTCAGGCATCATAATAATATCCTGGAAAGTGATTAGTTTAAAACTGAATCTCGATGACCAAAGGAAGTGAAAACCCTGAACATTGAGAAGGGGTCAGATGCAAGGCCGCAGGGAGCAAGGCAACCGGAGCGTACAGGAAAGTACGTGAGGATTGCCGAGCGACCGAGAACGCAGCAGATGGCCTCTTATCAATGTTCAGGGACGTTATGCGGATACGGTCTGCTGAATGATCTTGTCGATCTCCGGGGCGTCAAGGACTTCTTTTTCCAGCAATGCCTCAGCCAGGGCCCTTAAGGCCTTCATATGAGTCCGAACAATGGTCTTCGCACGTTCATAATTTTCCATGACCAGCCGTTTCACTTCGTTATCGATTTCAATGGCCGTGTGTTCACTGTAATCACGATGCTGGGATATCTCTCGCCCCAGAAAGATTTCTTGCTCTTTCTTACCAAAGGTCAGGGGCCCCAATTTCTCGCTCATCCCCCATTCACACACCATCCTTCGCGCAAGATCAGTTGCCCTCTCAATATCATTGCCAGCACCGGTAGTCACGTAATTGAGTACCAACTCTTCAGCCACCCTTCCCCCCATGAGGATTGCGATGTTGTTATAAAGGTACTCTTTGGGAAAGGTATAACGGTCATCCGTCGGGAGCTGCATGGTCAATCCCAGAGCCCTACCTCTGGGGATAATGGTCACCTTGTGAACCGGATCGGTACCTGGAAGGATCTTGGCCACCAGAGCATGACCGGCTTCATGATAGGCGGTGGTGCGTTTCTCCTCTTCGCTTAAGATCAGGCTCTTTCGCTCCACTCCCATCAGGACCTTGTCCTTGGCCACCTCAAAATCGTCCATTCCCACGCTCTTTTTATTCTTCCTGGCTGCCAGAAGGGCCGCTTCATTGACCAGGTTTTCAAGATCTGCACCCGAGAAACCAGGCGTACCCCGGGCAATCACCTCCAGGCTCACGTCCTTATCTAGAGGAATCTTCTTTATATGGACATTGAGGATCTCGATCCGCCCTTTCAGGTCTGGCCTGGACACCACAATCTGGCGGTCAAACCGGCCTGGACGAAGCAGCGCAGGATCCAGCACATCCGGCCGATTCGTTGCAGCTACCAGAATGACTCCTTCATTGGTATCAAACCCATCCATTTCTACCAAGAGTTGGTTGAGGGTCTGCTCCCGCTCATCATGCCCGCCCCCTAGGCCAGCACCTCGGAGTCTTCCCACCGCATCAATCTCATCTATAAAGATGATGCATGGGGCATGCTTTTTACCTTGTTCAAAGAGGTCGCGCACCCGGGAAGCCCCCACCCCCACAAACATCTCCACAAAATCAGAACCACTAATGCTGAAAAATGGTACCCCAGCCTCCCCGGCAATGGCCTTGGCCAACAGGGTCTTCCCGGTACCTGGAGGACCCACGATCAAGACACCCTTTGGAATCCGGCCCCCAAGTCGTTGAAATTTCGGGGGATCCTTTAAAAATTCTATGATCTCTACCACTTCATCCTTGGCCTCATCTATCCCGGCCACATCTGCAAAAGTGATCTTTTTTCGGTCTTCCGAGATTAATCTTGCCCGGCTCTTGCCAAAGGACAGTGCCTTATTACCACCCACCTGCATCTGCCGCATAAAGAAAATCCAGAGAGCCACAAACAAGATAATGGGTGCCCAGCTTACCAAGAATGCGTACCATGGGGAGGTTTCTACAGGTTTCGCCGTAATTCTGACATTCTTTTCCCTCAAAGCCTTGACCAGGTCCGGATAATTTACCGTGTAGGTCCGGAACTTGGAACCGTCCTTGAGAATCCCGTGAATATCATTCTCCTTGATGGTGACCTCGCTGATCTCCCCTTTCTCCAGTTTGGCCATAAAATCACTGAAGATCATTTCGGTCTCGGCAGTTCGATTGGAGACATTAAACAGGTTGAAGAGCAGAATCATGAATAGGCCAATCACAATCCACAGGGCTAGGTTTTTCATACGAGCATTCATCTAAATATTCCTCCATCCCCAGTAAATTTCATTGTACCATACAGGATCTATTTCTGACAATCAAAATTGGTTGCTTCTCATGTGGAGAGCCGTGCTATCTCGCTAGTGCTGTCGAGCATGCCCCGAACCCGCAGAGCGAGCGCCAGCGAGCGAATAAGATTGATTTTCTATCTGCTCGGGTCGAAGAATCCTGTCTTTGATAAAAGGATTCTTCAAGGGGCATCTATGCGAGAATATGCTTTTGATCTTAGTGCTCCGATGCCCCCAGACGATACAAATATGGGGGCCTGCTCGCTTCGCTCCCAATGCCCCGGCCAGTCACGGCAAAGCTGGAGGCCTGGCTCCGGCGCACTCGCTTATTCACTTACTTTGTCTAGAACCGCGATATAGGGCAGGTTTCTGTATTTATCCTGGTAATCCAGTCCATAGCCCACTACATATTTATTGGGGATGGAAAACCCCACATAGTCCAGAACCACACCGGCCTTGCGCCGTTCGGGCTTATCCAGGAGGGCACAGACCTTTAAAGATTCGGGATGCCGGGCCATTAACTTTTTTTTAAGAAAACTCAAGGTCATCCCTGAATCCACGATATCCTCCACCAGCAGGACATCACGTCTTTTGATGTCTGTGGTCAAGTCAGAAATGATCTTGACTCGCCCTGAAGTCTTGGCCTTGGCACCATAACTTGAGACGACTAAAAAATCTACGGTGAGAGGCAAATCGATGGCACGGGCAAGGTCTGCATAGAAGGCGAAGGCCCCTTTAAGAACACCCACCAGGGTAAGGGCCTTGCCTGTATAATCCTCCGAAATCCGATTGCCCAGCTCCCGGATCCGTTTGTGCATATCTGCTTGAGTAATAATGGGTTTCCCATAAATCCGTTCCATCTATCCGTCTCCCTTCCTCGCTTGCGTAGCGCAACGCAGGGCCTGATGTCCCGGCCCGAGGCTGCGATAAGATTTAGACCTTGGCCTGTTTAAACTCCACCACCATGATCTTTCGACTATCGGGACTTGCTATAAATCTCCCGTCCAAGCGCCAGCCGACCACCCAAAGAATACCCTCAGAGGCAGTCAAAAGGGGAATTCGGTCACGCTCATGTCTAGGAACCTTGTGATCTACAAAAAAGTCCTGAAGTTTTTTTCGCTTTCCTCCCATCCCGTAAGGGAAAAAATAATCCCCTGGTCTACGCCCTCTAATGGTAAAGGGAGGATGGATCTTTTCATAATCAAAGGCCGCACAAGCCCGCTCATCACTGGATACATGATTTTCTTCAAGACGAGTCTTTGCCACAAACCCAAGGGATGGGGAATGTACCTCTCCCGGAATAGAAAGAGCAATCTCCTCCATCCGTGTAATGAAACCACCGCGGCCCAGATAGATCCAGCATCGGTCATAAACCAAACGGACAGAGACTCCTCCCGGCATTTTGAGATGACTTCCGGCCTTACCCTCTCTGATCAGGCAGAGGGCATCCTCCAAGTGCCGATAGGTCACGCCTACCAGATTTCCTTTGATACGCTCAATTGATTTTCGGAGGATCACACGTTGAAGGGCTCGATGAAACTTTATAAATCCATTTCTATCTAATACCATCCCAGGTCCTGAGGCTTTTACCTGGATTTGGGTAAGCATCTGGGATGCCTGCGCCTGGAGAAAGTCCTGCTCTTCCCCCAACAATTTTGCCGTCCGGCAAAGTGTTTCGATCAGCTTAGGATTATAATGGGATCTCAGAAGTGGAATCACCTCCTGCCGAAGACGATTACGTAAATAAAAGGGCTTAAGATTGGAAGGATCTAAACGATAGGGAATGGACCTTGCCTTAAGGTAATCCAGAACTTGCTTTCGCTCTACATTTAACAGAGGCCGGATGATACGAAGTTTTGTGTCGCTCGTAGCCTGGATCTCACGCTGTAAAGGAATGGACGAAAGTCCTTTCGAACCCGCACCTCGGAGCAGCCGTAACAGAAAAGTCTCGGCTTGATCATCCGCGGTGTGACCTAAAGCAATCCAGCAACACTGGATCTTGTCTGCGATACGCTCAAAAAATGTGTAACGGGCCTCCCGAGCGGCTACCTGAAGAGAGAGCCGTTTTTGTTTGGCCAGAACCGAAACCGCACCGGACTCTACAGCCACAGGAATCTTCCATTCATGGCACAGGTCCTGGACAAATCTGGCATCGGCCATGGACTCTTTACCACGAAGTCCATGGTTCAGGTGGGCGACATGAAGACTGATGGGGAAAGATTCTGAAACAGTCTTTAGTAGATGTAAAAGGCAGATCGAATCCGGCCCCCCCGAGACTCCCGCCAAGATGAGGTCTCCCCGGGAAACACCCCACTCCCTTAGGTGTTGTTCAACCTTGTGAGCGAGCTTTAAGTCTTCCTGCCTTTGCAATTTCTTCATGAATCACATATGCCAGGTCCACATCTTTTTTGATCTGCCGAGACAACTCCTCCGGGCCTGAAAATATCATCTCATCACGGATTCGCTCAAAGAAGGAAACTCGAATCCACTTCTGGTACAACTCCCCTTCATACCTAAAAAGGTGGACCTCTATGGCTTGATTACCCTGCCCGAAGGTAGGTCTTGATCCAATATAGGCGATAGCGGCCAGGGGACTACCTGGGTACTGACCACTCCCGATGGCCACCTGCACAGCATACACCCCTGCTTTAGGAATCAGTTCTTGGGGAGGCCTAAGATTGGCCGTGGGAAAGCCTAGCAGACGTCCACGGCGGTCTCCTCCTACAACGGTCCCTTCTAATTCATAAGCCCTACCCAGAAGCTCTGCTGCCGCCGCCACCTGCCCTTCCAACAGCAGCTTTCGAATACGAGATGAGCTAACCATCGTCCCATTGACCAAGACCGGTTCAATGATGGACACCTTCATTCCCAGGGACTGTCCAATCATTTTTAAGTCCTCCGCTGTTCCTTCTCGGCCATGGCCAAAGGCAAAGTTTCTTCCGACATATACATCCCTTGCATGGATCGTTCGGTAGAGTATGTTCTCAATAAATTCCGTAGGCTTCTGTTGCGAAAACTCCAGGGTAAAAGGAAGACAGAGAAGTTGGTCCATGCCCAGGGCCTCTATAAAGTGGGCCTTTTGCTGGAGCGAGGCCAACAGTGATAATGGCCGATCGGGAAAAAGTACCTTCACTGGGTGTGGATCAAAGGTCATGGCTAGGGCCGTTCCCCCTACACGCCTTGCTTGCTCCACCACCTGCCTTAAGATGGCTTGATGGCCCAGATGAACCCCATCAAAGTTCCCAACTGCCAAAACGGGATAAGCCTCCTGGGCCTCTGCAGTAGGTATTCCCTTAACGATCTTCATCGTTCCCCAATCACCGCCTCATTTTCCTGGCCACATCTTTGGCAAAGTAAGTAAGGATCAGGTCAGCCCCGGCCCTTTTAATTCCGGTGAGAATCTCATAGACCACCTGGTCCTCATTCACCCAGCCCTTCTGTGCTGCTGCCTTCACCATGGCATACTCCCCACTCACATTGTAAGCGGCAAGGGGGTGGTTAAAGCGCTCCCGGGCCAGGCGGATGATATCCAAATAAGCCAAGGCCGGTTTGACCATCACAATATCAGCCCCTTCCTGGATGTCCATCTCGATCTCCCGCAGGGCCTCTCGCGCATTAGGGGGATCCATCTGATAGGACTTGCGATCCCCAAACTGGGGAGTGGAGCCGGCTGCATCACGAAAAGGTCCATAAAAGCCAGATGCAAACTTGGCAGCGTACGAAAGAATGGGTGTCTGCTCAAACCCGCTCTGATCCAGGGCCTCACGAATGGCCCCTACACGACCGTCCATCATATCTGAAGGGGCCACCATGTCGGCTCCTGCCTGGGCTTGTGTGATCGCTCCCTTGGCCAGAAGTTCAAGACTGGGATCGTTTAAGACCTTGTGCCCTTTAACCACCCCACAATGTCCATGATCGGTGTACTCACACAGACACAGATCCGTGACGACAAGAAGCTCAGGCACCTTATCCTTCACGGCCCGCACGGCCTGTTGAACTATCCCGTTTTTGGCATAAACCTCGGAGGCCCTGGCATCCTTATGCCTGGGAATCCCAAAAAGGATCACAGCCGGAATTCCCAGGTTATAAACCTCCTGGGCCTCCTTTACTAACAGATCGACTGAAAGCTGTGCCACACCTGGCATACTGGCAATTTCGTTTCGGACACCTCTACCATGCACCACGAACATGGGATAGATCAGGTCATCTATCGAGAGCCGAGTTTCTCGGATCATGCGCCTGTGCTGTTCAGTAGCCCGCAATCGTCTTGAACGAAAGATAGGGAAATACATAGGTCAACTCCTCTTAAAATAGTCCGCTATGGCTTTGGCCAGGGCTGCAATGGTGTATTGGTCAGGCATAATGTGATTGGTCAATCCGACTTGCCTAACCGTTTTTGCAGTAATGGGGCCAATGCTGGCTATCACCACACCTTCCATGAGTGAGATCAGTTCCTGAGCGTCAAACATCTCTACAAAATTATTGACGATGGAGGAACTGGTAAAGGTCACCACCGATATCTTCTTCTCCTTTAAATATGTCCGGACGCGATCCAGGTCGTCGGTAGGTTTAACACTTTTATAAGCAGGGACCACCTCCACCTGGGCACCCATCTTCTGCAAGGTCTCCGGTAAAACTTCCCGTGCCTGCAAGGCCCGTGGCAACAAGATCCGTTTGCCACGGACACCCAGCTTCTCCATCTCTTCTACTATCCCCTCAGCCTGGTAAATTTTGGGAATCAGGTCAGGAATGACACCCAGTTGGCGAACCGCCTCTGCCGTTCTGGGTCCGATGGTGCACACCTTGGCCTTATTTAGTGCGCGCACATCCTTCCCCGCCGACCACAAACGCTCTTTAAAGAATCTTACCCCATTAACACTTGTAAAAATAATCCAGTCATAAGTTCCAATTTTGGAAATGGCCCTGTCCAGATCGGTCCAGTTCTCTGGAGGGACCACCTGGATCGTAGGGAATTCTATTGGGTCTGCACCATATCGAAGAAGTTCAACCGAGAAGTCCGAAGCCTGCTCCTCTGGGCGAGTGACCAGAATCCGCCGGCCGAAGAGGGGCCGGGTTTCGAACCAGTTGAGTTTCTCCCTGAGCCGCACCACTTCTCCCACTACAATCATCCCAGGTAAAGCCAGATGTCGCTCATGGATTTTACCCACAATATTTTCCAAAGTTCCCACCACCGTTTCCTGCTCCGGTCGGGTTCCCCAACAGATAATGGCCACCGGGGTTTTAGGATCACGGCCATGCTTAATAAGGTTGATCACTACCCCGTTGAGATTCGTAATTCCCATAAAAAAAACCAAAGTCCCCCGACCCGGAGAGATATGCTCCCATGGAATGTCTGAGTGGGGCTTGGAAGGGTCCTCATGGCCCGTGGTCAGAATAACCGTTGCGCTGTAATCTCGATGGGTCAGGGGAATACCCGCATACGCCGGTACACCCGACGCCGAAGTGACTCCAGGAATCACCTCGAAAGCAATACCGGCCTCTGCCAGGGCCATGGCTTCTTCTCCGCCACGACCAAAGATAAAAGGATCACCCCCTTTGAGTCTGGCCACCATCAGTCCCCGACGGGCCCGGGCTACCATGATGTCATTAATCTGTCCCTGAGAGATCGCCCGATTGCCCCGCCGCTTTCCGGCATAGATGATCTCCGCGCCAGGCTTAGCATGAACCAGGAGATGATCATTGGCTAGATAATCATAGATGATCACATCCGCTTCCTGAATGCATTCCTTGCCGCGAAGGGTCAGTAGTTTAGGATCCCCCGGACCAGCACCAATCAGATAAACCTTCCCTTCTTTTTTTTTCACTTCGTCAACTTCGTTCTGCATTTATACCATTGCCATTTTTTCTGGCCACAGGTCACTGGTCCTTGATCACTTTGCCAGTAGTTTTAGAGTAGATCTCCTTAAGGATGCTTTCCGCGCCATGTGAAATAAGGCGCTCTGCCAGCTTTATCCCCAGGTTCTCTACCTCTTCCATTGGACCCTGGACAGAACCTCTAATTAACCTTCTGCCATCCACACTGGACACCAGCCCATCCAGCTTGAGAATGAGGTTCATCTGTGGGGGCCCGTGCGGTGCAGTAGCTCCTCCGATACCCCCACGCCTCGGCCCGCTACTGGCCAAGCCAGATGTCGGACCCTGTTCAATTCGGCCATGGGCCGCTATCGGAACCTGGCAGCCCCCCTCCAAACGGCCCAGAAAAGCCCGCTCGGCCAGAACACAGCACCGGGTCTCTTGGTGATTTAAGAAGTTCAGTCTCTGGTTGGTCGTCGCATCCTCCACCCTGCATTCAATGCCTAAGGCCCCCTGCCCAACCGCAGGAAGACTCACCTCAAAAGGGAGATACTCCGTGATCCTATCCAGCCAACCCATCCGCTTAAGTCCTGCCGCGGCTAGGATGATACCATCCAGGCCACCATCTGAACTGGATTGAGTCATCTTACGAAGCCGGGTGTCAAGATTGCCTCGCAATGGTACGATTTGAAGATCAGGGCGAAAATTTAACAACTGAGCCTGGCGGCGCAGACTGCTGGTACCAATTCTGGCTCCCTGGCGGAGATCTTTGAGCGGTCTTCCGACTCTGCTGATGAATACGTCTCTAGGGTCTTCCCGATCTGTAATGGCAGCCAGATGAAGACCTGACGGCAAAAATGTGGGCACATCCTTCATGCTGTGAACGGCCAGGTCAATCTCCTCACGCAGAAGGGCCTCTTCGATTTCCTTCACAAAAAGCCCTTTTCCTCCCACCTGGGTCAAGGGAACATCCAGAATCATATCGCCAGTGGTTTTAATCTTCTTGAGACCGACATCCAGGCCTTTATACTGCTCTTCCAAGCGGGCCTTGACCCACTCCGCCTGCTGAAGGGCCAGCTTGCTTCCTCGACTGCCTATGCACAACATCAACCATCCTTTACGTTAACGGCTTGCCCCTGACTCTTCATTCTCTTCCGGATCTTTTGAATTTCTTACAGCCTCATCCGCCTTATCCTTAGGAGGACGATAACGGGTGGGAATGTCCCGATCCAGGTTAAATAATTTTCGGATGGTTTCTACGTAAAGACTGCCATTGGAAGAGTTGGCTTCCTGCTTTAAAACCATCAGTGGGGCATGAAGAATCTTATTGATAATCGCTTGAGTCAGTCCTTCTAAGGTCTCACGGGCATCGGAAGGTAGTTCCCCCAATTTGTTCAGAATTCTCTGGGTCTCGGCTTGACGGATCTCCTCGGCCATTGCCCGGATAGCTACAATCGTGGGGACCACATCCAAGGACTTCAGCCATTTAAACAGCGCCTGGACCTCCTCGGCCACAATGGCCTCGGCCTTGACTGCCTCCTTCTGGCGCTGTTTCATGTTGGCTTCCACCACCTGCTGGAGGTCGTCAATGTTATACAAAAAAATGTTATCGATTTCATTCACCCGCGGTTCTATATTTCTGGGAACCGACAGATCGATCAAAAAGATAGGACAATTTTTCCTGGCCTGGATGATCTCCCGCATCTGGACCGCCGAGATTAGATATTGTGTGGCCCCCGTGGAACAGATCACAATATCGGCCTCAACAAACTCCTGGAAGAGGTTCTCGAAAGGAACCGCTTTACCCTGAAAAGTTTTAGCCAGCTCACAGGCCCGTTCATAATTTCTCCCTGTCATGCGAATTCTTTTGACGCAGAGGCCATGAAGGTGGCGGGCAGCCGACTCTGCCATCTCCCCTGAACCAATGAGCAGTACCGAGGTCTGCTCAAGTTGCCCAAAGATCCTGCTGGCCAGGTCCACCGCTGTCGTGCTCACTGAAACGGGGTTCTCGGCAATTCGAGTCTCGCTCCGGACCCGTTTTGCAACCGAGAGGGCCTTATGAAACAATTTGTTCAGGACAATCCCTGTGGTTTTATGGGCCATGGCTGTTTCAAAGGCCTCCTTGACCTGCCCCAGGATCTGGGGTTCTCCCACCACCATCGAGTCTAGGCTGGAGGCAACCCGAAAAACATGACGGATGGCTTCATGGGTCTCATAAAAATAAAAGTACGAGGCCAGTAAACCCCGATAACGCTCTCCATGGATATGCTCTAAAAACTGCTGGAGGGTACTGTATCCTTCCTGGGTATCTCTGACCACAGCACACACCTCGACCCTGTTACAAGTCGATAAGATCAATCCCTCGTCTATACCTTTACAGGACCCCATCTCATAGAGAGCCCTGCCCAAAAGCTCATTCGAAAAGGCAAGCTGCTCTCTCACCTCCACAGGTGCCGTCTTATGATTTAAACCCACGATGATGATGTTCATAAACCTACATTAAAGCTTCACGCTTCTAAAAGTGGCTCACCCCTACGAAGGTAAAGACCACTCCCACAAAGCCAATCACGGCCAGGTAAGCGGCCTTCTTGGCCCTCCAGCCGATGGTCAACCGTCCATGGAGCATGGCCAGATAGAAAAACCATGTTACCAGGGTAAAGATCTGTTTCGGTTCCCAGGTAAAATAAACATCCAGGACGAATTTATTCAAAATGACCCCTGTGATGATCCCTAATGTGAGAAATGGAAATCCTAGATAGATAAACCGCTGATTGAGATCATCCAGCAGGTCCAGGGAGGGAAGTTTATGGTACAATACATTTAATCGTTTAGACTTCAACAACCTCTCCTGGACAAGATAGATAATGCCGACCACGAAGGCCAGAGTGAAAAAGACAATTCCCAGAAGTGTAAGAGTAATATGAATTCCCAACCACAGTCCCTGAACATTCGGATCCAAAGGCTTCATCTGGGTTCGCAGAGTGGCCGCTGAGAGGACAGATAAAAAGGCAAGGGGAACGATCAGGGAGCCTAAAACCTGAATCCGGTATTGGTATTCCACCACCAAAAAGATCAACACCAGCGCCCATGAAAAAAAGCCTATGGACTCATGGACCGTCATCACCAAGATTTGACCTGTCTTCATCATATGAATAATGAGGGCCAATGTATGGGTGAGAAACCCGGCCACCGTGGCAATGATTGAGAATCGCCCCCAAGACTCCTTTTTGCTGACCAGATACCATAGGAAAAGAATGGTCCCCAGGAAGTAAAACCCTAAGGTTATTTTAAAAAAAAGGATATCCACTTTGGCACCTGATTTCGCCCTACGCTCACCTTAGTCAAACCAGAGGTTCGCTTTACATCCAGCGAGCAAAGCGAGCCTGCCGGCCGGCAGGCGTGAGGGGAACAACGCTAAACCTCTACCCTAAGTTAAAAAATCATTATATCTTTCAATAATTTTGCTGTCAAGCGAAGCGAGGATTTGGGTTAGCTGGTTTGCTGGCGAGCTTGGGACTGAATCAGCATGCCGATCTTTTCCTGAAGCTGGCCCCACTGCTGGTTGATCATCCACTGAGATCGGGCATGGTCACGGATCAGCAGACCCAGCTGCTCCTGGATGCCAGACCGGGAATTGTCCCGGATCAGTTGCCCCAACCGCTCTTGGTAGTGAGTAGTTTTCTGATTAACAGTAAACCGTACGCCTCCGGCATCCCGGATCGCCCGACCTAACTGTTCCTGGGTCGATCCGTTGAAGACGGTTTGCCTGGGCTGATCCTTTATTTCCCAGAGCTCGGGACCGAGCCATATTAACATAATGGCCATCGCCAGTCCAAAGGCCCAGACCACCCGCCATCGATACCTTCTTATATCAAGGCCAACATCGCGGGTCTGCCTAAGGCGGACAGCCGGAGTAATCTGCTCTAGCACCGTCTCCCTCAACGAGGTAAGGTTGACACCGGCGACCTGCTGGGCCATCTCTTCTCGCAGTAGATGACCCATCTTTGCATATTCCTCAATGAGAGATTGGCAGTTCCGGCAGGTTGAAAGGTGCTCATGGAGGGCGCTCAGCTTCTCTTGAGCAAGCTCACCATCCTGGTAAGCAGAGAGGCTTTCCTGGATTAACTCGCACTCCTTATTCATGGCTTTCTCCACGAACATAAGGTTTCAAAAGCTCTCTGAGCCGCTTGCGGGCATAAAAAAGTCGCGACATAACTGTCCCTATCGAGGAGTCTGTGATCCGTGCAATCTCTTTATAAGAGAGACCCTCCAATTCACGCAATATGATCACGGTTCGTTGATCCACAGGAAGGGCCTGGATAGCCTGATGAACAGCCTGGCTCATTTCATGCTGAGCAGCGACTGAGTCCGGTGTTAGAGAATCTAAGTCCATGGACTGTTCAGCAGCCACGTGGGTCCTCTCTGCGGCCTGCTTTCTAAAGTGATCCATGCAGAGATTGACAGTAATCCGATAAATCCAAGTGTAGAATCGGGCCGCTCCATGGAAAGTTTCGATTGCATGATAGGCCCGAATGAAACTCTCTTGGGTCAGGTCCTGGGCCTCATCAACATCATGCACAAGACCATAAGCCACCATAAAGACCTTCTTCTGATAACGCTCCACCAGAATCCCAAAGGCCTTTAGATCGCCCTTTTGCGAAAGCTTGACCAGCTCTTCGTCGCTGAGGTTCACCTTGTTTACGTATTAGACGGGATGAAAGTCCAAAAATTCAATGCCAACTGCGACTCTTTACCTGACATTGGAAGATCTTCCCAGTAAATGATCAAAATAGACCTCCAGAAGATCTTTGAGTTCATCCTTGATCACGGGCGTCGCCTTAAGGCGGGAGGCTAGTCTAGAGGGCATTCTCAAGACCTGTCGAAAAAAAGCAATGGTACCTCGCGTGACGGGTTGGGACTGAGGTCCTTCCCGGTTACTGCAGGACTTACAGATGATCCCCCCATGGCCGGGTGAAAAGAAAATGGCCTTTGAATCTAATGGCCCTCGACAACCTAGACAAACCTCAACGTCCAGCCTGGGCTGATAACCGCTATACCGGACCAGCCGGATCTCAAACAATCGGGTCGCCAATTCGCTATCCGGGCCTTGCAACGACATAAGTGTCTGAAGCAACACATTGAATAACATGGGATTGGCCTCTCCCTCCGGGACCATGGCCGAGGTCAGTGCAGTGACTCGGGAAGCCCACAAGATGCGTTCCAGATCCTCTCGCAGCTCTCGAAAGGATTGGATGATATCTACCTGTTGAATACGATACAAGGAATCCGGAGTCTTTTGAAAAAGTATAATCTGACAGTGTGTAAAAGGCTCCAGCGAACCACCGAATCGGCTCTTGACCCTGCGGGCTCCTCTGGCCGTTCCGGCGATCTTTCCACTCCGGTGCGTAAAAAAGGTTACCAGTTTGTCTGCTTCACCCAGATCCCGGGTACTCAGCACAATGGCAGGAGTCTTGATTAAAGGCATAATTTAATATATCGATTACCTGAGATACTGGAGCAAATAGGTGGCCAGCCCCAGGTAGATGACAAGGCCTGTAATATCATTGGCGGTGGTCACGAAAGGACCGGAAGAGATGGCCGGATCGAAGTTCAGCTTCTTTAATACCACCGGGACCAGCGTACCCATGATGGCAGCCACCGTGATAGCCAAAAACATCGCGGCACCCAGCACCATGCCCAACATAAGATGGGTATGCCAGACATAGGCCACCAACGTCAGTGTAAAACCGCAGGCCAGGGCCATGAGTAGTCCCACCTTCAACTCTTTTAAAACCACTCTCCAGAGATTGGCCAGATCAATCTGACCCGTGGCCAGCCCTCTCACTACAATGGTGGAGGACTGAACACCCACATTCCCACCCATGGCCGCAATGACCGGCATAAAGGTCACCAGGGCGATTGCCTCATGGAGGGTAAACCGGAAGAACCAAACAATGCTGGCCGTAATCATTGTTCCGAATAGAGTGGTCAACAGCCACGGAAGCCTGTAACGAACCGCATTCAGGCTGGAGGTGTGAAGGATAAAATCCTCCTCAGGAGTCCCTGCACCGGCCATCTTGAAGATATCTTCCGTGGCCTCTTCCCGTACCACATCAATCACATCATCAAAAGTGACAATCCCGGCCAGCTTGTTATCTTTATCTACTACCGGGATGGCCAGCAAATTGTAACGGGTGACCTGTCTGGCCACCTCTTCCTGGTCCGTATCCGTGGTCACACTGATCACCTCAGAGCTCATAATCTTTTGCAAGGGAGTATCCGGTGGCACTACCAGGAGTTGCCGTAAGGAAACGACTCCCACCAGCCGATCTTCCTGGTCCGTCACATAAAGATAAAAGACCATCTCCCGCTCGCTGGCCACTCGGATCTCCTTGATGGCTTGCTCCACAGTCGTTTCCTGGGAAAGCGAAAAGAAGTCCTTATTCATGAGCCTTCCGGCCGTTTCTTCAGGGTGCTCCAGTAAATCTTGCACTTCCTGGGAATCCTCATGGCGCATGAGTTTTAAGACTTCCTGATATTTCTCTGAAGGAAGTTCTCCCATAATGGCAGCCACATCGTCTGAAGCCATTTCATGGAGAATAGGGACAATTTCCTGGGAAGACATCCGGGTCAGGATTTCCATACGGCAGAGGCCGTCTATCTCCTTAATGACCCTGGCCTTCACCTTCACATTTCGGATCAGGTCAAAGACTTCTTTCTTCTCATGGGGGGTAGAAAGATGCTCGATCACCTTTCCAACATCCACAGGATGCAGCTTATTAATCATGTTGGTGAGGTGGCCAATAGCACCCCGCCTCATGAATTTATGAATACCTTCCAAAATGAGATCAAGCTTGGAAACTGACATGATTCATCTGTGGGGGTCCGTGCGCCAATACAAACTGCTGGTGCTCCGATGCCCCCACACCCCGCGCTCGCTCTGGCCAAGCCAGAAGCTCGCTTTTAATATCCTAACTCTTTTAAAACCCTCTCATCCTGTCTCCAATTCTCTTTAACCTTTACCCAAAGTTCCAGATACACTTTCCGGCCCAGCATGGTTTCCAACTCGATCCTAGCCTCCTGACCGACTTCCTTGAGCATCCGGCCACCCTCACCGATAATGATCCCTTTCTGGGAATCCCGTTCTACCAGAATGACTGCTTTGATTACGGTCAGACCTTTATCTGGCTCATTTTTTGGGCCTCCCGAATCAAATGGATGGCCGCCTTCCCTGAACTCCTCAATCATCACGGCCACAGCGTAAGGGATCTCTTCCCGGGTCTTGTGGAGAATTTTTTCCCGCACAATCTCACTGGCCAGAATCCGCATGGACTGGTCAGTCAAAGTATCCTCTGAATAAAGCGGCCCACCTTGGGGCAAATATTTCACCAGGCATTCTACAAGGTGGTCCACATTATCTCCTGTGAGTGCCGAAATAGGAATGATCTCGGCAAAGTCATACTCCTTACGATATTGGTCCATGAGTGGAAGCAGTTTGGCTTTTTTGATAAGGTCCATTTTATTAATGACCAAGATCACCGGCAGTCGGACCTTCTTAATACCCTCCAGGATAAATCGATCCCCCATCCCAGGGGAAGCAGTGGCCTCCACAAGAAAAAGGATCAGATCCGCTCCCTGCACAGACTCCCAGGCCACCTGGACCATTCGGTGGTTGAGTCTGTACTTGGGTTTATGGATTCCCGGTGTGTCTAGCAGAACCAATTGGGCCTGTGGAAGTGTCCTTACCCCCAAGATCCGATGGCGAGTCGTCTGAGGCGTGGGCGAAGTAATAGCAATCTTCTCTTGAAGGATACCGTTCAACAAGGTGGACTTACCTACATTCGGCCGCCCTGCCAACGCAATCATGCCGGATCGAAACTGGGTTGGGCTTGCTTGGGTCGGTTGAGTCATGGTTGAGTCTCTCTCCGAAATTGATAAATCAGTTCACCCTTTTTGACCAACCCCAGCTCCTGCCTGGCAATCTCCTCGATTGTATCAGAATCACTCCGTAATGCCTGGGCTCTCTGACGGAGTTCCTCATTTTTTTCCTGAAGCCTCTGGATCTCCTGGGTTAGCTGGCGATGGGTTCTGACCACCTCCCAAAACTTCACCAGGCCCCTTTCTGCAAAGACCAAGAAGAAGGCAAAATAGCCCGTAACGACCGCACCCACCGAAAACCAGATGAACCTGTGCCGGCGGTGCCTCCGTTCAATGTCGATTCTTTTTCTATTCCTACTTAAATTCATACCTAAAACGCATATTGAATTGAAAAGGCGACACTTGTCTCAGCAATGAGATGGAGTTCAGCATTAAGAAATATCTTTTTCCATACCTGAAAGTTGCCTCCATAGAAGAAACCAACAGACTGGCTCTCCTGCACATCCGTTCCCTGTAGGGTGAACCCAGAAAAATCAAGCTCACCTCGGACCTTGGCCAGGTAGAGACCTCCGTAAGGTACAAAATAAGGAATTTCTTTTACCTGTGCCCCTACAAAGAACCGAGCCTCTTGCCAGCTCAATTCGGCATCCGCCGAGGGACTGGTGTCCGTACTTTTTTCACTGTCCAGGGTGAACCGCTCATATTGAGCGCCACCCCCTAAAAGGAAATTAGAACCCTCATACACAGTCAACTTAAAACCGGCACCGTAGGTGATGGCCTGCTTACTCAGAAAGACGAGTTCCGTCCCTCGATAGTTGAGGACCCTAAAATCATCGTCCACCATGCCGAGGGTTAAGAAAATATTTGTTCGGTTATACACACCATAGGTTCCGCGGGACAGGAACTTTATCATGGTGATATCCGGGCTATCCCCGGTATCAAGCGCAAGCTCCCGATTGATCATGTCTCCTTCAATGCTCACAGCGAGGGCCCCACGGGGATAAACAGCAATAGGCGGGCCAATCATCCCCGCATCGGCCCACTGGAGAGAACCCCATCCAAACCAGATAACGCTAATCCATCCCAGCACCCACCCGTGTCTTAAAGACATCCCGCCTCGTAATCTGTCATATCCGTATGAGTCATTATTCGATATTTTTACGCTTAACGTTTAACAACTAACGATTCCCAGATAGATACCCACGCCTAAAAGGCATGGCCCCCTAGCTCACATCGCCTGCGGGAATCTATCCAGCGAGCCAAGCGAGCCCCTATAATAGATATCTTGAAAAAACCTTCTGCCCTCCATAGACCGCTTCTCCCAGTAGGTCCTCTTCAATGCGAAGGAGCTGGTTGTATTTTGCGGTGCGTTCAGCCCTGGAGAGGGAACCCGTCTTGATCTGGCCCAGATTGCAGGCCACAGACAAATCCGCAATCGTGGTATCCTCGGTCTCCCCAGATCGATGGGAGATAATAGTACCGTATCCCGCCTGCTTGGCTAGGTTAATGGTCTCCAGAGTTTCGGTCAGGGTACCCACCTGGTTGGGTTTGATCAGAATGGCATTGGCTACCTGCTCCTTGATCCCTCGATCCAGAATTTCCTGGTGTGTCACAAACAAATCATCGCCCACCAGTTGCACACGGCTTCCTAACTGTTCCGTCAGCAGTCGCCATCCTTTCCAGTCCCGCTCCGAAAGGCCATCTTCTATAGACAGCATGGGGTATTGATCGATCAGTTCTCCATAATACTCGACCATTTCTTCCGAAGATCGTTCTTTCTTCTTCTCGGCGTTCATGACATAACGGCCCTTTTCATAAAAGGTGCTGGCAGCCACGTCTAGGCCCAGGAAAACATCTCGACCCGCCCGGTATCCTGCCGCTTCAATGGCTTTTAAAATGAACTGGATGGCCTCTTCATTAGACTCCAGACTGGGGGCAAAACCACCTTCGTCACCTACTGCGGTGGCATGACCCGCCTTCTTTAAAATGGCTTTAAGAGCATAAAACACCTCGGCTCCCATCCGGAGAGCCTCCGTAAAGGAAGTCGCGCCTACGGGAAGAATCATGAACTCCTGGATGTCCAGGTGATTATCCGCATGGAGTCCACCATTGAGGATGTTCATTAGAGGTACCGGCAGCTCCTGGGCGGCCACTCCTCCTAGATATCGGTACAGGGGCTGGCCTGTCTCCGCAGCCGCTGCTTTAGCAACGGCCAGAGAAATTCCCAGGATCGCATTCGCCCCCAGCCGACCTTTATTCTTTGTCCCATCCAACTCTATTAATGCCTGATCTATAGCCGCCTGATCCGAGGCCTCCATGCCAATGACTTGGCTGCTCAACTGCTCATTCACATGGGTCACAGCCGTGAGCACGCCTTTGCCATGATAACGCTTCTTGTCCCGGTCCCTCAGCTCGATTGCTTCATGTTCACCCGTAGAAGCCCCAGAGGGCACAGAAGCCCGCCCCATCGCCCCATTTCTCAAATGTACATCCACCTCAAGGGTTGGATTCCCACGAGAGTCCAGAATCTCCCGGGCAAAAACATCCACGATTTTACTCATCGGCCCTCTCCGTATTGGGATCCAAGGATTGAAGGGGTAAAGGATTAAAGCAAAAAAGTTACACTTTGATCCCTCAATCCTTCAATCCTTTAATCCTTCAGTTTCCTCTTAAGTAACTCATTCACTTTCGCAGGATTGGCCTTGCCGCCAGATTGCTTCATCACCTGTCCCACAAAAAATCCGAAGAGTTTTTCCTTGCCCTGCCGATAAGCCTTGAGCTCATTAGGATTCGCCGCCAGGACACCGTCAATTAATTGGTCAACCGCCTGATCATCGCTCTCCTGGAAAAGATTCTGTTCTTTCACAATCTTTTCAGGAGAGCTGCCAGTAGCACATATTATCTCTTGTACTTTTTTCGCAGTATTTCTATTAATCTTGCCTTTGTCCATTAAGACCAGCAAACTCGCCACATGTTCTGGGGTTAGGGTATCCTGCCAAGTCTTGTACACTGGAAGCACCTCGGTCACAAACCAACTCCCCAAACTTTTTAAATTGGGGGAGTCTGTCCTGCTTTTATATTCTTCAACAGTTCTCTCAAACAATGGAACGGAACCCGGATCAACGGTTATTACTTCAGCATCGTATTCTGAAATACCATAATCCTCTTCAAAGTGCTTCTGCACATCTTGGCGGAGATCCTGGCGGGTGTTACGAATTTTCTGTATCCAATCCTCCGGAACCTCCAAAGGCACCAGGTCCGGTTCAGGGAAGTATCGATAATCATGGGCTTCTTCTTTTGAACGCATGGATACGGTGACACCCCGCTCAGGGTCCCACAGCCGGGTTTCCTGTACAATCCGGCCACCTTCTTCAAGAACTTTCATCTGCCGCGCGATTTCGTACTCCAGCGCTTTCTGTACATACTTAAAGGAATTGATGTTCTTTAATTCAGTTTTGGTGCCAAATTTTTTCTGGCCAACAGGGCGCAGAGAGACATTGGCATCGCACCTTAGGCTGCCTTCTTCCATGTTACCGTCACATACTTTCAGATAGACCAGGATGTCCCTAAACTTTTTCAGGTAGGCCACGGCCTCCTCTGCCGATCGGATATCTGGCTCGCTCACAATTTCCAATAGGGGTACGCCAGCCCGATTCAGATCCACATGGCTCGCCCCTGCGATTCCCTCATGAAGATTCTTACCCGCATCCTCCTCCATATGAATTCGAGTAATCCCAATCCGTTTTTGTTCCCCATTAACCCCCACTTCCATAGTGCCTTGCTCGCAAAGTGGAAGCTCGTACTGGGAAATCTGGTAGCCCTTCGGCAGATCTGGATAGAAATAGTTCTTCCGGGCAAAACGGCTGTAAGGGGCAATCCGACAATCGGTGGCGAGACCGGCTCGAACGGCCATTTCCACTGCACGTTTATTGATCACGGGCAACACACCTGGCATTCCCGTGCAGATGGGGCAGGTCTGGGTGTTGGGGGCTGCGCCGAACTGGGTGCTGCATCCACAGAACATTTTGGACTGGGTCAGGAGCTGGGCATGGATCTCCAATCCAATGACGGCCTCATATTTTTCAGGATGACGTGTCATATTGATATTTAATCCAAAGTTTCAATAGATTTTAAAAAGTGAATATAGTCCTTAGGCAAATGATAGGCCCGGGCCCCTTTCAGGATCTGCTCCATATATCGGCGTGAGGGTTTAAGCCCGCCCTGCCTGATCGCTAAATAGGTCATCGCCGGCAACTTTTCCTTAGATGTGGTCTCCAGGATCACATCACCACGAAAATAGCAATGGGGATATCCCGTGTATTGGTCTAGGAGCTTGAGATCATCCAGCGTGATTTCATACAGCACACCATGAACGGCCTTTCCCCGTTCCGGCAGAAGATCAGCCACCCCACCGTCCCAACGATCTGAATACCGTGTAAAAACCAGGATGTAATGATCCAAACGGGCTACCGAAACGAACTTGTGGTTTGGGCAGCGCCGCTGCATCTGTTCCTTTTCCATGTTGGAGCCGTACGCAAAGTAGAGCATCAAATCCTTCAGCTAAGATTAGGTTTGCGTTTGTACCATTCTGTGGCCTGCTCGTAAGCATAGGCCACGCGCAGTATCGTTTCCTCCTGAAAGGGCCTACCCAGAACCTGCATCCCAATAGGTAAGCCCGCATTGCTAAATCCACAAGGTAGGGCAATGGCCGGGATACCAGCCAGGTTTACCGAGATAGTGAAGATGTCTGAGAGATACATCTGCAAAGGATCCTGGGTCTTCTCCCCAATCCCAAAGGCCGGGGTCGGGGCTGTAGGCACCACAATCACATCTACGCCGCCACTGGTAGAAGACTTAAAGGCCTCATCAAAATCCTGTTTGATTAAGGTCCGTACCCTCTGGGCTTTAAGATAATAGGCGTCATAATACCCGGAAGAGAGGGCATAGGTTCCCAGCATGATTCTGCGCTTGACTTCCGATCCAAAACCCTCGGCCCGGGTCCTCATGTACATTTCCAGTAAATCCTTGGAGGCCTTCGTACGGTACCCATACCGAACGCCGTCGTACCGCGCTAGGTTGGCACTGGCCTCAGCCGTAGCCAGGATATAATAGGTGGCCACAGCATACTCGGTATGAGGAAGCGAAATTTCTTGTGTTTTTGCCCCCAGCTTCTCCATCATCCGAATGGCTTCACGAACACACCCTTCTACTTCAGGATCCATTCCTTCAATAAAAAACTCTTTGGGTATTCCAATCTTGAGACCCTCTATACTCTGACCTAGTGACTGTGTGAAGTCTACAACAGCCATGTCTGCTGATGTGGAGTCCAGAGGGTCATGACCGCTAATGACATTCATCATCAGGGCACAATCTCTGACATCCTTTGTGATGGGTCCAATCTGGTCCAGTGAAGAAGCAAAGGCTACCAATCCATACCGGGAGACCCTACCGTAGGTGGGCTTGAGTCCCACCACACCACAGCAGGCTGCAGGTTGCCGGATGGAGCCTCCGGTATCCGAACCCAGTGCCGCGATACATTCGTCTGCTGCTACGGCTGCCGCTGAACCACCACTAGACCCACCTGGGATACATCTTAAGTTCCATGGATTTTTGGTAATGGTAAAGGCTGAGTTCTCTGTGGATGAACCCATGGCAAATTCGTCCATATTGGTCTTACCCAGAAGCACGTATTCCACAACCCCAAGTTTTTCAATCGCGGTGGCATTGTAAACAGACACAAAGTTCTCCAGAATCTTAGAGGCACAAGTGGTTTTGATCCCTGTAACGCAGAGATTATCCTTGATGGCCAGGGGGATACCTGTCAACGGATGAATGTCTAGCCCCTTTGCAAATTTTTTGTCAGCCGCCTCTGACTGTGCCAAGGCCAACTCCTGGGTCAAGGTCAGATAGGCCCCAATTTTAGAGTCTGTCTCCTGAATTCTTTTATAGACAGACTCCACCAACTCCCGGGAAGTAATTTCCCGGTTCTTCAACTTTTCATGGAGCTCATGGATCGTCAAACCATATAAAGCGGTCATCACCGTATCATCCGGTTCTTTTCATCCACCCTGATAATAGTGGGCTTATAAGTCTTAAGTTCCTGCTCATTATAATACTCATAGCAGAAGATGACGATGCGATCTCCTATCACCCCTTTTCGGGCAGTAGGACCATTCAGGCAAATCGTTCCAGATCCCCGCTTCCCCGGAATGACATAGGTCTCAAACCGTTCCCCATTGTTAATATTAGAGATCAACACCTGCTCGTAGGGCAGAATCCCGGCAGCCGACAGCAATTCTTCGTCAATGGTGAGGCTTCCTTCGTAATCCAGATTGGCATCCGTGACGATGGCCCTGTGGATCTTAGATCGAAGCATTTGTCTTAGCACATATCGCTCCACAATTGTTATTCGATGATTTTCGGTACTCTAAAGAACTCTTCTGTACGGTCCGGGGCATTTTTCAGGATCTCTTCCCTGGACAAAGATAGCCGGACTTCATCCTCCCTGAAAACGTTCTTCATAGGCAACACATGGGAAGTAGGTTCCACCTTGGAAGTATCCAGCTCTTTTAGCTTCTCGATATAGGTCAGGATGTTGGAAAGTTGCTGACTATATGTCTCTTTCTCCGACTCCGTGATCGCCAACCGGGCCAGTTTGGCTGCATGCTCCACTTCATCCCTGGTAATTTTCATGCTCTCACCCCGCCTTTTCTAACCGGGCGTGTTTCACAGCCAATTTTTTATTTCCGACACTATTAAAATGGACCACTACTCTCTGATCCTCACCGTGCCCTTCGGTCTGCTGAATTCGCCCAATTCCCCAGACAGGATGCTTTACCTGCCAACCTGTTCTGAAGGGTCCGATTTCTTGAGATGGAGATGAATGATATGCCAACGAAGGGCTAAACTTCCTTGCAGGACTGGCCTCCAAGGCCGCTGTCCCGATAGAACGATCATTCCAAATAACTTCCTTAACCCATTCGGAAGGAATCTCTCCAACAAACCGCGATGGAGAACTCCACTGAGTCGATCCGTACAGTCTTCGCTTTTCGGTATACACCATGTAAAGCCTCTCCATGGCCCGTGTCATCCCTACATAGCACAGCCGCCTCTCTTCCTCCATTTCGTCCGGATCCGTGATGGCCGACTGATGAGGGAAAAGACCTTCCTCCATACCTGCCATGAAAACAACAGGGAACTCTAAACCTTTAGCGCTGTGAAAGGTCATAAGCTGAACCATACCCTTTTGGCCGTTTAATTCCTCCGACTCTCCTGCCGCATCCGTGACCAACGCTACATGGTCCAGAAAGGCCGATATAATATACGGGGGCCCGTCACCGACTGAGCCAGATGTCTGACCCGGCGTTGGAGCTGTTATAGCCAGACCCTCGCTTAAGCCTGGCTGGGCAGCCAACCGCTCCTCAAAAATTCGTGTGGCCGAAAACAGCTCCTGGATATTTTCAAGTCTCCCTTGCGCCTCCCCCTTGGATGGCCCTTCAGCAGCATCCTGTTGAAGCATCTGTTCATAGCCCGTCTTCTTGAGTATCGTCTGGAGCAGGTCGGTGAGAGATATTGTCTTAGACAGATGTCTAAACTCCTCTAAGAGAGTCACAAGTTGCAGCAGCCCCTTTCTCTGAACACCTGCTAAGTCAGGGTCGGTCAGCACTTGGGATAGAGAAACAGCCTTGGCTTTTGAATAGGCATCCAGTTTTTCCACTGTTCCGGGACCGATCCCCCGGGGAGGGACGTTCAGGATTCGTTTAAGACTCAAGTCATCCGTCGGATAAACAATCACCCTGAGATAGGCCAGAAGATCCTTGATCTCCTTTCTTTCATAGAACCGAAGCCCACCCACAATCCGATAGGGGATACCTTGATCCCTCAGTCCCTCCTCAAGGGCCCTGGACTGGGCATGGGTCCGGTACAAAACGGCAAAGTCTGAATAGTTAAACTTGTGTTCGCTCATTATATCTTTAATAACCCTACCCATATAATGGGCCTCTACACCTTCATCTGCAACCTGGCAGGTGTACAGGGGGTTGCCTTTGGGATTTTGGGTCCAAAGTTGCTTGGCCTTTCTTTTTCGATTTTTTCCCACCACGACGCCCGCCGCATCCAGAATCGTCTGGGTCGAGCGATAGTTCTGTTCAAGACGGATCACTCGTGTCTGTGGATAGTCTTTCTCAAAATGCAGGATGTTACCCAGATCCGCTCCTCGAAACCCATAGATGCTCTGATCATCATCTCCCACCACACAAACATTCCCGTGTCCCCCAAGAAATCTGACTAGACGATACTGGACATGATTAGTGTCTTGATATTCATCGATCATGACATACCGAAACTGTTCCTGATAACGCTGCAATACATCGCTATGGGTCTCGAAGAGATGAACAGTCTTCATCAGGAGATCATCAAAATCAAGGCTATTGTAGACCTTGAGTTTGTCCTGGTACAGTGAATAAACTCTGGCCACTTTGTCCTCAAGCCCAAAGGGCTGTGATTCCCGGGCATAAACCTGAGGGGCCATCATCCGATTTTTAAGCCATGAGATCTTTCGCGCAACCTCCTTGGGGTCATAAAGATCTTCATTAATATTTAATTCTCTGGCGCACTCCTTCACCAGCCTCATCTGGTCGCCAGCATCCAGAATCAAAAAGTCCTGCCTATAACCCAGCTGGTGGATCTCCCTCCGCAGGATTCGCACACAGGCCGCATGAAAGGTGCTGATCCACACCCCTCGGGCCCGGCCTCCCAACAACTCAACGACCCGGCTCTTCATTTCCTCGGCCGCCTTGTTGGTAAAGGTCACGGCCAGAATCTCTTCTGGCCGTATACCCTGCTGCCCGATGAGATAAGCAATCCGGTGGGTGATCACCCGGGTCTTTCCGCTCCCTGCACCGGCCAGAATCAACAATGGGCCCTGGATATGGGTCACTGCCTCAAGCTGTTGGGGATTCAGATCCTTGAAAAAATCCATCTCTACTCCACGGTTACGCTCTTGGCCAGGTTTCGGGGTTGGTCTACATCACACCCCCGCAGCACAGCAATGTGATAGGCCAACAGTTGCAAGGGAATGACCAGGAGCAATGGAATGAGGAATGGATCCGCCTGGGGGACATGGATCACCTCATCAGCCTTGGAAACAATCTCCTGGTTGCCTTGCGTGGTCATGGCCAGCACTATACCATCCCGGGCTCTGACCTCCATGATGTTGCTGGCCATCTTTTCATACACCTTATCAACTGGGGCCAAAACCACCACCGGCATATTTCTATCAATTAATGCAATAGGACCATGCTTCATCTCACCTGCAGGATAACCCTCTGCATGGATATAGGACAGCTCCTTGAGTTTGAGGGCCCCTTCCAAGGCAATGGGATAATTAATGCCTCGTCCCAAAAACAGGAAATCCCTATATTGAAAATAACGCTTGGCCAATTCGTGGATCTTCTCTTCATCCTTAAGGACCTGTTCCACCAGCTTTGGAACATGGAGCAGATTATTAACCAATGCGATCGCACGATCGGAGGGCAGAGACCTATTTCGCCTCCCCAAAAACATGCCCAGAAGATAGAGGGCCACAAGCTGGGCGGTGAAGGTCTTTGTGGCCGCCACACCGATCTCTGGGCCGGCATGGGTATAAACTGTCCCATCCGCCTCCCGGGCCAGGGTACTCCCCACTACGTTGCATATTGCAATCGCGCGGGCCCGCTTTGACTTGGCCTCCCTCAGGGCTGCTAGGGTGTCGGCCGTCTCCCCAGACTGGGAGATCAGAATACAAAGGTGACCAGGTCCCAGGATGGGATCGCGGTAGCGAAATTCGGATGCAATGTCCACCTCCACCGGAACCTTTGTCAGTTCCTCGATCAGGTATTTTCCCACTAAAGCTGCGTGCCAGGAGGTTCCGCAAGCGATCAAGAAAATTTTTTGTAACTGTTTCAGATCAGATTCGCCCAGTGAAACCTCCTCTAAATAAACCTCTCCCGTTTCCTGAGAGACCCTCCCCAAAAGGGTATCCAGAATGGACTGTGGCTGCTCATGAATCTCCTTAAGCATAAAATGCTTGTAGCCACCCTTCTCGGCCACCAAGGGATTCCAGTTTATGTGGGCATGGGTCTTCTCGCGATGGCGGCCTTCAAAATCGGTCACCCGGATCATCTGAGGAGTTAAGACCACAACCTCACCATCATCCAAGAACAGGACCTCTCTTGTCTGATTCAAAATTGCGGGGACGTCTGAAGCCACAAAATATCCTTCAGGGGTAATTCCTGCCACCAAGGGGCAGCCCTGGCGGGCCGCCACCAAGGTATTGGGCTCCTGCCCATGCATGGCCACAAAAGCATAAGATCCTTTGATCCTACTCAGGGCGGCATAAACTGCTTCCTCAAGCCCACAACCTCTTCCCACTGCCTTGTCAATCAGGTGAAGGATCACTTCTGTATCCGTCTCAGAAGAAAAGGTCCGTCCTTCGGCCTGCAACTCCTTCTTTAGGGTAAGGTAGTTCTCGACAATCCCATTGTGAACCAGAACCAGGCTACTCACCCGATGAGGATGGGCATTTTCCTCTGAGGGTCGCCCGTGAGTGGCCCAACGAGTATGCCCGATACCTATATGGCTACGATAATCCTGCCCGGCGATGGCTGACTCCAAGTTAGCCAGCTTTCCCACTGTTCGTTTTACCTCCAGCCGGCCGGACTGGAGAAAGGCAATTCCGGCAGAATCATAACCGCGATATTCCAACCGACGCAGACCCTCGATCAGGAGAGGAACCGAATTCTGCTTACCGACATAACCAATAATTCCGCACATAAGAACCTCGCTATTCGTGACTCATTATTCGTAACACGTTTAACGCATAACCATTAACGTTTTTTCTTCCTGTTTTTTCGCTTGGCCCAGTCTTTTTTATTCACCTGCGGGGTCCGGCCGATAGCCAGTGAGCCCGGAGGGACATCTTTAGTAATAGTGGATCCGGCCGCAATAATGGCCCCCTCTCCTATCTTTACGGGGGCAATAAACTGGGTATCGCTTCCTACGAAGACATTATCCCCAATAACGGTCTGGAACTTTTTGGCGCCATCGTAATTGCAGGTGATGGAACCCGCCCCGATATTCACATCTTTTCCTATCACAGAATCTCCCAGGTAAGTGAGGTGATTGGCCTTCGAACCCTCTCCGATCTCACTTTTCTTGACCTCCACAAAATTTCCAATCTTGGCCCCTCGCCGCACAACATTTCCTGGTCTCAAATGTGCAAATGGGCCAATCAACACATGGTCTTCCAAGACAGACTCGGTGATCACACAGTGATCCTTCACCACAACGCCATTGCCCAGATGGCCATTGCTTATTCGGACGTGGGAGAAGATCACACAGTCCTCACCAATTCGGCTGTCTCCTTCGATAAATGTCCATGGGTAAACCACGGTATCCCGCCCGATCACCACGGTGTCATCAATGCAAGCCGTTTCAGGATCCAAGAAGGTCACCCCCTCGGTCATCAAGCGGTCTACTGTTCTTCTCCGCAGGATCTTTTCGGCCCTAGCTAGATCCGCCCGTGTATTGATACCCAGGGCCTCACGGGGATCCGCAGCCGAGACAGCCAACAGGCGAAGCCTTTCCTGAACCGCAAGTCGCACAGTATCCGTTAGATAGTACTCTCCTTGGGCATTATCTGGTTTGATTTCCTCCAAGAGCCGGAATAGAGAATCCGCCTGAGCTAAATAAACACCGGTGTTGATCTCAGTAATCCGACGCTGTTGAGCCGTTGCGTCCCGTTCCTCAACAATCCCTGCCACCTGACCGTCTGGCCCCCGGAGGATACGCCCATAACCTTCCGGATTTTCCAGATGGGCGGTAAGCATCGTGATGGCCGCACCATCTTCTCTGTGGGCCTTCAAGAGAGCCGAAGCTGTTTCGACTTTGAGCAGGGGATGATCTCCATTAAGAATCATTAACGTCCCATGATAATGGGCCAACAGGGGCTTAGTCATCTGAACAGCATGCCCCGTACCGGATAAGTTTTCTTGGACCACTACCTCAACCTTCCCATCCTGGATTTCCCCTTTCAAGAAAGCGTTTACCTGTTCTTTGTGATGTCCGATCACCACCAGGACCCGCTCCGTTCCAAGGTTCTTCGCCAGATTAACGACATACTGAAGCATCGGGCGACCCGCCACAGGATGAAGGACCTTAGTCAGCTTGGACCTCATCCGTTTTCCAACGCCCGCAGCCAGAATGATCGCAACTAAATGATCTGATGCTCTTTTCACTGCCTCACCTATGAAGGCTCCATAAATTCCCTGCAGACCTCAATTTAGCCTTTCCTACTATTTTTTGCCCCCTCAGATTCTGAAGGAGTGTAAAGTCCTCCGGAGATCACCATCTTCATTCCATCCTCAACACTCATAGAAAGCGGAATAATCTCACTCTCAGGCACAAATAAAAAATATCCTGAGGTGGGATTTGGAGTTGTTGGGACATAAATATTTATCACCTTTTCATGAGTCAAGTCCTGGACCTCACCTTTTGTCACTCCTGTAACGAATGCAATCGAGTACTGTCCTTTTCTGGGAAACTCAATGAGTACCACCCGGCTAAACTTCTCCTTTCCCTGAAGGGAAAGGGTGTCCACAACGGACTTCACCAGGCTGTACACATTTCTAATAACAGGCACACGCTGTAAAAATGATTCCCACAGATCAAAGACCTTGCGGCCCAGAAAATTTGTGGTTAAAACCCCCGCCAGCAGGATGATCAGGACCAGGACAATGACCCCCAGCCCCGGCACATAATAAGGAAAATAAGTCCTTAGAAAGCCACCCAGAACACCATCCAGTGTTAAGAAAAGGGCCTTTAGAATCAAATAGGTCCCCCAAAGAGGAGTAATGACTAGGAGACCTGTGATAAAATATTTTTTGAGCAGGAAATTAAAGTCCCGGATCCGACTCTTTCGGTACGATGCTCTTTTCACCTTTTTTTCTGGCGACATAAGTCTAAAAACATAATAATACTCATTTTTTAGACATCATGCAAGCCTTTTTGTTTGCATTTTTCGAATATTTTGATTATCATAGTTCAGTTTACTTCATTAGGACAGCCGCCCAATGATCTTGTTAGAGCTTGCCCTGCTTGGGGTCAGAAATTTTCAACAGATTACTCGACTCGAATTTTCACCACGCCTGAACTTCATCCAAGGTGAGAATGGCAGTGGTAAAACCACCCTGCGGGACACCCTCTTGTTCAGCCTGTTTGGCCACTCCCCAGAGGAGGGCCAGTCACTCATTCATTCTTCCAGCACTTCAACCTGTCAGGCTGCCATTACCTTTAGGGTAAAAAATGACGAGGTGTACAGACTGGCTAAAGACTTTGTCAAAGATATTGTCATTCTTTCCAAACTTGACCCTTCCATCAAGAAATTCATACCTATCGAGAAACGAAAGGAAAATGTCTTTCGGTGGATCCAACAGCAATGCAATGGACTCAATGGATCTCAGATCTCCCATTATTTTGCTCTGGACCGTTTAGGGCTGGCTTCTGGCCAGAGGAAATCCGGCGAGTTTCAACAAGCCGAAGCCTCTACCCTTGTGGAGCCATCGGCAATAGAGACGGTGGTAGAATCCGAAAGACCCCAGGACCCTGCAGGGAAACAAAAGCGGCTACAGGAACTCAAAGCCGTTGCCGATAAGGCCGAACAACTCTTCCAGCTGGAGGAGCAACTCTCTGATGCACAAAGCCGTGTGGGTGTTCTGAAAAGAAAACTGGCAGACCTAAAGAAACTGAATCAGGAATTAGAGCAGATCAATGAAAAGGCCAAGCCCTTTGCGGTACTGGAGGCAACGTCTGAGCAGCTCCAGCAACTGGTAGAGGAGTTTGAAGGAAAGTTGACGGAAAGGAATCGGGAATTTCAAACCCTGGAAGATGACAGAAGCCTCCTGGATCATCAATTAGGTCTGGTCCCCACTGAACCGATTTATAAGAACAAAGCCTTTATTGTCGGAGCGGTGGCCACTGTTCTGTCCTTTGGAGCTGGTCTATTTGTTTCCCTGCCAGGCTTGTACCAGCATCTCTATCTTCTGGGACTGCTGATAGGGCTTTGTTTAATGGTCACCTCGGTCATTATGGATATGCGTTGGCTCTCCCGCAAAAAAATTCTGGAAGACAAGATTCATGGAAAATTAAAGAACATAGAGCTACTGGAAGCAAGATTCAGAAGGGAGAACATTAAGTTCTTTGACCTCTTGAAGAAGACCCATACAGATTCCGTAGATACCTTCAAGGAAAAGATCAAGGCATATGATTTTCTCTCAGGTAGCCGCCAACGTCTTTGCGAAGACCGGGAACGACTGCTTGAAGGAAAGGAATTAGAGGCCTTGCAGCGGGAATTCGACGAGAAGTCTGGTCTCATCCAAGAGCTTAGTAAGAAGGTTAAAAGTTTTCAGAACATCCCCTCCGATCTTCCCAGCTTGCGGGAAGAGATTCGCATTCTGGAAAAAGAAGTGGCCTTCACACCAGGGGGACAGCGATATACATCGCCTTCAAGCCGCAGCCCGCAAGCTGATCTGTCGACACAAATGGATATACCCGCAAAAGGAGAGAATGGCCATCATAATCCCATAGTAGAATTAATGCGTGATCCTCTTGCCAGAAGTCAAAACCAGCTTTTAGACACTGCTCGTGGGATCTTCAAGAAATTATCATTAGGGGTCTATTTGGATCTTGTGTTTGATGATTCCTCCCATGTCAGCCTGCTTCCAAATGGCTCGCCCACACCTGCGCCTCTGGAAACCCTAAGCCATGGGACCCTGGACCAGGTTTTCCTCTCCCTGTATCTGGGACTGGTCATGAACCTGGGTCCTGATTATCCCTTCCCGCTCCTGCTGGATGACCCCCTTCTGACCCTCGATTCTAAGCGCCAAGAGATCGCCCTTGAAATTCTTCGCGAAATCAGTAAAAAACGGCAGGTCATTCTACTATCCAGCTCGCCTTACCCCATCAAAGAAGGTGATCGTCAGATCAGGCTCTCATGATGAAAGGCCAACTGATCACATTTGAAGGCATTGAGGGCAGTGGAAAATCTAGTCAGATGGCCTCCCTGGCAGAGCACTTGGAGCAAAAGGGATGGAATATACTGAGAACTCGGGAACCCGGAGGGACCAAACTGGGAGAACGGATTAGGGAGCTCCTGCTGGACACCGGGCATCCGGACATCACCGCCAAAACAGAATTATTGCTCTATCTGGCCAGCCGAGCACAGCATTTCCAGGAGGTCATTCTTCCTGCCCTACAGCAAGGGAAGGTGGTCCTGTGTGATCGCTTTTCAGAAGCCACTCTGGCTTATCAGGGTTATGGTCGGGGCCTTGACCTGAATAAGATCAAAACATTATTGAAATTTGTGACAGAAGGTAGAAAACCAGACCTGACCTTATTACTGGACCTGGAAGCCCGTAAAGGTTTGATGAGAATCAACAATCGCACATCTAAGGATCGACTGGAGCAGGAACGTATAGAATTCTATGAAAAGGTTCGTCAGGGATATTTAAAGTTGGCCAAGATGAGTCCCCGTCAGATCGTCGTGATCGATGCCAGCCGTTCCTATGAAAAGGTATCCGCACAGATCCGAGAGACCGTAGAGGCATTTCTTAAGAAAAATGTCATTTCAAAACGTCATCGGCCATGAACGGCCCATCCAAATCCTTAAGACTGCGCTTCAGCGAAAAGGCCTGGCCCATGCCTATCTTTTCTGTGGAGAGGAGGGCATTGGGAAGAGGCGGGTGGCCAAAGCCCTTGCCCAGGCAGTGAATTGTGAAGACCCATTGGAAGGCAATTCCTGTGGGCAATGCCTATCCTGTCAACACATCGAAGCTGAGACCCATCCTGATTTCATTTCTATAGGTCCAGATGGAACAATGATCAAAATCAATCAGATCCGGTCGTTCCAGGAGCAGATACAGCTAAAACCAATGTCTGGGCTATACCGTTTCGTGATTTTAGATCAGGCCGAGTCCATGAACGACGAAGCGGCCAATGCCCTATTAAAAAGCCTGGAGGAGCCTCCAGACCAAACCATCGTGATTCTCATCACTTCTCAGCCCCATGCCCTGCTCCCCACAGTAGTTTCCAGATGCCAGAAGATTCGGTTTAATCCCCTAACGGAACAGCAGGTCATCGGCCTGCTCCGACAGAAACACCCGGAAGACTCATCCCGGTTAGAGCGGGTAGCCGCCCTGGCCATGGGAAGAATCGGGATGGCCTTGGAGATGGATCCTGAAGCACTGGAGGAGGAGTGGCTCAAATTTAATCAAACCCTCCTGGACAAATCCAAAAGAAGTATTCAAGGACTTCTGGGCCTTTCCCAGGAATATGCCCAAAACCGTGAGACCGCCGAACGGGCTTTACACTGGATGGGTCTATGGCTGAGGGATTTATTGATCACCAAGATTCAACCCTCAAGCCCATGCGTGATCGCCGACTCTTCTTCTCGGCAGTTTAAAAGCGCTGCAACCAGCATCAGTGTGGAGGAGATTATGTCCCTAGCCGGATTGATTCACTGGATCTTCAAAGCCCTCAATAGGAATATCAACCGGCAACTGGCTTTGGAGGTCCTGCTGATGCAGTTCCACAAAGCAATGAACGAGAAGACATAGCAAAAAGGAGCAAGAGGCGTAAGGATCTATCCAGCGAGCAAGGCGAGCGTGAAGGGAACTATAAAAGCGAGTGCAGGCTAGGCCTGTACGAGCGCGGGGCGTGGGGGCATCGGAGCACCTTTCTTTTTGTGTAGGCGCACGGGCCCCCACAGAAGATACCGGCGACGCAAGCCCCTACAAAAATATGAAAAAGCCATTTTATATCACCACACCTATTTACTATGTGAACGATGTCCCCCACATCGGTCATGCCTACACGACCGTAGCTGCAGATATTCTGGCCAGGTATAAACGACTTCAGGGGTACGAGGTATTCTTCCTCACAGGTACAGATGAGCATGGGCAGAAGGTTCAACAGGCCGCAGATAAGCGGGGTATCCCTCCACAGCAACATGCGGATGAGCTTGTTGTTCGCTTTCAAGACCTCTGGAAAAGGCTATTGATTTCAAACGATGACTTTATTCGCACAACTGAGCAGCGGCATCGGTCAGTCGTACAGACAGTCTTAAAACAACTCTGGGATAAAGATTTGATCTATATAGGTATGTACCAAGGATGGTATTGTTTACCCGATGAACGTTTTTGGACCGAAGAGGAGTTGAGAGAAGGTAAATGTCCAGAGTGCGGTAGACCAGTGGATCGTATCTCTGAGAAGAACTACTTTTTCAAGATGAGCCAATTCCAGAAAACGTTGCAGCAGTACATCAAAAACCACAAGAACTTTATACGACCGGAAAGTCGCCGCAACGAGGTATTGGGTTTTCTGGAAAAACCGCTTGGGGATTTGTGTATCTCACGCCCCAAGGTCCGACTTGAATGGGGAATACCCCTCCCTTTCGATTCTGATTATGTCACCTATGTCTGGGTGGACGCACTCGTAAACTATATTTCGGCAATGGGCTACAGTACAGAACCCAAACGATTCAAGAAATGGTGGCCAGTAGACTATCACCTAGTTGGAAAGGATATTCTCACCACCCACGCGGTCTATTGGTCAACCTTCCTCAGGGCCTTAGATTTAGATTTTCCGAAATGCCTGTTTGCCCATGGTTGGTGGACAGTGGATGGAGAGAAGATGTCCAAAAGTAAGGGCAACGTCGTGGATCCCAATGCGATTATCGACGAACTGGGCCCCGATGCGTTTCGATACTTCTTGTTACGGGAAGTCCCGTTTGGGCAAGATGGAAACTTTTCACGTGAGGCATTGATCCAGCGTTATAATAGTGATCTTGCCAACGACCTTGGGAACCTGGTTAGCCGAACCTTGACTATGATCGAACAGTTTTCGGATGGTATCATCCCACAGGCACCTTTTAGTAGAACCGCAGATATCTCTAATATTATACAAGGACTGCGGGATTCCCTTGAAGATGTCATAAATCGTCTCGAGTTCCATCGGGCATTGGGAGAGATTTGGAAGCTCGTTGATCGTATCAACCGCTACATTGAAGAGATGGCCCCCTGGAATCTAGCCAAAAAAACACGTGAACGGGAAAGACTTGAAACGGTCCTTTATACCGTTGCAGAGGCATTAAGATTTATTGCCATCTACCTCTCACCGTTCATGCCAAATACAGCAAAGGAAATCTTCCACTCTTTAGGACTTGATCCGCTTCCACCAGATGCCTTAAGCCCCCAAGTCAGGGAAAGTGCTTTGGGAGGAGCACCTCTGGCCGGCAAACACATTCGAAAAGGATCAGCCCTCTTCCCCCGCATTGAAAAGAAATCCGGTGTTGCATTACAATCCTCAACTATAGAATCAGCATCCACCACATCTAAGAAATCCTGTGCTAGTATTGAAGATTTTAGAAAACTCGATCTTCGAGTGGGAAAAGTCCTTTCGGCCGAAAGGATCACAGGATCAGAAAAGCTCTTAAAGCTCATTGTGGATCTTGGCACAGAACAGCGCCAAGTCGTCGCCGGCATGGCTAAAAAATATCCTCCAGAGACCTTAATTCACAAGAAGGTGATCGTGGTGGCCAATCTCAAACCTACTCGCCTCATGGGTGTAGAATCCCAGGGCATGATCCTAGCAGCCGGAGATAAAGAGGTGGCAGCGCTGGCTACCTTCTTAGAGGACGTGGAGCCAGGCACAACAATCCGGTAGACCTTCGTGTGTGATAAAATATCCCATAAGGGTAGGATTCTGTACCATGCGGATTGGACTCCAATGGAAGATCATTTTAACAATCGTGGCGGTGGGCTTATTCCCCCTGGCGGTGGGGCTTCTCTGGACAGGTCTGTACGGCAAGTCAACCCTGATCAAAGCCTCTGGAGAGAAATTTACGGAATTAGCCCAACAGATGAGCAATCATATCAATTTTATTATCGAGCGTGAGATCCATGAAGCACAGAGCTTAGCCCTTTCTGAGGACCTTTACCGATCAGTTACTTTCTCAAACACCCTTCCCATTAAGCAACAGGGTCGCCCATCCGGTTCATCCCAGTCTTTATTAAAGAACGCCGCTTCGAAATACCTTCAAGCCTATCAAAACCTCAAAGAAGATGAATACGACGTGATTTTCGCAACAGACCGCTATGGTAGAGTGGTGGCCTCAACCCGCTTGCTTCAAGAGAGAGAGCATGCCCAAGAATCGTGGTGGCAGGCAGCCTATCACAACGGCCAAAGGGCAGTTTTTATGAGTGATTTGTACAGTCATCCAGGCAGGAGCTCTCTCCAGATCGATCTGGCTTTACCGATTCCAGATCGTGAGACCCAGCGGACGATCGGGGTCCTTAAATTTGTCATAAAAGACCTGGAGCTAGAAGAAATCCTCAAAGAGATTAAAGTCGGCAAAACCGGGCATGCCATGTTGTTGAGTGAAACTGGCCACGTTTTGATGTGTCCCTTGTTACCCGCATCGGCTCATCAGCCTATGCAAATCAGTATAAATTCAGGATCACAGACATCATGGTCCTTGCAGGAAAACGGGCATGACAAGAGACCCACTGTCGTAGCCTTCTCACTCGTCTCTCTGACCATGAAATTGGACCAAAAGGATTTTGGTGTAAAGCCCTGGTGGATTGCAATGACCCAAGACCGCACTGAACTCTTTGCACCGATTAATCGTGCCCTTTGGATAACCAGCAGTCTTGGTGGAATACTGGCAGGACTCCTGTTTCTTCTGGGAGCGCTTGCAGGGAAAAGGTTGGTGCAGCCCATCCTCACTGTTCAGCAGGGGGCCCAAGCCCTCGCTAGGGGAAATCTGGGACACAGGCTTTATCTCAAGACCCATGACGAGCTTGAAGCACTGGCCAACACCATCAACCATATGGCCGAGAGTTTACAGCAACGGACCTCAGAGTTACTGGCCGCTCGGGATTATTTGAGGAACATCATTGAGCAGTCCGCCGTCCTAATTATCACAACCAATCCGACTTATGAGATTAGGGAATTTAACCGCGGGGCTGAGGAGATACTCGGATATCAGAGAAATCAGATTATAGGAAAAAACCTTGAGCTGGTATGGGACGATCCAGAGGAATTCCGCCAGGTCATCACCCAACTGGCCGCCAAAGGCCAGCGTGTTCATTATGAAACGGCCTTTGCTCGAAGTAATGGAACTCCTGTACCGGTCAGTTGCTTCCTGGCCCAGTTGACTGATCAGGCTGAAGCGATATTAGGTCTGGTGGTCGTGGGTGAGGACCTTACTAATCGTAGAGAGTTAGAAGAGTCCAGACTTAAAGCGGAACGGCTGATGGCGCTTCATCGTCTCTCCACAGTGCTGACACACGATCTTCGAAGTCCGATGGTGGGAATCCTGAAGGCCCTGGCTGTACTTCAGGAGACCTATGGAAAGATGAACAAAGATCAGGCACAGCAGCTCTTATTCGATTTGGTTCGAGGGGGTGATCTCCTGCTGGGTACCCTGACTGATCTCCTGGATGTCTACCGCCACAGCCTTTCAGCGCTTCCCCTCCGATATACTGACTTTGTACTGAGTGAGGCTATTGAAGAGATCATCCGGTTAATTAGTATAGATGCCCAGGCGCGGGGTGTTAAACTTGGAGTAAAGATGGCTTTGCCAGAGCTGATGCTCTCTGCGGATCGCAGGCGTATTCAGCGGGTCATCTTTAACCTGCTGGACAATGCCATTAAACACTCGCCATCTGGTTGTTTGGTCACACTGCATGTGAATGCACCGGCAGAAGGATTGATCCATCTTCAAATAAAAGATCAGGGAGCGGGTATTCCTGATGGGGAATGTTCACGTATTTTTGATTTTCTGTATAAATCCCTAGGCGACCAGACAGACCAGATAGAACGCAGCGGGATCGGTGTAGGCCTGTATTTCTGCCGAGTAACGGTTGAGGCCCATGGAGGGCGGATTTTGGCCGAGAATCAGCCGGAAGGCGGTGCCTGTTTCACCGTTTGCTTACCCACCACAGACAGGCAGAAGGAACAAAGTGGATTTGACTCGTAAACCTAAATCTCCCATACGAGTTCTTCTGGTGGATGATCAGCGGCTATTTCGCCAAAGCCTTAAGCTGCTCCTGGAGCAGGATACAGAAATCCAGGTCGTGGGAGAGGCTGCAGATGGTCAGGAGGCGGTGGTCTTGGCCACCGAAATGAATCCGGACATCATCCTCTTGGATGTAGAGCTGCCGGGCCTTCTGGGCCCGAAGGCCGCCCGCCTGATCCACGAACGCCTACCAGATGCAAAGATTTTGATGCTTTCGGTCCATGATGAGGACGAACGAATACAGGAGAGCCTGTCTGCAGGAGCGGTTGGATATATCCTTAAGGATGCCGATCACAGGGAATTTCTAAGGATCATCAAGAAAACTATAGAGGGCCAAGCAATCACATCACCCTTTCTGGTCACACCCACCCCTCAAGCGACTGCCCCGCTAGCAGCCCTGACAGCACGAGAGCACGAGATACTGACCCACCTGAGTGGAGCCATGAGTAACAAGGAAATCGCTGAAAAGATAGGACTTTCTCCCTTGACGGTCAAATCACACCTTCAAAGGATCTATGAAAAGTTGGGCGTCCGTACCAGGGCCGAGGCAATGCGGCTCTTTTATAACCACTTTAAAAAGTAGGGCTAGAAGCTGTTCTCTTTCTTCGTATTGGGATTGCTCCATTCGGAGTAATACCTACTCCTAAAAACCTCCCATTGGCGGATTGTCGCCAGAAAGCACAATGCGTTATGCTGAAGATACCAATGATGAGAATGATTCTCAACATCATTCTAAGAATAATTTGAACCCGGCGGTTTAAACCCAGAGGAGGAAGGAATGAGAAGGATTCTAGCGCTGATATGGACGGTCATCATCGGGATGGGACTCATGGTCAACCCACACCCTGTGCTGGCTGAAGCAGAGGGAAACAGTACAGAAAATCGCCTCTCGATTCATGGTTATGGGGAGCTTCATTACAATAATCCCAGGGGATCTTCAGTTCCCGTAGGATCGCAAGAGGCCCAGATGGATTTCCACCGAATGGTTTGGGGCTTAAGTTATCAATACAACGATCGAATCAGCCTTCATACGGAGGTAGACTTTGAGCATGCAGCCAGAGAAATGGAGTTGGAGTACGCATACCTGGACTTCCTGATAAACCAAGCCGTGAATGTGAGAGCAGGTGCTGTGCTGATGCCGGTGGGACCCCTCAATGAATTCCATGAACCGCCGCTCTTCTACAGCGTGGAAAGGCCTTATGTCCAAAGGACGATCATCCCGACCACCTGGGGGGAAGGGGGTGCAGGGCTGTTCGGTTCAGCCCTCCCCGGGCTCAAGTATCGCATCTATGTGGTTTCAGGGCTGAATGCTAACGGGTTTACCTCGGTCGATGGGATACGGGACGGTCGAGGCAAGGTCTCAGGAGGTTCTGGAAATGTAACGCCAGCCGCGCCAAGAACAGGGGAAAAACTTGCCTATGTAGGGCGCCTTGAATATGTAGGCTTCCCGGGATTATCCCTTGGGACATCCTTGTATCGGGGTGGCAGCAATCAGCAAAAAGAGGGGGCTTTAGATGGCACAGCAGTGGCTATCGTTGAAGGAGATATCCGATACCAGTTCGCAGGGCTAGATCTGCGGGGTGTTTTTACCCAAATCAATGTGAAGGGTGCAGACAAGATCAGTATAAAACGGGGTCAGACGATAGGAGAAGAAATGGTTGGTTGGTATCTGGAAGGGGCCTACGACCTTTTGAGGCTTGTGGCTCCAGGGGTCGATCAGGCCACGGTAATCTTTGTCCGATACGAAGATTTTGACACCCATCACAAGGTCCCTTCAGGATTTGCAAAAGCTCTGACAAACGATCGTCAAGTCATCACCGCTGGATTGGCCTACTATCCCCATCCGGATATTGCCTTCAAGGGGGATGTAGAAAATTGGGAAGATGGAACGGATGACAAAGGGACACGATTTAACCTGGGCCTGGCCTATCAATTCTGATATGCCTCTGCCGCGAATCGGAAAAACTTTTTGTTTTAAGGAAAGCCGGCCCTGCATGGGGAGCCTACTGGAGATCACTCTCTATGACACAGAGACAGATCGCTGCCGGCAGGCTATGAGAGCCGCCTTTGACGAGATACTGCGTCTTGAAGACCTGCTGAGTCCCTTTAAGCCCGGCAGTGAGCTATCAAGAATAAACCGCATGGCACCTTATGGACCGGTGAAGGCCGATCCAGAGATGGTCGCATTGATTCAACAGGCCCTCGCCTTTTCACATCTCACCCAAGGGGCTTTGGACTTGACGATTACTCCGTTGATGAAACTCTGGGGCTTTCGGAAACAGGAAAACTTAGTTGCCCCACCCACGACAGAGCAGATCCAGAAAACACTTAAGTTCGTGGGATACCAAAAAGTGATCGTGGATATTGATCACTCTACAGTCAAATACCTGTCTGAAGGCATAGAAATTGAATTTGGCTCAATAGGCAAGGGCTATGCCGTTGACCGAGTGGTTCAGATCCTTAGAAAGTATGGGATCTCACAGGCCATGGTTAACTTCGGTAGCAGTATCTATACCCTGGGAAGACCACCGGCACAGGATGGCTGGCATATTGCTATTAGGCATCCCAGAAACACAGGGCATGTCATAGATGTAGTCGTTCTCAAAGACTGCGCTATCGGGACTTCTGGTGATTATGAACAAGGCCTCTGGCTAGAAGGCCAATGGTACAGCCATATCCTGAACCCTAAGACTGGGAACCCTGTAACGGGTACAGCCTGTACCTCAGTGATTGCTCCCACTGCCCTTCAGGCAGATGCCCTCTCCACAGCAGCTTTTGTGATGGGACCGGAATCCGGTTTGAGGTTTCTTAAAAACCAAGTCGGACTGGAAGGTCTCATAGCAACCCAAAAGAATGGAAAACTCCTGATGATCCAGACAAATGGATGGAAGACTTTTGGTTTGAAGATCAGGCCAAAGGCATTTTTAGCCCGGCGTCAATTTTTAGCAGCAAGCCTTGCCGTTCTAGGATTAATGATCATAAATCCATGGTTAAGTCAGGCCATCGTGTATATGACCCCAGAGGAAGCCGTACACAGACTGATTCCTGAATCCAGTGAGGTAAGAAAAGAAATGGTTCACCTCACATCCATGCAAAAAGAACAGGTTTACAATCTTCTGGGCAGTCGGATCCGAGAGGAGAGTTACACCTTTTGGCTGGCATACAAAGATCAAACCCCAATTGCTTACCTAGTAACCCTGGACGTTATCGGGAAGGAGCAGCCTATCACCTTCATGGTTGCAGCAAGTCCGGATGGAAAGGTGCTCGGAGTGGAGATTCTAGCCTACCGAGAATCACAGGGATCAGAGGTTCGATCCAAGCGATTTATACAACAATTTATCGGAAAAACACTGTCCACCCCTTTGAAACTGGGCCGTGATATTGATTCGATCAGTGGAGCTACTCTTTCCTCGCGATCTACTGCCTATGCGGTCAAAAAAGCTCTGGCTCTGGTGGAGGTGATTTACCGTAGTGGGAGGACAGTTTTGCCATGAAAGATTTTTCAAATCGGGGTTTTAGGATTGCTCAGAGTTCCACCGAGGTCAAACTGACCTATACGGGTTTTTTGATCTTTGCCTTTATCGGTTATTTAACTCTGGTATTGATCGGACTGCTGAGGGTAGGACCAGGATATCAGGATATTGTGACTCACTATCAGGGTTCAGAGGCCGAAGAGGCCTTTCCCCGAGCCTTTGGGCAGATGCTGGAGGAAGTGCATTTTCATGCATTCATTGAAGGATTGATCCTTCTGGTTCTAACTCACCTTTTTGTGGCCACTTCGGTGAGCCGTGGCGTGAAGGTGCCCATTATTCTCCTGGCCTTCGGTGCCACCTTAATGGATCTGGCTTGTCCCTGGCTAATCAGATTTATATCACCGGGGTTCGCCCTACTGCAAATATCCAGCTGGATTGTCATGGGAACAACTGCCCTGGTTTTGATTGGAATACCGATCTATGAGATGTGGTTTAAGGAAGGTAACTCATGAGACGAATTGGAATGCTTTTCATTTTGTGCTTGTTTTTGACTGGACCTTTTGTGGCTCAGGCGGATGAAAGATCCCCAAATGAAAAACTCCAGAGAACCACGATTCGTTTACTGGATTACCGATTCATACCTTCTCAGATCGTATTAGAGATAGGAGAAGAGGTTGAACTCACTCTGGTCAATGAGGGAACCGTCATGCATGAGTTTGTTACCAACGCCCTGAAAGATCTAGAGGTGGATGTGGAAATCAATGGAGTTGTGGCTGAAACCCATGGTGTAGTTGAACTTGAGATCCCTCCAAAGGCTAAAGTGGTGCTTCGCTTTACACCGGAGAAACCTGGAGAGTTCCCGATGGACTGCCATGCGAAAAAGCCCAAGGATCATCTTAAAGAAGGCATGTCCGGGAAACTGGCGTTCAGGTAAGTGACTCATAGAAATCACAGTGTCACATTCATGACAAGGACAGCTTTCTATGGAAAGACCGTGCCATTCGGAGATCATCTTTGAATCATCGGAAGGTGAGGTTCGTTCTTGTGTCTGTGGCATGTATCACCTCCGTTGGCAGAATGTCAGTATTCGTATGACCGAAGATGAATTTATTCAACTGGCCAGACTATTGAAGATCGCTCTTGGGAGAATCAGCGCAAGGAGCCTAAGATCACCTGCTGTCCAGAGCGATGAAAGTCACTTGTTAAAGAGTGAGGAGCCGTAAAGGCTTTAAGTGAAATCTATTGAGATAAATATATTTAAGGTGTACAGGGCTGAATAAGAATGGGTTCTGGATCTTAAGTTCGGGTAGCCTTCCCCATCCCCATGGCAGGCTGACGTTCAAGATCCAGAACCCGCCCTGCTATACGATTTTAGCGAGTGGGCGAATGCCGAAGATTCAAGACCCTCAAGAAACAAGTCCCAAAGAGTTTCGATGTTTGTGCGGAAGCCTGATGGCCTTGATTCAAAAAGCTGGAGTGACCAAGCTTTCCATTGTGACAGAGCCAGGTGCCATGGATTTATCACACGTCCAGAGTGAGCCTGTCGGAGTGTTGTGGTAAAACATTATTGGGATAACAACTATTTCAGCTGATGACTTGATAGCCGGCTTCGGTGATGGTTTTTTTGATCTGGTCCAGGGTCAGGGAATCTGGAGAATAGGCTACTTCAGCCTTTTGTGTGGCCAGATCCACATGAACCCGGCTCACCCCTTTAAGAGCCTGGATGCTCTTCTCGATGGTTTTGACACAATGATCGCAGGTCATCCCAGAAATTTTTAGGGTCACTTCCGTGGCTTCCATTGTTATCGCTCCCCGGGTTTACCTTTTAATGATCCTTTAGATAATGGAGCTGCAGGTATCGCCTTGGTCGATTCTTTGTCTTCATGTGGATGTTCATGGCCCGTGGCATGAGGATGCTCGTGCAGATGCTCCACCCTGCCATGCTGATGGGCATGTTCATGAACCAGCATCCGCTTTCTGATGTAATTATAAAACATGGCCAGACAAAAAACACATGCCGCAAACAAAACAATGGTGGCACCGGACGCCGCATTGAAATAATAACTTAAGTACATTCCGCTCACAGCCGTTCCTGATCCAATAAGGGTAGAAGCAATCATCATGTAACTGAAACGATCCGTCAACATTCTGGCAGTCACCGCAGGAATCACGATGGCTGCCGCGATCATGGTGACACCGATGATATTCATTGAAACGATAATGGCTGCAGCCAAAATGAGTGAAAATAGGATTTCTACCCATTCTGTCTTGATCCCGAAGATCTTGGCCGCATCCTTATCAAAGGTGGTGAAGAGTAGTTGCTTATAGAAAAAGAACAAAAGAAGGGAAATCATGGCTGTTACAGAACTGATCACTATCAGGTCTGTCGTGGTGATGCCCAGGATGTTACCAAACAGCGCCGCCTCAAAACTCAGAGTAAACTTTCTGACCCGGCTGATAAGGGCCACCCCGATGGCAAAGCTGGCCGTCGTCACAATTCCAATGGCCGCATCCTCCTTGATTTTTCTTTTCTTGCTGACCTGACCAATCAAGATCGCCGCCAGAAACCCCCACAAACCGGCCCCCAGATAGAAATTGACGTTCATCACATAGCCCACCACGGCCCCGCCGAAAGCCGCATGGGAAAGTCCATGGCCGATGTAGCTCATTCCCCGCAGGACAATGTAGACCCCCACCACCCCGCACAGGGCCCCTACCATCAAAGCTGCCCACAGACCATGTCTAAAGAATTCATATCTGAGTGGTTCAAGCAAAAATTCCATTGAAACTCACAGACCTCCAATGCTAAATGCTATTAGAGAGAATCAGTTCCTATTCAAGGACAAAGGCGTCCCATGGGACATCAAGAGATGGTCTCCATGCTCGATCACAATCACGTCCGCCCCATAGGTTCTCTTGAGCACATCAGAGTTGAAAATCTCATGAGGGGAACCCGCAGCCACGATCCCTTTGTTAAAACAGATCACAAAAGGAAGGTGGGCCGCCACCGAATTTAAATCGTGCGTGGTCAGGACAATAGTCATCCCCTCCCGATTCAATTCGCCCAGCAGGTGGAGGACATCATGCTGGGTCTTAATATCAATCCCCGCTGTGGGTTCATCCAGAACCAGTAGACGGGGATTTCCCACCAGGGCCCTGGCCAGAAAGGTCCGCTGTTGTTGTCCACCCGAGATGTCCCGAATATGATGATGGGCACAGTCATCGATTCCCAACTTCTTCATCAGGACTTGGACATGACCTTTTTCCTCTTTTGAGGGCCAGGGAAGATATCCCATCCGATTATAGAGACCCATGATCACCACTTCTTCCACCGTGACGGGGAAACTCCAGTCCACGGTTTCCAACTGAGGGACATAACCAATCGTACCCGCAGGGATTTTTCTAATGGAGTCTCCCATGACCCGCACACTGCCAGCAAATGGATCAATGGCGCCCAGAATGGTCTTAAGTAAAGTGGTTTTGCCGCACCCGGTTGGCCCCACAATCCCGGCAAATTGTCCCTGTAAGATCTGAAGATTCAATCTTTCAAAGATAGGTTTCCCCTCATACCCGCTGGAGACACCGACAAACTCTACAGCTATGTTACTCATCTCATGGGCCCCTGCATTTTAAGTTAAATACAGCATTATTGACCAGACCGAGGCTTGAATCAGCCAATCTCCTTGCCGGTCGTGGTCATGGTCAATTTCCCATGCTTGACACCCCGGATTCCGATCAACCGGTCCGCTATTTTTTGAACTTCCCCACTCTTACCCTGCACCACCAGGACCTCTAGACAGTTGTGTTCATCCAGGTGTACATGCATTCCCGATTTAATCAGCCGATGATACTGATGTTGAAGATCCGTCAAGGTCTCCGTCAGCTCACGGATGTCGTGGGTATACACAATCGAGATCGTTCCCACCGTCTCCTTATTCTCATCCCATTCCTGTTCCACCAGATGATCCCGGATCAGATCCCGAATTGCCTCGGAACGGTTGACATACTTCTTCTTGGTCACCCATTGGTCAAAATCCTCCAGGAGATGGTGGTCAAGCGATACTCCAAAACGTACTGTCTTTTTCATAGCCAATCTCCTATACTACATATTTTCTATTATAGCGCTTAGTGTGTTACTATTTATAATAGAATAACACACATCATGGTGCCTGTCAAGCAATGGACATTATAAGCCTTTACCCACTCTTGAAACTTTTATGATTTATGTGGGAGAGGTTTGAAAGAGATTGATCCAGTACCCTTAGACCTTTACACTTTAGTTATACTTTAAAATAGGTTAAACCGGATACCGAATTCTACCCACCTCTTATCCAGGTCAATGTAAGGCATGACATCATCCCTTCCTGAATAAACACGATAGGCATTTAGAGTGGTTTGGAGGGCAGCAACACCCAAGATGGTCTCCCCAGAGAGACCTGTTTCCCGTGAGATTCCTACCGGGTCATAGCTGGGATTCTGATTCCCACTTAAATAGAAGGCGTACAGACTATACCAGAAAAAGTCTGTACCAGAAAAGAAGAGCAGCGAACGGTTATAGGTTGTGGGGTGTGTACGGTAGCTTTCCAGGGCCGCATCAAAAAGATAGCTGCCGGCCGCCTCGCCTGCTGCCTTGTAGGAAAGAGATGAAGCCGGGTCCAATCCTTTGGCTGTTGATAAACCTAGATAAAGATTTCCACCTTGCACTGTAAAAAAATTGAGCTGGACGTCTTTTGCCCCAGCCATATGGGCCATGATATAATGCCCCGACTCATGAACGGCCACATGGGAGACAAAAGCAGCTCCAATTTGAAAGATATCTCCGAAATTTAAAGCGTATACAGCAGTAGGTGCAGAAAATACAACAACGAACCATAAAATAAAGACAGTGATTAGGGTCATTCTCCCAAGCATAAAAAAACCCATTCTCCCGATAAAGGAAAATGGGTCTGTATGCACAGAGCCACTTCGGCAGCCCCACTATCCCCGAAAGGCTTGAATTTATTATGCCTTCATGGGATTGGTTGCTTTGCGCCCCCACCTTACGATGGGTTTGCCTTTATCGGTGGTAAAACTCGGTTGACATTAAAAGATTAGCAGACTATTGCATTCTGTCAAGTCAGCATCCTTACTTTGTATTAAAAGTTCTGTATTTTGTTACCAGCCATAGGATGGAAAAAAATATTGACACGACATCTCTTTTCTGATAAACAATTTAATCATGGCATATCGCAAACCGAAGTTATTACTTTTCTTAGTTTTCAGTTTTACATTTTATTTGTTATTATTCTCTGCCTTTGCCCTGTTTCACGCCTATGCCAACAATGAATTGACCGACACGCACGGTTGCCAGATTGGCTTATGGGTACAACATGGGCAGGTGCTTACCTTTGCCGCTTTCCTACTCTCAACTGCTTTGGCTTATTCCTTTTATCGGTTCCGCTTTGATGATCTCTTTCACGATGACTCACTTATACGGAGCCTGACCGCACGGGCACCTCCTTTTTCTCCCCAGCCATAACTCAATCCACATTCATTTAAACACTCCGGTGGACACAGGACTGTCCAATTTCATCTAGAGGACCGATACGCCTGTGTTTACTACCGGCACTTGAAATTACAGGAGGGAGAAAAATGCACTGGTATTTACTATTTATGACCCTTGTCATCTTTATTTGTTCACCCAGTTGGGCACAAGTGCCTCAAATCCCAGCTAGATCTGTCCAGAGTCTTAACCCAGAGATCTCACTGGATGGGCTGGCTGCAGCAGGTTATTTTTCCGAGGCTGAAAATTTAAACTTTGGGGGGCATGACCCTAAAAATCAAGGTTTTACCTTCCAGAACCTTGAACTCACCTTGGGAGCTACCGTAGACCCCTATGCTCGAGCGGATGCCCACATTATTTATCTGATTGAAGATGGGGAATCGGTGGTTGAGCTGGAAGAAGCATACCTTACCACACTAGCCTTACCCTATCGCCTACAATTGATCGGAGGACAGTTCTTTACCCGATTCGGAAGGATCAATCCGACCCATCCACATAGCTGGGATTTTGCAGATCAGCCAGTCATCAATAATCGCCTTTTTGAAGGAGATGGCCTGAGAAATCCGGGCATACAACTCTCTTGGTTAACTCCACTACCTATCTATTTGGAAATCATTGGGAGCATTCAGAATGCCAACGGAGAAACAGCAAGCAGCTTCCTTTCAGTACCACTCGAAGAAGTCGGAGCTCATGTACTGGGAGAACGAAAGGTCCATCACTTAGATGATCTCGTATACATGGGTCGGGTTAAAAATGCCTGGAGTCTGTCGGATACTGTGGAAATGGTTATTGGGGGGTCAGGATTGTTTGGCCCTAATGCCAGCGGATTGGACAGTCGTACTGAAATCTATGGAGTGGATCTTTATACCAAGTGGAGACCCCTGAATGCTCAAGGCGGTTTCCCTTTTGTGGCCTTTCAGGCCGAGGGAATGTGGCGCCATTATGAGGCAGACGACATCACGGGCATTGGCCTTCCTAACGAAACTCTAAAAGACAGTGGTTTCTATGCCCAGGGTCTTTGGGGGTTCGCCTACCGTTGGGTTGCGGGTACCAGGGTAGAGTACACCGATGGCAATGGGGATAATGCTGCTGATCCTCTTCGTGATCGCCGATTACGGCTTTCTCCAAATCTTACGTTCTATCCCAGCGAATTCTCCAAGTGGAGGCTACAATATAATATAGACTATGCAGAACACTTGAATGACAAGGCTCTGCATGCAGTCTTTCTACAGTTTGAATTTCTGATTGGAACTCATGGCGCACATGTATTTTAACCGAATTATTAGAGAGGGAGAACACCAATGAAAAAAATCTTTGCCATTTTGGTTGCCATTTTTCTAATTAAAGGGCTGGCGTGGGCAGCCCCTCTCCGTGTTGTAACCACAACCGAGGACCTGGCAGCTATAGCCCGTGAAGTGGGAGGCTCACTGGTGGAAGTGGAAAGCCTCACCCGAGGCATCCAGGATCCACATTTCCTGGAGGCTCGCCCCAGCATGATCCTCAAAGTATCAAGAGCAGACCTCTTTATCGAGGTAGGGGCAGAGCTTGAGATTGGATGGGTACTCCCATTGCTCATAGGAGCGAGAAATCCAGCCATCCAGCCAGGTATGCCAGGTTTTTTGGATGTCTCAAATAGTATCGAGCTACTTGAAGTTCCTACAGGTCGAGTAGACCGATCCCAAGGGGATGTCCATTCTTTAGGCAACCCCCACTACCACTTGGACCCGGGAAATGGGAAAGCCATCGCTCAAAGTATTGCCAAAAAACTGGTAGACCTTCTTCCAAATCAATCAGAGACCATTAACCAAAATCTTAAAGAATTTAATCGTAAGCTGGATGAAGCGATCATTCGATGGAAAAACCGAATGAAACCCTATGAGGGCACTAAAGTTGTAACCTACCATAAGAGCTGGAGCTATTTTGTCAAAAGATTTGGACTGAATGTGATCGACTATGTAGAGGACAAGCCGGGTATTCCTCCTTCGCCTGCCCATATCAATCAGCTTATCACTGAGATGAAACAAGAGAAACCCAAGCTCATCATCATGGAACCTTGGTTTAGTCGCTCGATTCCGGATCTACTTTCACGTGAAACAGGCACAAAGGTTTTGGTGCTGCCGCCCACAGTAGGTGGGGTCGAAGGCGTAAAGACTTATTTTGATTTGTTCGATTATCTCATCGGCCAATTGATATCTGCTCTCTCGCAAGGAGCATAAGCCATGCTAGAAATACTGGCAATTCCTTTTATGAGGCAGGCCCTTTTGGCCAGCTTGCTTTTGGGAACGATGCTGGCCTACCTGGGCATCCATGTGGTCAGGCGAAGGATTGTTTTTGTAGATTTGGCTATTGCCCAGCTCTCTGCCGTGGGTGTTGCTCTAGCTATGCTGTTGGATAGAGATCCTATGACGTTCTCCTTGGGCTTTACTTTGGCGGGAGCAGCCCTTCTTTCACTACCGGCCTATGAACGGCGTATCCCCCAGGAGGCAATCATGGGGATTGTCTACGCTGTGGCCTCGGCAGCAGCCATCCTCATCATCGCAAAAATGCCCCACGGCGAGGCAGATATCCTGAATCTTTTCTTCGGCAACATCTTAGCGGTGACAACAAAACAGATTGAACTGCTGTTGTTGATCTTTGGATTGGTTGCTGCAACCCATCTTGTCTTCTCAAAAAAGTTAATTCGCACACCTCTCTCAAGCGCGGAGAATCAAGACATTCACTGGGTAGGGTTCGGGTGGAACCTTCTCTTCTATCTGACATTAGCCCTGGTAATTGCAGTTGCCATTCGGACAGCAGGCGTACTTTTGGTCTTCAGTAATCTTGTAGTTCCTGCTGTTGCTGCCCTTTTGTTTGCTGAGAGGTTTTGGGCCCTTATTCTCCTGGCCATCGGTATCGGCCTCATCGCAAATTGGACCGGTCTGTATGTTTCTTATCGTTTTGATTTGCCCACAGGGCCTTCCATCGTCGCATCCCTGGGAGGCTGGTTAGTACTGGCCAGTGCGTGTAAAGGTCTCTTTAGTTTATGGAAAGAAAAAAGATAGTAAGCCAATCGCCGAGGATTATCTCCCAATCACATTTCTCGCATCAAATCCCTGGATACAGGCAGGGCTACCACCCAGAGCACCCGCCATGTGGATCATGTTCTGTTTCATCATGCCCAAAAAGGTATGCTCAGGATCATCCTGCTCTCCCGGAAGATCATCATCCCTCAAGGTATCCACCACTTTCGCTCCAGCTTCCTTGGCAATCTGATCCACTATTTTGCTGGGGAAGACCTCGGAGCCAAAAATGGCCGGGACCTTTTCCTTCTTTAACTGGTCGATGATACGCGCCACTTCTCGGGGAGTAGGATCCGAAAAATCCGAAGGCTGGATTGCTCCAATGACGGTCATACCATAGCGCGGGGCAAAATAGGCGAAGGAGTCATGGTAGGTCACCAGTTTTCGATTCTTCTCCGGAATGGACTTGACACATTCAAAGATGGCTTTGTCCAATAGTTCAAGTTGTTTGAGGTATTTACGGGTGTTTTCGGCATAATAATCTTTGTTTTTAGGATCCAAACTTACCAGGGCATCGCGCACCAGCTCGGCATATTTCATCGCATGAGGGATATTAGGCCACAGATGTGGATTGGGGTTCCCTTCTGCTACAGGAAAACTAAAATCAAACTTCCATTCTTTACGGCTGATGGTGTTGTCTCCCAGGCTCAAAACCTTGGTATCTTTCTTTTTAACCTTGGCAGCCAGGTTCTGGGTGGGGAGTTCCAAGTGAAGCCCATTGACAATGATCAGATCAGTCTCCGCCAGGACCTTGGCATCCGAGGGAGCCGGCTCAAAAGTGTGGGAGTTCACTCCTTCTGGGACGATCCCTTTCAAGTCAATGCGGTCCCCTCCCACGTTGTAGGCAATGTTTGTGATAGGGGACACCGTGGTCACCACCTTGAGTTTCTGGCCCGCTGCCCATGAAACTGTGAATCCATATACCGAGATTGCAATGTTAAACGCTGCAATGAACGCAATCAAAAAAAAGCCATTTTTAAGATGCCTTCTCCAGTTTTTAGTCATTAAACGATCGGCTCTCATTATCTCCTCCCGCAAAGAAGCCCGTATTTTTGCGACTCATGATGAGGCAAGTTTAGAGCTCACACGCTGATAGATCACCTCAAACATCTGTAAATAATCCGAGATGCCTTCCGCTTGATCCACGGAGATGGGAAGAAACAATACTTCAGCATTGGCTTTCTGGAAAATGTTGATGGCTAGTTTCTGATCCTGATAGGGCGCCGTCAAGAGAAATTTCACGCCCTCAGCTTTCATCAACTCAATCAAGGCCACCCTTTGTGAGGATCCTGGTCTTTTACCATTCGGAGGCTCCACAAGACCTACAATCTTAAGCCCATGCCGTTCTGTCAGATAGGCCCAGCCGATGCCATAAGCGGCTACCCGTATTCCCCGAAGGGGTTCCATTTGCCTGTCCCAAAACCCCATCCGTTCGTGAAGCTTTGTGGTAAATTCTTCGTAATTTTTCTGATATTGATCGGCATTAGTAGGATCTTTGGAAACAAGTTTGGTCAAAATACTCTTGGCCATTATCTCTCCATTAGCCGGATCCAACCAGTAATAAGGATTACCCCAAGAGGGCATTCCGGGCACAGATCCCGGCTGAGGTCCTACAAAAAGCCTTCCCATCAGTTGGGAAAACAATCCTTGGGGAGCTTCTTTCGTCTGAGGGAGAGGAAGTATTTTAATACCCTTTGATAGATCGAGATGGTTTTCCCTCCCTTCCTCCACCTGTGGGTTCCTGCACTGGCTGATCAGTTCAGGAAGCCACAGCCCTTCCAAACCCTGCCCAACCGTAACCACTAAGCCCGCCTTGTTGAGATGAACACAAAGTGAGCGACGAGGGTTGGCATAACGAGGGTCCTCACCGCCTTTCACAACAGAAAAGACCTCAACCAAATCTCCTCCAACCTCCTTAGCTAAAGAACCGACCAGTTCTGTGGTCGCCACAACCTTCATTGGACCTGCAAGCGCTTGGTCCATCCCAAAGTATATCGCTAGGATTAGTAAAGGGAGTATAAGCTTTTTCATTTTCCAAGAATCCTTTGCACAATCCCAGGGATCAGACAAATGCCACACGTGGCAAGCATGGCCGGACCCGTAGGCAAGGAATAAAGAAAAGACAGATAAAAGCCCACCAAGGCCGAAGCCCCTCCAAACCCGATTGAAAGAACAAAGGCCCGCTTAAGGTAATCGGTTAGCATCAGGGCTGACACCGCTGGCATGACCATGAAGCCAAAGACCGGGAGCGCTCCGACCGCACTGATCGAAACCGATATCGTGATCGCCATCGTAAGGAAAAAAACCTGATTGTATAGGACCGTTTTGAGTCCTCCAGCCCGGGCGGAATCCGGATCAAATGCCACAAAGACAAATTCTTTATAGAAAAGGAGGTGAATTAACAGCACTGCGATGACCGTCAGAAACAGGAAAATGAGCAACCCAGTTGGTACAAAGATCGTATTTCCAAATAGGATGTTATCTATTTCATGGGTCTCCCCTGCAATTTTATCCAGCACCAAGAGTACCAGACCAGCAGGCAGAATATAGCCTATTCCTAGAAGGCTCTCTCTGGTAATTCTTTTTTCGCTGACTTGTATGGCAAAAAAGCTGGCTGCTATTCCTGCAAAGATTAAGGGCATGGCATGGTGCACACTTTCCCCCAACTCAATGCCCAGAACGGTCCCGCTCAGAAAGGCAAAAGCCACACCCAAGGCCGAAACTTGAGAAAGGGCCGCCGAGACAAATACCATACGCCTCACAATAACATAGATGCCCAAAAATGCGCTAACGGCAGCGACCAATAGGCAGGCCAGAATCCCATTTTTCAAAATAGGAATAGCATCTAGAAAGGTCATACCTGCATTTTCGGCCAGGAGAATCTGTGAGAGGATAGGGATAGATTTCAACAATTCCATAGAGTGTTAGTTCCGTTGAGTCAGCTCAATCCGTTATTCATCATGATGGGCGATTTTTATCTCTACCTACTTCATTATGGGTATGCACGAAGATAAATTTTTGCCCATGGAGAGTATGAACATCCACATCCAATTTGTAGATATCTTTGAGCCTATGATTATCCATCAGCTCCGCTGTCAATCCTGTTTCAAATAGATCCTGATCTCCATGGATCAACATCAATCGTTCAGCAAAGTTGGCCACCAGATTGAGGATATGGGTGATCATGAGAATCGTGATCCCTGACTCTCGATGTAACCCCGAGATAAGATTCATGATCCCACTTTCTCCGGCCAGATCCATTCCATCTGTTGGCTCATCTAAGATGAGAATGTCAGGTTCAGCAGCCAATCCCCTAGCAATGAGAGTTCGCTGCTTTTGTCCACCGGATAATGAGCGGAAAGGCTTTTTGGCCAGATGGGCGATCCCGACCCGTTCCAGATAGTGTAGCGCTAGGTCTCCGTCTGACTTTCCGATCCACCGGAGAGGACCAATCTTGGCATATCGGCCCATGAGAACTACATCCAGGGCCGTAAGGGGAAAGATATCATCCAAACTGCCCCGCTGGGGGACATAACCGAAGGTGATGCCATCCGACTTGCCCACCGTTCCGCCCACCGGCAGAACAATTCCCAGGATCGTCTTGATCAGGGTGGTCTTGCCAGCCCCATTGGGACCCACAATCCCCCAAAATTCTCCCTTGCTGATTGCCAGAGAAATTTCTTTTTTTAAAACCGGTCTGCCGTGGTAGCCGATGACCAGGTTCTTGAGTCTGACCTGAATCGACACTTTTCCTCCAATCTATCAAACTACTTCTCAAGCAGCATGATGACCTTGCCCCTATCTACGAAATGAACCCGTCTTACTTTAGCCATCAGTTTCTTTTCGCTTCCCAAGATATTATGGATGACAATCTGATCATCGTCAAATTCTAAGAGATCCACATCTTCGAGCACAAGTTGTTCCTTACGGTTCTCCAGCACATAGACGGACACACCTAACAGCAAGTTTTCAGGCTGGTGGTGCGGGTCATCATGCTGATACGGATGAGTATGCAGAACCTCTTCATGCTGATGTGGATGAGATCCCTTTTTTTGGTCCAGTCCGTCTTTCTGTTCATGTGGATGTGCGTGATGCTCTTCATGTTGATGCTGATGAGTATGGTCCTGCCTCCTGTGAAAATGCCGATAATACATCTCATCACAGGCCATGGTTCTTTACCCCTTTCTGTCTGATTCGGACAACAGTTTTCAGGAAGATGAAAACCACCTCCATGGGAGTTTCTACCTGAACCCCGTTCTTAGAAGTTATTTAAGCCCTTTTAGAGTACTCGTTAACTTGCCATAGACCACATCAAATAAATCAATGTAGTCCTTGACTCCCACATCTTCCCCCACCGAGGATGGCAACACCAGATGAGTCACACCGGTTTGGCGGGCGATCTCCTTGGGAATCCGAAGATTCTGCCAGGGTGAGGTCAAGATGAGCCGCACCTTTTGTGCCTTTATCTTCTGAACTAGTGCAGCAACCTCTGCCGCACTGGGAGGAATCGTCTCCCGGGGCTCAATGTAGCCCATATGCTTCAGGTCATGTCGCTTGATGAGATAAATCCAATCTCGGTGATAGGTAACAATAGGAGTACCTTTTAAGGGTTCCATCATGGCATCCCATTTTGTGATATGTTCCTTCAGGGTAGCCTCAAACTGTTGCAGATTATTCTGATAGAAATTTGCATTCTGAGGATCCATCTCGACCAGTTTAGCGGTAATGTTCCTGGCTACAATCAACCCATTCGCCGGATCCAGCCAGTAGTGGTGATTCCCGCGTACCACCGACACCCGTCCACCTCCTGCCGACTGGGTGCCCGCAATAATATTGGTGGTGAAGAACGGGGTACTCAGCAACTCTTCTGGCGAATAGGCAATCAACTCTACTCCTTCGGAGGGATTGAGATAACCAGGCGCCCCCTCTAGAATCTTAGCATTCCGAGCATTGGTCAAAGCCGTCGGAAGCCAGGCCAATTCCATGTCCTGGCCGTTGACGATCAAAAGATCCGTCCGGTTGAGCATCACGGCCAGATTGGGTTTGAGCTGGATGGCATGGGGATCCTGAGAGGCCAATGTGAGACTTTTCACATCGGCCTTGTCCTTCGCAATGGCCTTTACAATGGCCGCATCCTGAGGAAAGCTGGCCAGGATGTTCATTTTCGCCCAGGAGGGTGCAGCCCACAGTACTAAGAACGAGAGCATCACCAGCCTGCATAGGATTTTCAGACCTCTAGACACTTTCATCGTTAAACTCCTTCTTTTTTAAATTAAAATAGATTGTAAAACTTACCCAGTCCAGGTGTCACCGTACCGCCTCCAATGTTGAATTGGAGATAATAAGTGCTGTAGCCCTGATCTACTCCAGAATCATCTGTATAACTATATTGTAGGCTGATCCGGCTAACTGGATTGATGTAGTATCTCAAGCTTCCGGTATACCGGAGTTGTCGGTCTTCACGACCCACCGGCATGCCCACAAAGTCCAGGCGGCCATCCACTTCCCAGTAATAAGAAAAACGATAGGCCAACTCGGAATACATTCCACCCACGGTATCCGAATCCATAATGGTACGTGTGACCTGGGTATCTAGATCAACACCCGGGCCACGGGACGAACGGTCTAGGCCTAAAACCACTGGGTTTTCTCGTTTGCCCCATAGAAACTCATTCGTCCACCGCACATAGGGACTGTAAGGTTGCGGTTTCCACTGATAGGTAAAGTCGAAACCATAAAGATACGTTCGGTCATCCAAGCTGGCATCCACACTCGAAGGATTCAGAGTGGGATCCGAAAAATCCATACTCGCATCTTTGTTCTTACCCATGGCAAATGATCCACCTATTTCTAGGTTTGAGTTCGCCGTCAAATCCAAAAAGGTGGTTGCACGGCTGAACAGGACAAATTTATTGGCATCCACATCGCCACTGACCTCATCAAACTGCCCGGGAAAGGTACGATCAAAGTTTCCAACGGGAGCACGCACCAGGGCCGCCGAAAGTTCTATAAAGATTGGGGTAGGAGGTTGCCAGTTCAGTTCTGCCCCGACGTTGTGAACGCCATCACTGCCCAGGAAGAACGTCGTGATCAGAGGAGGGTCCGCAAAGGCCCATTCATGGTCGTGATACTGGTTCAGTTTGGCAAAATTAACCCTGAAGATACCGGCCTTGGCCTGAAGATAAGCAGGAAGCTTGTGAAACAGGAGAAATGCCTCTTCAATACCGGCCTCATCCTGCGCAAAAGCAGTAAACAGCGCCCATTTACAGGGAAAATTCGCATACAAAATAAAACAATCTTGCGAAAATGCAAGATCGAAACTTGTCACCGACAATCCCCGGAATTGACGATCTCCCAGTTTTACAGGGTTAAATCCTTCATTGTACTCTGAAGCATTGCCGTAGACGATATTCCCAGTCCACGAGACATCCACCAACCCATAGCGGCTCAAGCTGATTCCCTTTGTGTGGGCAAAAGCCATGGGAGACCAGAACATCACGATGGTAATTGCTACAATCCATACTCCCCTTTGTAAGACCCATTTTCTCATAACCCTCTCCTCTTCTTGTCTATATTTGAGTTGATATCATAGGTTGGTCTAGTGTTATATTCTATATTATTTTATCCTTATAGTGTTACTTTTATATAAAAGATAACACATACGATATTACTTGTCAAGCAGAAAAATTAAAAACCCTCACGATCACTTAAGACCATGAGGGTTTTTACTCACTTAGACTATTTTTTAGCCCATTACTGTAAAAGAGACAGCAAAAACAAATACTTTATTCAAATCTAGTGACAGTAGTTGGGGCTGGCCGAGCCCAAAATGGTTACTCCCCAGGGATAACGGCCCACATTGGCTATTCTCTTGACCTGATCCGTTGCCGCTTCTATGACATAAACCGCGTCATCGCTGGAGGAGGCCAGATAGACCTTTGCTCCATCCGCAGTGGTGGAAGCGGTCTCCAGGGCCAGATTATTTCCGATCTTCAGGCGGTTGACCCTCTTAAAGGTCTGCATATCATAGACATAAACCGCACTGTCACCACCGCTGATCACATAGGCCTTCTTTCCACCTTGAGCAAAATTAACCCCGGTCATCTCAGAACCACCCTGAAGGGTGGTCACAACCTTTTGAGTCTTGGTGTTAATGACCGAGACCGTCTCATCCCCATTGTTAAGAACCAGCATCCAGAAACCATCTGGGGAGGCATATGTCCGCCAGGGCGCCTCTCCCACCTTGATCGTGGTCACGACCTTGTCTGTACGTGTATCGATCACTCCCACCACACCCGCATCCCCATCCGCAGCATACACAAATCCACCATCCTGAGTCAGGGTTGGGTTGGCAATCCCTTGCAACTCACTCAGATACCGTTCCCGGTCCCGGGTCGCGGCACGATGGACATCTCCAATGGCGAGTCTGCTGGCCATCTGGTGGGACGGGATACGGATCACCCCCACCTCATGCGCCCCGAAATTGGAGACATAGACCTTGGAGCTGCCAGGCACTACACTGAATCCATGGGGCCCAAAAAATCCTGCAAGTCGCTTAATCTCCGTACCCTCTTTGAGATCGATCACCGAAACCGTGGAATCCTCTATGTTTCCCACATAGGCGAATCGGTCATCCATGGTAATATCAAAGTGCTCAGGTGACTCGCCGGTCACGATTTCATGCTCGATCTTCTGGGTCGCTAGGTCCACAATCAGAAACCGGTCCTTACCGGTGGCGGACGCGATTAACTTCTTGCCATCGTTGGTCAGCATGGCCATATGGGCATTGGCAAAGGCTCCCAGGGAGATCCTGGTAATCACCTGATCGGTCTTGGTGTCGATCACCGCCACATCGCTGGAGTCCCGGTTCGTGACGAAGACAAGAGTTTTGGGATCGTAGGAGGCTAGATCAGTTGAAGTGCTTTTCTGTTGACCGGCCCATCCTTCGGAGAGGTTGGCAAGGGCAAAACAAATCAAACTGACAATGATATACACAGTTTTTGTCCACATATTTTTTCTCCTTTATATTAAGAAACAAATTTAAAAATTGATGGCGGTCCTAAAACCAGGGATTACCACATGCTCGTTCTTTTGACCGGTGACCGAGTTGGTGCCTGAAAAAAGCCATTGTAGGTCAAAAGCAACAGCAAATCGATCTGTCAAATAATGGTGATAGTATCCTTCACCCATGCTCTCCAATCTCTGTACTTCCACCTGCCGACTAAAAGCAATACCAAAACGATCTCTTGTCCACGTCGGAAATGGGGACCGGACTTCAAATCCTGTGGACCAGGCATGGGCACTTTTATCGTCATCCTCTGTTCTGCCCACACCTACACGGGCAAAGGCTGTGGTGCGTGCAGTGATCTGCTGATCCAGGCTAATTCCAACTCCCCAAGTCTTCTTGTCTAGAGATTCAGGGACCCTTCCCAGCCTTCCCCAGAGCCGATAATTCCCTTCTCTTGAAAAGGGATAGGCATGGAAATCGAATTCGGCAATGGTATAAACCTTCTCGGCAATCGTTGAACCGGAGTTATTGGGAGACTGAACACCAAGGCCAAACGCCCAATCACGTCCCGCTTCATATCGGATGGCTCCCCCCGGACCGTTAACAGGTTGTTTGAGGAGGGGATTGTTGACCAGGGCTGTATTGAGGAATTTTGCGGTTTCATCATTGGCCATAGCATTTCTGTCAAAATAATTAGTGAGATCAAACTTCCCTCCAACGATCTGCAGGTGGTCTCTAAACAAGCGGATATGCAGCCAGGCTTCCCTCACCTTCACCTCGTCGGTGACTCCCAGAGTCTCCGCATCGGTATTCAAACGAGAGAGGCTGCCCACCACCTCATCAGGACCAGTGCCACCAACCGCTTCAAGATCCACAAAGAAGGTGGAGAGTGTCATGGGCCGGGAGAGGAAGAAAAGGTCCACCGAACCTGTCGCGAAAAGCTGATCGCCAGCAGGATTGTGGGCCACTTGTTGTAAAATCCCTCTGGCCGAACCCCCGACTGCGACTCGCTTCCCCTCTGCCTCTTCAAGCGCGGCCTCGATCTTTTCTGAGATTGATTCCCTCCTTGAGAAAGAAAGCTTTCTGAACGTTGCCCTCTCATCAGGAACCGAGCCATCCGGACAGCGTCCACCTGGAGGCAAAGAGTCATAAATCTCTCCACCAGGGCAGACATACTCTCTCACCTGTTTGACGACTTCTACCCGATCCAGTTTGCCCAGCCGTTCCTCCAAGGCATTGACACGTTCTTGCAATGACCTTTTTTCTTGTTCATTTTTCTCTTGTGCTATGCTCACACATGGCATGGTCAAGAGCCATAATATGATCCAGAACCCCCACCGCATGGATATCTCCTTTCCCCTCGGAAAGTCCGAGTCTGTTAGGGTGAATCCACCGGTCTCCTGACTTTCGGATCGTCCTACTCTCTGCGCCTTCCCATTCGCCTCAGGCGGACAGTGGCATATTGCAGGTTTCGTTCCCGATTACAGTTGCGGGGCAGTGGCGGTCTTTCACCGCCTTCCCAAAAATGGATTCACCTATAATTGATAATCGATCCTATTTCACCATCAATCCCTCCACAACAAAAAACCCTCACAGTCTTTAAAGACCATGAGGGTTGCACCCTGCTTCTTCACCCTACCAGGCAAGCCTTTATGCTTCTTTCCACGAAGGCATATCAGGCCCTTTTCTTTCCAGGCAGGTCTTCTGGCTTCCGGATCTTACCTACTCTTCCGCCTTCCCGACCTTTTACAGGGGCTCACGTCGCCCCCTCCACAGGCAAAGCCTATGGAGCCTCCCCCTCTCGCTCGCTTCGCGAGCTAGGCTGAAGGCTCAGGACAGTGGCTATTGGAATTTTATCTCCGGTTACAGCGGCGGGACCGCTCCCGAATCACACGGGATTCCCTCTTCGCCCGTCTTAAAGGCACCTGGAACTTTTTGTCGCCTCAAACTCTATGACATCTTCTCAAGAAAGTCAAGATTTTTTATTGCTAGAAATCCCACAATCAGAAACCCAGCGATACACCAAGAGTCGCAAAGAAAGGGGACCGTTGCGAAGGCCCCAACACTTCCGACCCAATCCCTCCATCCAGCACAAACCGTGGCGTCCACTGGTGGCGTACACCCAATTCGATCCCAGTCACATTTTTTTCCTCCTTGATCTCTGACTGGCGGGTGAAGATGTCCAGGATAAGGGTCTCTCGAAATCTGATAGGGTACCCCAGCGGATAATTGACACCTGCAATGAGATTATATAACCCACCTCTTCCTTGCTGACGGTTGGAACTTACCAGAATGTATTCTGCATTAAGATGTGTTCGCCAGCGCCCGAAAGTGCGAGTCAGAATTCCTTCAAGGGCCATCTCAACTTGATCATCGGACCGATCTCTGATCACATAATCCAGTCCGACCTTTACGGACATGGCCGGTAGATTAAGGGTCTCGGTATTAAAGTTGTACAGCATCCCCAAACTTAGATCACCAGATGTGTCTCCTTCTCTGGAGGAGATAAGATCTGTTAGGACACTACTTCCTATCTCAAGCTGGGCATTGTAGAAAACCCCGTAGAGCATTGCGACATGGAAATCCAAGCGATTGTCTGCATTTCTCCGATCCTCTAAACTGAACCCTCCTTCTAGGGCCATCTCCCCTTTAGCTATAGGATAGGCATCCTCCACCTGCACAGGCCTGTTCTTGTCCAGATTGTCATGGTCCAAAGCCAAGGCGAATTGACACCCACAGAGAATGGTGATTCCCATCACCATCAGAAAATAGGTTCGCATCGTGTAGTCTCCTAATGGTTGTGGGGAATCGGCACCGGTTCAGACTGGATCATGTTTTCCATGTTGTGTGGATGCTCTCCCGACTCCCTGATCATTGGGTTGGTGGCATCAGCTGTGGCCAGATAGTAGGAGTCCAGAATTCGATAGATTTCACTGCGCTTGACCTCCCAAGTGAGTAACAGATCGCTGACCAGAATATCGCTGATGTTGTCATGGAGCATGTGAAGATTATCAAAGATATTGGCGATTTCAGGATATTGGGCGGTAAACTTGGGGCTTAATTCTCCGGTCAGCGGCATAAAGGTCCACTGCACAGGTGGTTTCTGAAGATATCCCCGATAAGTGGTGAGGATCGGTTGGATGCCGGCCTTTTGGCCTGCAAGATCCGAGGCCTCCTGAATGACGTCATAGACCACTACCTGAAGATAATGGTAGGCCCAGATAGTGGCGTTAAAGAGCGGAAACTTTTGGCGAAAGGCCTTTGAGTAGGGAAAGTGATCCAGACGCTGATGGTCAAGGGGCTTGGAAGTAATGGCATAGAGGCTTTGCTGATAATAGGACAATGCTTGCCGAAGTGCGGCATCCTTATCCACCACGGCACTCGACGCTAAAATGTCGTAAGTGGCCCGATGGAGCAGGTGGGCCTGATCGAATACATTTTGTGCTCTCCAGGCTAATTTCATATAGTTGGGTGCAATTGCCTCTTCGTTCGGTGGGAGCACTGGTTTAGAAGCAATAAAGCGAAGCGTTTGGCTCCGAGCTTGCTCTTCTATGGCGGCCACATCTTTCCCCTCAGTTAAGAGAAGGTTTTCGTAAAGGTGAGAATGGCCAAAATCCACCCCGTTGAACTCAATGTCCAGTTCCGGAATTCGGTCATGTAGTGCAAAATTCCACACCTCTCGCAGATAAAATCGCTTATCTCGCGGCTCAAATTGGGCCCACGTAGTAGACTCCACACAGAACAGGACCAGAAACGTGAATACCACTTCTAATAAGTATTTTTTCATAACACATCTCCTTTCAACATAGTTAAACTCAGTCCTCTCCCGGAGAATCTTAAAAATGGAATGCTGAATATAAGATTCAGCCTTCGCTCAACTAAGAACAATATTTAATAATCGGAGAAAGTTAGCGTACGCTAGGAGGGTGGAACTTATCTAGAACTGGTATAGGAGGTATTGCGGCAATAATCGCGGTTGCTGCCATGCCAATGAGGGTTAAGAAAAGGACGGAATTTATCACGGAACTGGGTCCAATACAGGTTGCACAGGAGGCTGACATGCCGTGATGAAGATGGCTTGAAGAGTGATGGTCAACACCGAGGAAGGAAAAAAGACATGCCATCGACAACGCTAAAAAGCAAATCAGGATAATCCTTAACATACCTGAATTGTAAATCTAACCATGTGGACAGTCAAGCGCAGATTTTGATACGCCGTACGAATGCACGATTCAAGCATTAATTTTCGGATTGCTCAAAGCTCTTATAATATAGTAATGTATTAAAATGTTAATTGACACCCATACTCACCTTCATGATCCACAGTTCGACAGCGACCGTGAAACCGTGATCCAGCGAGCCCGGCAGGACGGAGTGGACGTGATGATTACTATTGGTACAGACCTGGAGACCAGTCGCAGGGCTATCGAATTGGCCGAGCAGTACGATTTTGTTTTCGCTACCGTTGGGGTCCACCCCCATGAGGTGAAAACTATCGAAGACAATTCTTACCCGATTCTTGAACAGTTGGCCCAACACCCAAAAGTGGTGGCCTATGGCGAAGTAGGACTGGATTACTACTACATGCACTCTCCAAAGGATTTGCAGCAAAGACACTTCAAGGAACAGATTCGGCTGGCGAAGGGGTTGGGACTTCCCCTGGTAATTCACACCCGTCAGGCACAGCAGGAGACCCTAGCCGTCCTGCAGGAGGAAAAGGCTGATGAAATCGGCGGGGTATTCCACTGCTACACAGGCGATCTGTCCACTGCCCAAGCAGCTCTCTCGCTGAATTTCTTCATTTCCTTCTCAGGGATCATCACCTTTCAAAAGGCCCTCGACCTGCAAGAGGTGGCCCGCCAGATTCCTGTAGAGTCTCTAATGGTCGAGACCGACTGCCCATACCTTGCACCCATTCCTCATAGGGGTAAGAGGAATGAACCCAGCTATGTGCGTCATGTGGCTGAAAAATTGAGCCAACTTAAGGACCTTCCCTATGAAGATCTTGCCCGTCTTACCACCCAAAATACGCGTAAACTCTTCAAAAAAATAGCCTAATCCTATTTTTGACAGTTCTCCAAGCCGGTGCTAGAGTTAAGTTAATGACACTTTAAGGAGACCTTATGTCATCTCCGTTCCATTTCGGAAAGTACCTTCTGGTTGATAAAATTGGCACAGGAGGCATGGCCGAACTGTACTTGGCCAAACAGACCGGCCTGAAAGGTTTCGAAAAGGTCCTGGCCATTAAGAGAATCCTCCCCCATCTCACCCAAGATACCGAATTTATAAATATGTTCATCAACGAGGCCAAGCTGGCCGCCCTCCTTTCACATCAGAATATCGTCCAGATCTTCGATCTGGGAAATGTGGATGGAATTTACTACATTGCCATGGAATACGTGATGGGTAAAGATTTAAGGACCATGCTGCGAAAACGAAAGGAAAACAAGACCCGGATCCCCATCGAGTTGGCCCTGACGATTACCAGCCGAATGTGCAGCGGCCTGGACTATGCCCACCGGAAAAAGGACCTCTCCGGCAGTGATCTGAACATTGTCCATCGGGATGTGAGTCCCCAAAACGTCCTGATTTCATATGAGGGGGAGGTCAAGATTGTAGACTTCGGGATTGCTAAGGCGGCCTCCAGCGGATCAGAAACTAAGGCTGGTGTGCTGAAAGGTAAACTGGCTTACATGTCCCCAGAACAGGCCTGGGGCAAGGCTATTGACCGACGGACCGATGTCTTCGCTACGGGAGTTGTTCTATACGAAATGCTAACCGGAGAGAGACCATTCAAGGCCATCAGCGACTTTGATCTTTTGGAAAAGGTCCGGGAGGCCAAACTTGATCCGCCTTCAAAACTCAACCCCGAGATCTATCCGGAGCTGGAAACCACCGTGATGAAGTCCCTGGCCAAAAACCCCACCGATCGGTATCAGACCACATCCGAAATGGAGATGGCACTGGAAACGCTAATTGTGAGCAAAGGTCATGGCTTAAGCAGCCTCAATCTCTCACAATACGTATCAGCCCTCTTCAAGGAAGAAATGGAGCAGGACACTCACAGATTCCAGATGGCCACCACCATCAACCTGAGTGAAACGCTGGTTGAGCGCACCATGCGCCAACCTACACCGCCAAAGGCAGCCACGGGAGATACTCCCAGAGTGGATAAAACCCCTTCCGGAAGACGGACTTCTCCCACATCCAGACAGCCACAGCACCAGCGTAGGACCCACCTAGTTCTTAATCTCTTCCTGTGGGGGACACTACTACTGTTGGTCAGTGTTCCCGTCCTGGCTTATACGAAACCCCATCTGGTACTAGAAATCATCCAACAAAATGCTTGGTTTCATCCCATGGAAAAAACCGTACGTAATCACATGGAGAATCTTGGCCTGATTCAAGCCTCTCCCCCTGAATCAGACACAACAGTGTCGGCTGAAGCCGAGCCACAGATCATGGACGAGGCAGCACCACAGCCAGTTATCCCTGAATCAACTCCAATACCAGCGATCCCCTCGGCAAACCTTGAACCAAAAACACCAATACCCCAAGAGCCCAAACAGACTGCTCTGGACGGAACTGAAAGACCCTTCAGGCCTGATCAACTCCAAGAGACCCGCAAACGGGATATTCGTCCTCCCTTAAGACCACCCCTTCCACAGATGAAGGACGAACTGAAACAATTATTTCTCGTGGCCAAGCAACAGTATGATGAGAGAGATCTAGAGGGCCTGGAGACCACCTTACGAAAGATCATTGAAAAAGATCCAGAAGCGGCCCGAGCCTACCATCTCCTGGGCATGGTGTACCTTGAGAGAAAGGATGAAGAAACTGCTTTGAGGATCTTCTCAGACGCCGTGACGCTTTTCCCCAGGGATCCTATGCTTCATCATGACCTGGGTGCTCTCTATTATAAAAAAGGTTTCCATGAACTGGCCCGCCAAGAACTTTCTAAAGCCCTGGAGATCTCCCCAAACTTTCCGAAAGCCGAGGAGAGCCGGAACCTCCTCATGGCTCTTGGAAAGGCAGGACCATTGCGACCTGTTGTAGAACCTCCTCCACACTCTCCTCATTTCCAACCCAACCCGGATCATCCAGAAAAGATGATGGAGCAGAAAATAGATGAGCCTCCCCCACAGGCCGACCCAGATTCCCCGGCCAATGATGAACCACAAAGCCCTAATGAGCCGGCCCCTCCAATGACCGGCAGCGAATAGGAGAATAAAAAGCATGATCGTCACCTGTGAAAACTGCACCTCCCCCTATGATCTGCCCCCAGGGCAAGAAGGCAAATTGGGATGTCCTGTTTGCAAACATATTAATACACCCATGGCGGTTAAGCTTGAGGATACACGGCCCCAGACAGAGGTGGAGATAGAAGTTCAAGATCATCCTATCAAGACCATGCTGTATTACCCAGATGCCAATCGAAAAGATGACCCTATTACGGCCATTCAGAGAGCCTTACAGGGAAAACAGAAAAACCTGCCACAAGGCCACAAAATATCCCTTCGCATTCTGGAAGGTGATCAGCCCAACAGCCATTTTTTTCTATCTAAAACAGAAACCGTGGTGGGTCGAGACAACCGGTGTGATATTGTCCTGAGAGATGCTGAGGTGTCGGCCCGACACTGCGGAATCGTGGTGTTTGAATCCGTGGCTGTCCTCAAGGACTTAGGCAGCACCAATGGGACGGTCCTCAACGGTTATCTGATCAAGGAAGACCTCCTCAAGGATGGAGACAAGATTCAGGTGGGAGGCACCACCCTGCAGTTCTGCATCAAACCTAAGTAGGGAGCACATCTTTCAAAGACTGACATTGAGGATGGATATAGCCTGTCTTGAGACATGACCTTTTATAGTTTTCTTAGTTTGGAAATGCGTTTTCTCTCCGACTTTGAACGTCGGAAAGGATTGCCCTTTTTAACGCCGAATTGTGGCCGATACATTGGAGCATCCTCTTCTTCACCCTTGTCTGCTGACCAGGATACAACTTCTCCTGCCATAGTAGCCCTGAGCCTATCTTCAAATTCTCCAGAAAAGATAGCAGTTCCCCCACCGGCACGAGCCGCTTTCTGTACCTCTCGATCAGAGGTAACCACCAGACAGGCATTCCCCATATCCTGGGCCAGCCTGGCAATCACGTCATCTGCCTGCTCACCCTTTCGAGAGAAAATGACCGAAATTCCCCCAACCCGTTCCTCATGCTCCAATTCCCAATCCGATCGCCAACCGTCAAAGACGACCGTGATTGGATAACCCTTAACCTGATGGTACCGCGAGAGGTCAGCAAGCAGTTTTTTGCGTTTGGCCTCCAGATCACCTCGGAGTCCCTTCTGACGACCGATAAAATTATACCCATCAATCAACACGTGAATCACGGTTATTTCCTTCTACGAGCCGGGAAACAGCTTATACAGCATTTTAAGCCAATGAAAGAGATTGTGCAACCGTCTTGAGATTTCCTATCTGATATGCCAAAATATCTTCATGAGGCGAAGGGTTTTTAGTGCCCTATGAGAATTGGCAACTTACTCCTTTTAAGTATACTTTGTTTGGCCTTGACCAGCTGTCAGACCGTTCCTTTGACAGGCAGAAGTCAACTCATCCTTATTTTAAGATCAGGATGAACTGGCTTTAGGACTGCAGTCTTACCACAAGATTTTAAAAGAGTCCAAGCTCGGCCAAGACCCCAAGATCAATGAAATGGTCAGACGTGTGGGCATGAAACTGGCTCAAGTGGCCGACCGACCGGATTACAAATGGGAATTCACTGTTATCCATGATGATAAGATGGTGAATGCTTTTTGCCTTCCAGGGGGAAAGGTAGCAGTCTACACAGGGATACTTCCCATCACCCGGGATGAAGCCGGATTGGCCGTGGTCCTTTCCCATGAGATCGGCCATGCTATTGCGCGTCATGGAGCTGAAAGAATTTCCACCCAGGAACTGGCAAAGATTGGAGAATTGGGGCTCATTGTAGCACTGGGGGGGAAAGATCCCCAGACGGTCAAGGCGGTTGATGCCGCTTATGGAATCGGCACGGGTGTAGGAATCATCCTGCCTTTTAGTCGTAAACATGAGTCCGAGGCAGATCACATCGGGCTCATCCTCATGGCCAAAGCCGGATACGATCCACAAACCGCCGCAGAATTCTGGCAGAGAATGCTGGAGGCCAAGAAAGGCAAAAAGGCCCCGCCAGAATTTCTTTCGACACATCCCAGCGATGAGCGGCGCATACTACAGATTAAACAATGGCTTCCTGAGGTCTCCCAATACAAGCAAACCCCTGAGTTGCGCGCCCCATAATCCTATACCTTTATTTCAAACTTGCCTTAATTGTGATTCATCCCAAAGAATGATACAATACCCAAAAATCTTTTTTGGACTGCCGGAGTCCGTATGAATAAAACTAATCGGAATTTGTGGATAGCTTTCATTGGGGAGGCCAAGGCTAACCGGATGTACACCGCCTACGCCATCAAGGCCATGGAGGAGGGGCACCCGGAGATTGCCCAGATTTTTCTGGAAGTGGCCGGTGCCGAGACGGCCCACGCCATCAGCCATCTCTACGCCATGGATGAAATTAAGTCCACCTATGAGAACCTCAAACACGTGGTGGAGAGCGAGAGCTACGAGAGCGGCCAGATGTATCCTAAGATGATTCAGGAGGCCTTGGCAGAAGGAAGAACCAAAGCCGCAGAAAGCTTCCAACTGGCCATGGAGCGGGAGAATTACCACCTTGGCCTTTTCCAAGAGACATTAAGGCAGCTTGAAAAGAAACTGGCCGTTTCGGAAAAAAGAGACCGTACCGCACTAACCTCTTCTCCTCGTTCAGGACAGATTGAGCGGCCTGTACCCACCAGAGCAGAACAGGCTGACTTTAAGTCAGCCCATCAGCCTGCATCGGCAGCCGCACTTGGAGAGGTTCGAGGAGAAAAGGGTAGAATCATTGTCCTGGAGCGCATCAGGGAAGTCGTCTTTGGAATGCAGGACGGATTAATTTCCACCGTAGCCCTGGTCTCCTCGGTTGCGGTGGCCACCACGGAACGATACATCGTGATTGTAGCCGGGCTGACCACCGCCCTGGCCGGTATGATCTCTATGGCTACCGGCAGTTATCTCTCCTCAAAGGCGGAAAAGGAGCTGCACACCGCCGAGATCGAAAAGGAGGCCCGAGAACTTGAGGAAAAACCTGAGGAGGAGATGGCAGAGCTCATCGAGATCTACCTTCGGGAAGGGCTAACGTTAGAAGAGGCCGAAAGATTGGCCGAACGCATGGCCCAGGACAAACAGTTGTGGCTTAAGACCCTGACCGAAAAAGAGCTGGGTCTTTCCCCAGAAATGATCGAAAGCCCTTCCAAGGACGCCATGACCATGGGGGTTTCCTTTATTCTGGGAGCCGCAGTCCCCATCCTGCCCTATTTTTTCATCAGCTCAAATATTGTGATCCCCATTTCTATCGGCATTACAATTGTCACGCTCTTTGGAGTCGGAGTGGTAAAATCCAAGGTTACGCGCAGGAATCCTATGCGATCCGGATTGGAGATTGTCTTGATCGGAACGCTTTCCGCCCTGCTCGGCTACCTTATCGGCACCATTGCTCCCAGGCTGCTAGGAATCAATATCTTTTGATGAAAACCCTACAGATTCTGCAACAAGAGATTGTTCAATGCCGAAAATGTACTCGTCTGGTGAGCCATCGAGAAAATATCGCTCGAAGAAAGAGACGGCAGTACATGGACTGGACCTACTGGGGGCGACCGGTGCCCAGTTTCGGAGATCCAGAGGCTAGACTGCTCATCATCGGATTAGCTCCGGCCGCCCATGGGGGAAACCGTACCGGCCGAATCTTCACTGGGGATCGTAGCGGGGATTGGCTCTTTCAGATCCTTTATGAGTCTGGATTTGCCAACCAGCCCACCTCCACCCACTGTGGGGATGGTCTGGTGCTCAAAGACTGTTACATCACGGCCATTATCCACTGTGCCCCACCAGATAATAAACCCGCCCGGGATGAGATCTTGGACTGCCAATCTTATCTGATAGAGGAAATCAAGATGCTCAGGCAGGTACGGGTGGTGGTCACTCTGGGCCGAATTGCCTTTGACAACTATCTGGAGACCTGCCGCCTATTAGGTTGGCCTCGACCCACACCTCGGCCAGCGTTCGGCCATGGGAAAGTCTATGTGTTGAATCACGGTGTAACACTCATTTCCTCTTATCATCCCAGCCAGCAGAATACCTTGACAGGAAAGCTTACCCGCCAAATGTTACACGGCGTTTTTATAAAAGCCAGAAGTATACTGTATCAATAGGCATTGCACTCTAAGCGTAATTCCCTTACAATAGCCTAAAACCGATTTTTAACCACACCCACTGAGAAAAGGGAGGACAAAACAATGGCTGCAGCATATATTCTCATGAATATTGAGTCAGGCAAGGTCGGAAAAGCCCACACCGCTATTAAGGGCATCAAGGGGGTGAAGGAGGCCTATATCGTGGCAGGAACTTTTGATATCATCGCCTTTGTAGAAGCCAATAGCCTAGAGCAGTTGAGTCAACGGATACTCATGGAAATTCAGACCATTTCAGGGGTACGCAGTACCACCACGGCTATCGTCTTTCAATGACAACCTTGTTTGCTCAAAAAACAGTCTCTTCCTTGAATTGGATAGGGGCATAAGCCGCGAGTACCGGCTCAGCCTCTTGAAGGAACTGTTCCACTCGCTCGAAAGCATCCCCTACAAACTCGGTGGGATCCAGGATGAGGTCCAGCTCTTCCCGTGTGATCTCCAGCCCGACCTGGTGAAGCTCAATGATCAGATGGTCCTTCAAGGGACTGGGCCATCCGTTGATGACGGCTTCTGCAGATTCAAGGGTGCACTTCTGGATTAAGCGATAGGCAACCTCTCGATCCAGTCCCTCCCGCTGCAAAAACAGGAGCAGTTTTTCGGTACTAGCAAAGTCTCCATAGGTACGGAGATTATTCACAACCCGTGTCTCATTGATCTTCAGTCCAGAGATGACCTTATAGGATTTGAGCAGCATCTGGTCCGTGGCCAGAAAGGCCTCCGGCAGATAGATCCGCCGAATCGCCGAGTCGTTAAGAGTCCGCTCCAAGAGATTATTGGCAGCTGCATAAGAGGCCATGCTGTAGTATCCCAGAATAGCTGCTGAGAGAGAGCATATCTGCTCTGAGTCCTTGGGATTCTTCTTGTGGGCCATCACACTGGATCCCTTCTGACCTGGCGCAAAAGGTTCCTGGGTCTCTCCCAAGCTTTGAAGAACTCTTTGATCCGTGAACATCCGGTGCAGGGTCACGGCCAGCGTCTGCAAGGCCCCGACCAACTCCACGTCCGTCAAGCGAGATGCCGTTTGGCCCGCAATTAAGGAGTATGGAAGGTGCAGTTCACCCATGATTCGGCGCTCCAGGTCCTGAGGAGAAGCTCCTTTTGGGGACAGGATCTCCGCAAAGCCCGAGCTGGTTCCTACCGCTCCCTTAACCCCTTTCCCCTCAATCCGGACCGATTCCCAATGTTTGAGAATTTTAAAAAGATCCTGCCCGTAGTTGGCCAAACGGTAGGCAAAAGGAACTGGCATTGCCGGTTGGAGATGGGTGTAGCCCATTCCCACCACCCGGCGCTCCTGTGTTTCACGGATGCGGCTAAACAGGGCCTTGAGTAAGTGAGCCAAACGGGCCTTCAAAAGATTAAACGCTTCCAGAAGAATCATGGCATCCGCATTGTCTTTGATATCCGCTGCAGCGGCACCCACATGAAGGGTTGCTCCCGATTTCCCACACTGGGATGCAAAATATTGAAGTTCCGCATCCAGGTCATGCTGGCTGACCTGCTCAATCTTCAGGCTGGCCTTCACATCCACACGATTGGCCTGAGCCTCAATCTTGTGAAAGTCCTCAGCCGGCAATATTCCCAGATCCAGCTTGGCCCTGGCAAGGGCCAGCCAGACCCGTCTCCAACATGTGCGCTTGAAGGCCTCAGAAAAGATCCTTCGCATCTCCTGGCTACCGTATCGCCAGCTAAATACCGATTGATAGCTATCAAATGAGTCCATCCCCATGTCCTCCTCTATGATTTGACCCTATTGTACAGGCAACTACCATAAAACATCAAGACCTCAAGCCAAAGTGGTATAATTAAAAGTAGAAGCAAAGAGAGGTGATATGTCATCCCTTCTGATTCGACTAGCACACGAAGGTGATAATCAGCAGCTCCTGAAGCTCACCCGCGACTGCCCACTGTTGGGCCCCATCAGCTTTTATCAAGAACGAGAGCCCCGCTTTTTCACCCTTAATGAGCTTCAAGGAGAATCCTGTCAGGTCTATGTGGTGGAATCTCAAGGAGAGATTGTGGGTTCCGTATCCTGTGTCCTGCGATGGGCTTACCTGGATAGTCAGGAGGTACCAACATGGTATGTTGGAGATCTCAAGATCGCTCCCCGCATGCGGGGGAAAGGGGTGTTGCGGGAATTTATCACACAGGTTTCCCAGTTGCTATTGGAAAAGGGCACGGGGGCTGATTTGGGTTTAAGCCTGATCGTTAAAACCAACCCTGCCTCTAGGGTCCTGACTGGAGTAAGGCCTTATATGCCCCACTTCGTCCCCCTTGGAACCATCCGGAATTATGCAATTCATTTGTTATTTCCGAAAAAGACAAAAGACCACTACCAGATTACCAGGGCCAAAGGAGAAGATATCGAGGCCATGACAACCCTCCTAAAAAGGGTCTATATTCAAAAACAGTTTGCTCCTGTCATTGAGCCGGCAGGATTTTGTAAAAAGGTGGAACAGACTCCAGGCTTGAGGCTAAACCAGTTTTATCTGGCCAAGCAAGAAGGAAGGCTTGTAGGACTTGTAGGGGTGTGGGACCAGGAGTCCTTCAAAAAAATTAAGATCCTGTCCTTCAACCCAAAAATGAGATTGTCCAGGGCCTTTTATAATTTCTTGACCAGACCTCTGGGTGCGAGGCCCATTCCACCGCCAGAGTCTTTCCTTCCTTACTTCTACCTCACCTATCTGGCCATTGAGGGAGACAACCCAAACGTCCTGCGGGCACTCCTCAATAGAATCCACAACGACCATCTACGCAGTCCCTATCTTTTCTTCACGGTGGGCTTGCTGGAGGGAAGTCCTCTGGAAAATTCCTTGAAGGGATTCTTTCATCACACCTTTGATGCCCTGGCCTTTGCCCTCATGCCCAGGGGATCTCGCTGGGAAGGATTTGATTTCCACAAGCGGCCGCTTCATATCGATACATCCCTGACCTAGCAGGACATGGAGAGATTATTGTGGTGAGAACCACATTATTCATATTCGCTCGCTAACCCGACCTTTATATGTGGGGGCCCGTGCGGTACAGTAGCTCCTCCGATGCCCCCACACCCCAAGCTCGGGCTGGCTAAGCCAGACCCTCGCTTCACAGGCGGGGACTGCGCTTGCTATGGGTATTCAGACTTAGTCCGTGAGGCCCTCTTGAATCGCATAGCGAACTAATTGGACTACGTTTGAAACCCCCAGCTTTCTTACGATACTGGCACGGTGGTGTTCTATAGTCTTGATACTGACTTTAAGAATTTTGGCTATCTCACGGTTTCTGTATCCATCTACAATCAGTCTGAGGACCTCAGCTTCCCGGTGTGTAAGGATCTGCTCGGATCGCTTCGGGGTAGCCTTGTCTGAGTATTGAGGCTTAAGGTAAGGGGACGCCAACGCTGCAAAACACCCTCGATAGAGATATCCCAGTGTAAGGATGGCCTCAACCAGGTCATCCTTGTCTGTAAAAACTCTTCTGAGAGACGATTGACAGTGTTGCTCTAAGAGGTAAATGGCATAAACAAGGGTAATAAAGGGGACCCTTTTTCGATACAGGTGAGATGCAATACTGCTCACCCTTTCAACACAAGCCGGCACTCCTCCGGTCTGTATTGGTGTGGAGAGGATAGTGTTGCCCATCATTTCTAAGTCGGACATGACCGACTCTTGACTTTCAGCATCCCAACGTCGATAGAAGGTTCTCCAGTCCTTGAGAATTCTTTCTTTCAATGGCTGGAGTTTTCTGATAACGTCTGTCAGGATATCCTTCTGTTGTTCACTCAGATTCAGAGTCGCCAGGGCCAGTTTTACGTTCATTGACGTGCAGCCACCTTAAATAAATTTTGTAATTTTGTAAATAGGTAAATTCCCTAAGTTCTGTATCAAGTTGTTTCTAATAATTCATAGGAGCTTCTATTACCCCCGCACAAGTGAATCAATCAACCTTGTATAAGCGTGATTGAAGATTGGCCGGGCTAAAAGGCTATTACACTAAGAGTTTAATACTGTTGTTGAGAGATTAGAAACTGGTAAATCCTGGAAATGAGGCAGGGGAAATCCCTGAATTCAGGCAGGAAAAACCATGAGTTTTACGATGGACGTCTCAACTACCTCCCACAACTTCGGCACGGCAACTGGCACACAGAACTAAGAACCCGCCACCCGTCTGAACTGGATGGACAGGTTCATCATCCAAACCACAATGGTCACAGGGCTGGACCGCTTTTTGAGATTTTTGGCTGTCAGGGGCATCATAAGGACTCATCTCTCTTTAACCTCGTTCAAACCGAGTTTTATTAAATTTTATCACATTTTCTGAGCGCACGTAATTTTTGAACCTAAATCGCACTACTGATCTTCGGGGCGAAACCTCATGACCTTTGCGGACAGTTCGATTCTGTGATGGACTTTAGCCTTTTCAAAAATATCTCGTATGTGATCCTTAACCGTCTGCTTCGCAATACAAAGTCGATCTGAAATCTCATTGTTGGAAAGCCCTTGCATCACCAGCACCGCGATTTCTCCCTGACGGGGACTTAAACCAAAATGACTGAGCTTTGATTTTATCTCATCCCCGGTCGGAAGCGGCTCCAGCAGGATAATGCTTTTTTTAGCGAACTGTCGAACCGTTCGAATTCGGTAGACTCGGGTCTCGGTCCGAAATAGAGCTGGCCCTATACTTAATCCTGGATCAGGCATCTTTCCTAGAGAATTTCCACTGAGGGCCACTTTTGCTTCTTCATTCATATAGAGTGGATGACCGTCTTCTCCTAGGATAATTAATCCCATTCCTTGAGACAAGGCAATGGCCTCCATCAGGTCAATGTTATGGAGAGCCAGGGATAGGTGAGGCATGAGAACACTAAGAATTTTCTTGTCGTGATCCGTGAAGTCGCGATCTCGCTTCGTGCGATGGAAGCAGAGTCCTCCAATGAGATCTCCCTGAGAGCATGCCATCGCGCACAATTCGTAAAACATAGGAACCTGCAACTGATAATCTCGAGAATATTCCGTCTCTGCCAAACGAGACCTTGGAAGGATGTCCGTGATCCGCATAGCTTCGTTGAACCGTTTCGTGTGGAACCCTCCCCCAACCAATGGGTGCAGAGGAGCATAGTAAAGACAAAAGAGAGGCAACGTTTTAACCGGGCTATTGAATACAATATGACCCCGGTAAGAGAACTGCGCAGTGGAGGGGTCTACTGGTAAGAAGCCGGCTCCATCAAAGGGGACTATTCTCTGCAACTTTTCAGAAACCATCTGAAACATCGCGGCACGATCAGGGATAGAATAGGTGATATTAATGATTTCTAAAAGCTTTTTGTAGTCTTTGGAGGAAAGGAGATCCTTCACTCAAGGAACCTCTGAAGAAGGCGTTTTATGGAAAATCCTACCCTGGTAGGGTTGACGCCTTAAAACTCATTCTGCTAAAAGTGTAGTATGAGTATGCAGGAAAAGTAGTTTTTAGCGTCCCTTCAAGGATAATACTCTCAAAACACGGGAGGAGTCAAGCAAATTTTAGAAATTGACCGGTGTCCAATAAATCGCAACGATTCTGGTGATCAAACCTGGGCTCATTTACAAGAAGTCGAAAGGGCTGGGTATAGATTTATGAAAAACATGATAACCTGACAAAAGGGTGGCTCATGCAAGAGTTTGTCTTATTTGTATTAAGCATTCTAGTGGCTCTGTACATTGTGATCGATCTTTGGGTGGTCACTCCCAGATACTTTGTACCGCTTTACATTGCGGTGTCGATCCTCATTTTAGGCCTGACCCTTAAGATCGTCGCTCTTTTTATTCCATCGGTTGGACCCTGATTGAAGGCGTTCAGCAAGTGGCAGCGAGCGAATAAGAACGAGCCTTTCCCCACTCGGGTCGAAGCCCCGATTTGTGGGGGTTCAGCATCGGGGCCTGCGGGTGGTTCAGGGAGTTGGGTGAATGAATAACACAAAGTGGTTCCACAGAGAAAAGGGAGGTCGGAGTATGAAGATTAAGAAAATTAAAGATGCTTTGACTGGTAAGTGTGACACAGAACGAATGGAAGAGATGCATTTGTTGATTGTCGCTATTGATCCTACAATTCCGACAGGGGTCAAAAGTGTAACTCTCGATTTTCAGAACAGGGAAGAAGGGTTACAGGCATTTAACGTTCTTGCGGCAACCGCGAGGAATGTTCATAAGACTTATATCGAGGATACCAGACTGTATACAAAGAGCAAGACCGCAAATGCATCATTACATGCTTAGCTAGCAGATTCATCGGCAATGCGGACTGTTTCCCTGGCTTTCTGATCGGCTCGATCGAGCCATTTTCTGATGCGATTGGCATCGCCGTATTTGCTCAACTCTCCCCACGAATTGAGTAGGATAACAATAACTGGACGATCAGCCATCTCAGCTCGCATTACCAAACAATGTCCGGATTCAGAGATATATCCCGTTTTACTGAGACCGATATTCCATCGCTCATTTCTGACTAGGCGGTTGGTATTCACAAACCCGATCTTCCAGCCCGTCCGACGATCCGTCACAAAATCCATTCTAACGGTCGTTAACTCACGGATCAGAGGATAGCAATAAGCGGCTCCCACCAAAGTGGCCAGGTCTGCTGCGGTGGAAATATTCCCACGATGCAGACCCGAGGTATCCCGGAACACAGTATCTTTCATACCGAGATCCCTGGCCTTAGAGTTCATAGCTGCAACCACGGCCTCGGCACCTCCGGGATACGTTCGTCCCAGGGCCAAAGCCGCCCGATTCTCCGATCCTGCCAGGGCGATTTCAAGCAGGTCACGGCGTGTCAATTGTGTCCCGAAACTGAGCTTGGAGCCTGAACCGAGAAGCCGGTCGCGATCTTCCTTGGTAATGGTAATGATCTCCTCCAACGGCAGGTTGGCATCAAGAATGATCATGGCGGTCATCAATTTGGTGAGTGATGCGATCGGCCTTTGGACATGCATCTTCTTTTCAAACAGCACATGGCCTTCATGGCCATCCAAAATGAGCGCCGCGTCCGACTGCAAGAACAGCTTTTTGGGATCCAAATAGGCAAAGAGTGGATCTTTAGTGTTTTGTTGTGGAGGGGGATCCGCTGCTGCCGGCCGTAGGTTTGGATCAGAATAACCAAGGACGAATTGGATAGCGAGGAAGAGGACCGTCCATCGCAGCGTATGGAAATTTATTTTCGAACTGATGGCTCTACACTCCCGCGAAGATGTGATACCACTTACCTGATGAGCTAAAGATTAGCCGTCTTTTAATCATTCGTCAAGAAAAAAATGTATGTTTATGTAACGATGAGAACAAACAACATTATGATCAATGGTGAAGGATAAAGGGAAGAGCAATAAGTAGACCGGTAAGACCCACCACCAGAAGTCCCATGAATAACTCACTCACCTTCTCGTCGATCTCCTGAAAAAATCCCAGCGAACTCCTCCCGCTTCACTGTACAACTAGCCACAAACAACATCATCAGTAAACATATGAAACGCCTGATGCCCAAATGATACATCATAGAAATAGGTACAGACACTATTTATCCTAACCTTTATCTATTTTCCCCCTGTGCAGTTCGGGCGGCGTCCAGACTCCATATCCCGCTACCTTGCGTGGAAATGAAGAGGAACACAAAACAGTACAAGGCCGCAAGTTCTCCCCCGTTCTGGATTGGAAACAGCGCCTGGGTCCCGTGCATCAACCAATAGGCCACGGCCATTTGACCGCTGCAAAGGAAGGCCGACCATCGCGTGAGCAGGCCAATCATGATGAGTGCTCCCCCGACGAGCTCAATGGGGCCAGCGACATAGGTAATGAATGCCGGTACTCCTCCCCGCATCGGCATCGGAAAGCCGAAAAGCTTCTGAGTACCGTGACACAAGAACAGAAATCCAACCACGATTCGCATCAACGCATATGCCCGGGCGTTGAAGAATGCCATGAATACCGACATCGCCACACCTCCTTCTGGGTCGTTACGAACCCCAACAAAACATGTATTCCTACCACACCCTGCTCGATTACCGTCTCAAATGTTTCTCATTTGTGGTATTGCAGGAGAGACAACGCAGCAAGCCCGTAAACGGCCCAGCCGTCGGAAAAAATAATACCCGAACATACCATGTTTGTGTATTTGAGTCAAGAACAAACGAGAGGAAAACAAGTAATTTCAACATATTAGGCTACTCTCGTCCATTACGTTTCTACGATAGGGCGAAGTAGAAAGCGACTTGACACTCTGGGTTTGCTTGCTACACTTATAATGTCACTGCTCCATCTTAAAAGAACATCATCTGATGGAGTATCAATGAACAAATAGGGGGATACCACAATGAATATGCTTGTATTGCTGATGATACCCCTGTGGCTTGCCGCCATCGTGGGCTACATCTGGCTGGTGGTGCGGGCCTTTAAAACCAGTACGCTCTGGGGTCTTGTTGTTTTTCTGCTCTCGCCCTTGTCGGCCATCATCTATGCTCTGAAGTACTGGGATGAAGCCAAGAAACCATTTCTCGTCTATATGATGCCCCTCGTCGGTGTCTTCGGAATCCTGCTGTATATGTTCATCTCATCGGCGAATTCCAATCCGATTGGACCGAATGTCCAGACATCAAGCCCCACACAGCAAGGAGCACCACTGGAACCAGGCAAGATCGAGTTCATGGAGAAAACCCTCGCCTTTGTAGAAAAGTTTGCGACGACCGAAAAGGACAAGCAATTCTTGGCCGTGATGCGTCAGCATATCCATCACGTGAAGTCAGGGTCCACCGATATAGAACGAATGGCGCTGAAACAAGATATCTCAAAGCTCCTGGAACGACCTGACTTGACCGAGAAGCAGCGACAGGACTTAACGAAAATCCTCCAGCAGCTTGAACAGCAAGAGAAAACAACTACCGCCATGGCTCCGGAGAGTGCCACTCAACAAAACGTGCCGGCCAGCCCGGTGGATAAAGCAGAAACTCCCAATCCTCAGCAAGAAGCAAAACCCAAGGTGCAGCCTGTATCCCTTAACAGCGAGCCAAAGAGCAGCCTGCCTCATGATGAGATGCCCCAGAAACCGGCAGAGGTGGTAACCCCTCCGAGTCAACCAAAGGATGTCCCCAATGTGCTCATTAAACCCCTTCAGCCTAAATCTGAACAGTCACCCTATAAGGCCATTTCTGTTAAGCAGGCCAAGCATTATATTGGCTCCACAGTCGTCCTGATCGGCCCTAATGATGTTGAGCAACAATACATTCTGGCTGACGTCTCTGGCAACATCCTCCGATTTGAGAAGCACTTTAGTGCTGGTGTTTTCTCATTTTATTACAAAGCCTCTGAAATCAAATCACTGAAAATTTATCAGCCTTAGCTTGATTGAAGACCCCTGCCTTCACAGGCGGGCACGAGCGCTCGCTGTGGGTGTTCAATCTTTCTCGGTGGCTGCTCTTCAGCAGCGTTCCACGCCTGTTGTTTGGCTACGTTCCCTCATCTCTTATGAGCTGAGACTCAGACACTCGACCTTTCAGGTCCTCCCCAATGCACAGACGTGTCATGGCACAAGGCAATCCACAACAGTTGACTGAGAAAGAAAAGCCTTCTAAGATGACGGTATCTTGGGGGGCAAAGGCCGTTGGGTCTGATCGTGAAGAGAGATTTGTCATTTCGGTCACAAGCAGTCAGCAGCCTGCTTATTGGACTCTTTGTTTTAGCCCTCTTGCTGGGGCAAACGGCCTGTAGCCGTTCTTCCGGGGACAGCCTTCGCTTTGGTCTTGCCAGCGCCCCCATCACGCTGGATCCACGCTTCGCCACAGACGCCACCTCCGAACGAATCAACCGACTGCTGTATCGGCGACTGGTGGGTTTTGACGAAAACTTCCTCCCTGTTCCGTCATTGGCTACATGGCGACAAATCACGCCCACGCAGTATGAATTTATACTGGGCAAGAAAGGTAGAATCTATCATGACAGTACTCGGCTGACTTCAGTGGATGTCAAAACCACGTATGATTTTATTCTGGATCCCCGAAATGCCTCCCCTCACCGCAAGCAGCTTGCGACCATCGAACGGATCGAGACACCGGATATGGACACGATTCATTTCTATCTGAATCGACCGGACCCTTTGTTTCCGGGACGTCTGTCCATAGGGATTATGCCGGCAAGCCGCATGGCCACTGGGCACGATTTTAGTCGCATACCGATCGGGAGTGGGCCATTCGCCTTCATGGACTGGCCAAATGAGGGGCGGTTACGACTGGTTCGTTTGGCCGATGGTCAAACTTTCGAGTTTTTGTACGTTCCGGATCCGACTGTGCGGGTGCTAAAATTGTTGCGTGGGGAGATCGATATGCTGCAGAATGATTTGCCTCCTGAGCTTGTGGCCTATTTAGCTAAGAATGAGAATGTACAGGTCATTAAGGGTGAGGGATCCAATTTCACCTATCTGGGCTTTAATCTAAATGATGCAATTGTAGGAAGGCTTGGGATACGCCGGGCCATCGCTTATGCCCTGGATCGTGAGGCAATTATAAAATACGTGTTGGGCGGTGCGGCCCGACCGGCTGCAGCGCTTTTCCTACCCCATCACTGGGCAGGAAATCCGGCTTTATCTGCTTATCCCTACAGCCCGGAAAAGGCACAAACACTACTCCGACAAGAAGGCTTCGGCCTTGATCATCCGGTATATCTTACTCATAAGACCTCGACCGATCCGTTTCGCATTCGCCTGGTCACCATTATTCAAAACCAACTGGCTAAGGTCGGGATCGATGTCCAGCTACGTAGCTATGACTGGGGAACCTTTTATGGGGATATCAAGGCGGGGCGTTTCCAGATGTACAGTTTGACCTGGGTCGGTATTAAGACCCCAGACATTTTTCGCACGATCTTTCACAGCAGTGCGGTGCCGCCTGAGGGAGCTAACAGAGGACGTTTTATCAGTACCCAAGCCGATCACCTCATCGAAACGGCGGAATCTTCTCTGGATCTTAAGACCCAGGCCCTCTATTATCGCAAACTTCAGGCCTATTTGTTCGAGGAACTTCCTTATGTGCCTCTGTGGTATGAGGATCATGTATTCGTCGCAAGACGGGATCTTGTGGGTTATACACTAGCGGTGGATGGAAATTATGACAGCCTGGTGAGCGTGAATTCTCGCTAACAGAATGAGCCAATCCTTATGTTGAGATTTATCGTCTCACGCCTTTTAAGTGCCTTGGTGGTATTAATGGGTGTATCCTGTCTGGTTTTTTTGTTGATCCATCTTGTGCCGGGAGACCCCATCGAGGTGATGTTAGGAGAATCGGCACAGCCTGCGGATCGTGAGGCTTTACGTCACGCCTTAGGACTCGACCAACCAATTCCGATTCAACTGCTTAATTACTTTAATGGGTTGGTTCAATTCAACCTGGGTGTGTCGCTGCATTCGCAGCGTTCCATCGTGGAGCTGCTGACGGAGCGTTTTCCTGCAACGGTGGAATTAACCCTCGCTAGCCTTTTGGTCGCGATTGGGATTGCCTTTCCTCTTGGGATATTCGCTGCTGTCCGTAAAGATACCCTTTGGGATCATCTGGCCATCGGGATTTCTCTCTTAGGGGTATCCATCCCCATCTTCTGGATGGGACCGGTTCTGATTCTGATCCTATCTCTCTGGTTAGGCTGGTTTCCTGTCAGCGGACGAGAGGACCCGGCTTCCTTGGTACTGCCCGCTTTGACTCTGGGGATTGCCTTGTCTGCCATCCTCTCGCGCATGATTCGGGCATCCATTTTAGAGGTGCTCAACGAGGATTATATTCGCACGGCACGGGCCAAAGGACTCAGAGAGCGAGCGATTATCTGGCGCCATGCCCTGCTCAACGCCCTGCTGCCGGTCATCACAGTGCTGGGTTTGCAACTGGGTGGGTTGCTGGGTGGAGCTGTGATTGTGGAGACGGTGTTTTCGTGGCCTGGGGTCGGACAGCTCATGGTGGAGGCCATACACAGGCGTGATTATCCGGTGGTTCAAGGATGTATCCTCCTGATCAGCTTCACCTATATTTTAGTTAACACACTGACAGACTTGGTTTATGCCTGGTTGGATCCGCGTATCCGACTCAGAGAGGAATCCTGATGTTCGTGTGGATCTCCATCGGCATTCTGCTCTTTTGGATCGGCATAGCGCTATTGGGACCCCTGCTGACACTGAATCCCTATGATATTGAGCTTTCCCGGATCCTTTCTCCTCCTGGCACTGGGACTTGGTTGGGCTATGATGATCTGGGCCGGCCGATTTGGGACCGGTTGGTTCTGGGCGCACGCACCTCATTAGTGGTTGCAGTCTGTGTCGTCACCATTTCGATGTGGGTTGGCACTTTCCTGGGCACCGTGACCGCCTATTTAGGCAGGTGGTGGGATCATTTCATGGTACGGGTGATTGACATCTTCCTGGCTTTTCCGGGCATTCTTCTGGCAATCGCCATGGCCGGTCTCATGGGTCCTGGCATTGATAATGTCGTGATTGCGCTCAGTACGGTTGGCTGGGTTGGATTCGCACGCCTATCCCGTGCCCAGGTTCTAAGCCTCAAACACCGCGAGCATGTGCAAGCTGCTGTGGCCTTGGGTGCCGGGCGGATCAGGATTGTCACCCGTCATCTGATTCCTTTGATGGTCGCACCGTTAATCGTGGAGGCGACTTTTTCAATTGCTGGTGTGATCCTTGCGGAGGCGGGGCTTTCCTTTCTAGGTCTTGGGGTTCAACCCCCTGCCCCTTCCTGGGGCAGTATGATCCGGGATGGGGCTCGCTACATGTTGGTCACACCCCATATGGTCTTGGCTCCGGGTGTCTCTGTGATGCTGGTGGTGGTTGCGGTGAATTCCCTGGGAGATCGCCTGCGGGACTGGATGGATGTCAGGACCCAACGAATTTAAATTTTCATTGGCTGGCATGAAACCATCGTTGGATCAGATGGCCATAGAAGCTTGCTTGATCAGGAGGTTCATTGCCTCTATGATCCGGTTCAAAACCCGAAGCAGAAGCCAGTTCCTGCAGCTGTCGCCTAATGCGGGCGGTCTTTTCAGTATCCAAGAGAAGGAAAACAGACTGCAGGAGCCTTTTACTGAATTGCGGTATGTCTTTTGGCTCGAGAGACTCAGAGCTCTTGCCCACTTGCTCAGCACAGTAGGCAATCAGGTTACTCACAGTCGTGCTTGTGAATTCTTCCTGAAGGATATTTGCAATCTTACGTGAAACACTATTCATGGACGGTCAACCCCATTTGCTTAGCTTTCTGATAGATGCGATATAGACGAAACGAGGAGAAGAGAATCATCCCCACGGCAAGTCCCATCAGAATATATTCCGGATAGATCATAAAGGGTCCGATGACATCCGTCCATTGGAAAGCCCGATTCAGTGTGTGCCAGACAGAGTACAGCATCAGAAGAAGCAGGATGGTGATATGGCTTTCGGCGTAATAGCGCAGCGGGCTCCCCGCAGGAAGTTCCTTGAAAGCCTTATTCACAAAAAATACGGTCGTGATGAACATGACCGTAATTAAACTGCTCATGGAAATTTCAAACCACATAGGACCTCCGCTTATCGAAGATCATAAAGCATACTTGCCCACCCGAAATTCATAGCTAATATCAAGTATAGCAAAGGATTTCCCAGGGTCAAGGAAGGCTCCTTCTATCTCCAAAGGGGATCGCCTGCTGGGATGGATTGATATCAGAACACACTGAATTTAAAGGAATTATTCTTAGTAATAAATACAAGATAAGCCCGGAAATGTGGCACCCAAGTTCTTCTTGACACACGGGTTTGATTAAGGTTAAATACGATCATCTGTATGTTCCCATGTGACAGGTACTCCAATGCGAAATGTTCTGGCGTTGATTCTTGCAGGCGGCAAAGGGTCACGGCTTCTCCCCCTCACACTGCATCGGGCTAAACCGGCGGTTCCATTTGGTGGTCATTATCGTATTATTGACTTCACCCTCAGCAATACTCTGAACTCCAATATCCGAAAGGTCGCCGTTCTGACCCAGTATAAGTCCTATTCACTGGATCGCCACCTTCGACTGGCCTGGAATGTCGTGGATCCAGAGCAGGGGGAGTTTATCATCTCGGTCCCCCCCCAGCAGCGGGTCGGCCAGGACTGGTACCGAGGCACGGCCGATGCGGTCTACCAGAATCTTTATCTGATTCAGCAGGAGACTCCTGACTACCTTTTTATCCTGTCGGGTGACCATATCTACAAGATGAACTATGCAGAAATGTTGGCCTACCATCTAGACGCCAAGGCAGATGCCACGATCGGGGTGATTGAAGTCACTTCCAGTGCAGTCTCACGTTTTGGAGTGGTGGAGGTAGACGCCCAGCAGCGGGTCGTGAGCTTTGTGGAAAAACCCCAGGCCACGGATGCTTCTGCAAGCAATGCCATGGTCTGTTATGCCAATATGGGGGTCTACCTCTTTAATGTGAATGTCCTGACCCAGTATCTGGTACAGGACGCTAACCATCCCACCCACCATGATTTCGGGAAGGATATTCTCCCCAAGATGGTTAAGCAGACACAAGTGATGGCCTATGAGTTTCGGGATGAGAACCGGAAGCAAGTACGCTACTGGCGGGATATTGGAACCCTAGAGGCTTATTGGGAAGCCAACATGGATCTTGTGGCCGTAGATCCTCTCTTTAATCTTTATGACAAGGAATGGCCTGTAAGGACCTATCATGGCCAGCATCCCCCCGCCAAATTTGTCTTTGCCGAAGAGTCCAAAGGTGAACGCCTGGGCATTGCCTTGGATTCCATTGTCTGTAATGGTTGCATCATCAGTGGGGGTCGTGTTGAACGTTCCGTGGTCTCTTCCAACGTCCGGATCAATGAGGATACAGAAGTCCTTGACTCAATCATCATGGAGAATGTTGTCATTGGACAGCAGAGTAAAATTAGGAAGGCCATTATTGACAAAGACACCGTGATCCCTCCCAAAACAGAAATCGGATACGACCTTGAAACGGACCGCAAGCGGTTTATGGTCACCGACTCGGGTATTGTGGTGATTAACCAGGAAATGATGGCCCGATGAAACTGAAATCCAAGTCCTCTCACTGGAGAGTCTCTGGCAAACAACGATCCCTCCGTAAAGACTCGATGGAGACCTTCACCCGCCAGGAACTTCTCAAGTTAGCCAAAGGCCAGAACATCCGGGGCCGGCATCGAATGACCAAGACCAAATTGGTACAACTCTTAAAACCTCTAATGAATATACCCAAAAAGCAAATTTCTGTTCCCATAGAAAAACCGATTGGCAGATCCACCACACGCCAACATTACCAAGAGCTGCCCGAAAACTATGGTACCACCGCGCTTGTCTTGCTTACTGTCGATCCCTTCTGGATTTTTGCCTACTGGGAGATTATCCCTCAGGCCATCTCCGATCTGATGAATCGGTTAGGACCCCGTGCCTCCTCCGGAGGAGGTTATGTGCTCCGGATCTATGATGTGACGGCTGTTGAATTCAATGGAAGCAATGCCCATTCCTCTTTTGATCTTCCCGTCGATCTTTGGGCAAGAAGCTGGTATATCAACCTGTGGAGCAGTGAAAAATCCTTAGTGAGTGACCTAGGATATTTGCTTCCGAACGGACAGTTCTTCCTCCTGGTTCGGTCCAATGTGGTACAGACTCCCCGGGCCGGGGTTTCTATCTTTACCGAGGCCCGCTGGTCTGAACCTTTTAATGAGCATGGAAGATTACGTTTCCACTCCAAAGAACCTTTCCACACTCCAGTAACAAGACATCCGGCCACAGGCTTAACACTTTGGGAGAAGCTCATAGAGGAATCTTCGGTTTTCAGTTCGGGTCCAGGACAGCCATTTTCTTTGTTTCATTCCCGAACTCTATCTGGCAAGGAGAAACCGAAATGACACAGGGTTACCTCTGCCTGGTATTTCATGGCCACCTCCCTTATGTGCGGCACCCGGAACATGATTACTTCCTTGAGGAAAATTGGTTTTTTGAGGCTCTGACCGACACCTACCTGCCGCTGTTGGGAGTTTGGGAAGGGTTGGTGCGAGATGGCATTCCCTTCAGACTAACCGTTTCCCTTTCGCCGACCTTGATGAGCATGATGGCCGATTCCCTGCTGATCAGCCGTTACCAACGCCATCTGGATCGTCTCATCGAGTTGGCAGAAAAAGAGCTTGAGCGGAACCGCCACTATTCTGAGTTTTATCAGGTGGCTCAAATGTATTGTGATCGATTCGGGCAGATCCGGGAACGATATCGCCGATACCGAGGTGATCTCATTGGGGCTTTCCGAAGATTAGAACAACAGGGGGTAATCGAACTCGCTACTTCGTCAGCTACACATGGTTTTTTACCCCTTCTCTCGGTCCAACCCACCACGGTGGAGACTCAGGTCCGTGTAGGAATCGAAACTTTTAAACATTTTGTGGGACATCCACCCAAAGGTTTCTGGCTACCTGAATGCGGATATTATATCGGTGTGGATGAAATCCTCAGAAAGACCGGCCTGCGTTACTGCTTCCTGGAAAGCCATGGCCTGCTTTATGCCCAGCCACGGCCCAAGTATGGGGTCTATGCCCCAATTTATACGGACTGTGGACTGGTTGCCTTTGGGCGCGATCCGGAGTCCTCCAAACAGGTGTGGAGTGCCGAAGAGGGATATCCGGGAGATATTGATTATCGGGAATACTACCGAGATATTGGCTTTGATTTGGACTACAATTATGTCCGCCCTTATATCCATCCAGATGGAATACGGATCAACACCGGAATTAAATACTACCGTATTACCGGTAAGACAAATCACAAGGAACCCTACGTTCGGTCCTGGGCACTGGCCAAATCAGATCAGCATGCCGGGAACTTTCTGTTCAATCGCCAAAAGCAGATCGAATGGCTTGTTCCCCAGATGGGGCGTCCTCCTATCGTGGTGGCCCCCTATGATCTGGAGCTGTTTGGACACTGGTGGTTTGAAGGTCCGGAATGGCTGGATCTCTTGATCCGCAAGCTGGTCTGTGATCAGCAATCCGTAAAAATGGTCACCCCCTCCGAGTATTTAGATTGTTACCCCATCAATCAGGTTACCTCTCCGAGCGCTTCAAGTTGGGGATATAAGGGTTACAATGAGGTTTGGCTTAATGGGAAAAATGACTGGGTTTGGCGTCATCTCCACCATGCGGGTCAGAGAATGGAACAACTCGTGAGGGATCATCCCTCAGCTCAAGGAGTCAAACACCGTGCCCTCAATCAGACCCTGAAAGAACTGCTGATGGCTCAGAGTTCAGACTGGCCCTTCATGATGAAGACCGGCCAGCAAACAGAATATGCGGTCAAGCGAATTAAAGACCATCTCCTCAATTTTCTACGACTCTCGGACGAAATCAGCTCAGGACAGATTGAGGAGCCTTGGCTCAAAGAATTGGAAGAGCGAGATAACTTGTTTCCCTTTCTGGATTACAGATCCTTTCATTCTTAGATTCACCCAGATCGACCCTTCCGGGCCTTCGCAACTGCCAGATCATACAGCCTCACATATTCATGGGCAGAGCGGTCCCAGGAGAATTCGGCTGCCATGGCAGTCAGCATGATTCTTTCCCATAAGGACCGGTCCTTATAAAGGTGCAGGGCAAGGCGAAGGGTGGTCAAGAGAGAATGGCTGCTGGCTGCCTCAAATACAAAGCCAGTTGCCTTTCTTGACGCAATATTGGAGGGTGTGGCGTCAGTGACGGTATCAGCGAGTCCACCTGTCTTTCGGACTATAGGAACCGCCCCATATCGCAGGCTGTAGAGCTGGCTAAGACCACAGGGCTCGTAACGGGAAGGCATGAGGAAAAGATCAGCCCCAGCCTCAATCCGATGAGCAAGAAGTTCATCAAAAGTGAAATGTACTGAAAACTTTTCTGGATACTGGTTCATCGCCTGAACCAGCTTCTGATGGATATCTGGGTTCCCTGCTCCTAGAACCACCATTTGAAGGTCAAGTTTCATGAGCTCATCCAGGATCTCAATGACCAGGTCGATTCCTTTCTGAATGGTAAATCGGGTAATCATACCGATCAGGGGTACTGCTGCCACGGGCATCTTGCATTCCCTCTGGAGCGCCTCTTTGCAGAGGCGCTTCCCATGGAGATACCGGTGATCATAGGGATGGCGAATGTAAGGGTCGTGGGCGGGATCCCACTGCTCATAATCCACACCATTCAAAATTCCGAAGAGGTCCTCCTGCCGGTCTCGAAGGACTCCTTCGAGACCGTGCCCGAACTCCATCGTTTGGATTTCACGACTATAGGTGGGACTCACCGTGTTGAGGATTTCACTCAACACGATACCTGCCTTCAGGAGATTGATCATTCCATAGAACTCCAGCGTCTCTGCAGTAAAGTACGCTGGGGGAAGACCTAACTTCGAAAACTCATGCCCCGGGAACAAGCCTTGATAACCCAGGTTGTGAAGGGTCAACAGCGTGCCCATTTTCTGGTATGAATCATCCCCAGCAAAGTGGGCCTTCAGATAGGCCAAGCTCAGGGCCGTCTGCCAATCATTAGTATGCAGTACATCAGGAAACCACTTCAACTGCTTTGGAACTTCCAGCACGGCACGGCTGAAGGCCGAAAATCGTTCAAGATTATCGGGATAGTCCTTGCCCTGTTCCTGATACAGTCCTTGGCGACCGAATAGGCGATCATTGGCCAGAAACAAGACTTCCACCTGAGTCCTGGGTAGATCGTAACTCCATATTGTGACGGGATAATCAATCTGCCCCGCAAGCTTCACCGAAAGATTGCCACGACGCCTAAGCTTCCATTGTTTTTCATCCACCACACCATACTTGGGCAGGATCACCTTGACCTCATGCCCCAATCTTGACAATGCGGCTGGAAGGGCCCCTGCGACGTCCGCCAGGCCACCGGTTTTTGCAAAGGGTGCGACTTCAGATGCAGTATAGAGGATGCGCACTAATAAACGATCTCCACTTCACGCAGAAACTTTGCGGCTTCTTCAGGAGGGGTTGGATTGATATAAAAACCTGTGCCTCGCTCAAAACCAGCCACATTGCTGAGTCGTGGCATGATCTCCAGATGCCAGTGGTAGTGATCTTCATTCATATGGGAATTCTGATTGAACGGCGAGCTGTGAATCAAAAAATTGTACGAAGGGAAATTGAGCGCCTTGTCCTGACGCTTCAAGATCTCACTCAAAATCCGTGAAAGGGCCTCAAATTCATGTTTCTGGGAATCCTCAAAGTAAGGATCATGACTCTTGGGAAGGATGCAGGTTTCAAAAGGAAACCTGGCTGCATAAGGGGTGATGCAGACATAATGGTCATTCTCGATCACCAGACGAACCCGAGAAGAGAGTTCCTGCCGGACAATATCACAGAAAATACACCGTTCCTTGTATTGGTAATATTCTTTTGCTCCTTGGATCTCCTCCATGACGTTTCGGGGGACGATAGGAAGAGCGATGAGCTGAGAGTGGCTGTGTTCCACCGTGGCTCCTGCGGCATCGCCATGGTTTTTAAAAATCATAATGAACCGAAAGCGCTTATCTTTTTTAAGGTCCAAGATGCGGTCACGATAACTCCACAAAACCTCTTCCATCTGCCTTTCAGACATGTTGGATGGGGCTTGTTTGTGATCCGGCGTTTCAATAATGACCTCGTGAGCCCCGATCCCATTCATCTTGTCATAGATGCCTTCTCCCTCCCGGTTGACACCTCCCTCAACCCGGAGGGCTGGAAATTTATTAGGCACCACTCGGACATGCCAGCCCGGCGTATTGGGTTTGGAATCATCCTTGCGGTAGGCCATAATTTCGGGTGGGGTTTGGTCCTCATTTCCAGGACAAAAGGGGCAAAACCGATGTTCAGTAGTTGGGGCTGGTGCGCAATGATAGTCAGTAGGCCGTTTGCTCCGTTCCGTCGCAATGATGACCCACCGGCCGATCACCGGATCTTTTCTGAGTTCAGGCATAGCCAATCAAAAATTCTCCTTTGATAAGACATTGCTTTACTTTATTCATTATAGGACATTTTTTTGAGTACAGCAACACGTATAGGATAAAAATCACCGCTCAGTGATGCTGAGGGTCATGAGGCCTTCCTGTACGCTTAAAAGAGGGAGGTTCAGCGGCCACAGGGCCACCAGGCAAGAACCCTGATAGGTTAATTCCATCCCCTCCTCAGACTGCGAAACGGTCTCCACAGGGAACCGCCACAGTCGCACGGGGGGATCATACTGCAGGCGAATCTCAATCCCTTGCCATTCATCTACGAGGTAGACCTCCGTCACCTGCTCCACAACACCCAGGCTACAAAGTCGGGTATCCTGTACAGATTTTTCTGGAAAACGGTAATAACGTTTAGGATCAGAACCAGCTAAGAGCGTGAGGTTTAACTCCACAGCCCATTGATAAGTAGCGGGTTGAAAATGATGGATTGAAGGTTTCGGATGATGAAAGGCATACTGAACGGACAGGTGGGCTTGTGAGGCCCGCAGGGTATAGTTCTTTTTGACCGCCAGAGAGATGTCCTTCATCATACCGATACGGTGAAAGGAAACAATCATCTCATGATGACCCGACCTTATAACCTCTCTCTCATAAGGTTGATTCGAAAATCCTCCCAGGTCTTCATACTGGCTGGATTCATATTTTGCCAGTGTGGTATGGGACTCCAGAAGATGGTCTCGGAATGACCACCTGGGATGCCGATCGTAGACCAGCTTCCGATCAAGCCCTGTTTCCTTTACAGAAGCGAGCTCATGGATTGAAGGAATACTGTCTGGTTTTTCTACATTATGAGATGACGTCGTTTGTTTTTCCTGGAGCCGTTTATGGTAGGCCTCCTGCCGCCGCATTGGAACATGGGTCAGGCAGAGTGCCTTTGGCCTGTAATCAATCTGGAAGGCCGTGGCGCCCTCATTGGGTTTTAAGTACAAGTTCATCCAGGGTGTTTTGGCTAAAAGCTCCTTGTAACCGTCTCGATCCAGGTCCATCTCGGTGAGGTGGAGGGGTGATTCAGAGGAACGCGAATCCACAAGTTTCTCGGCCTTGAGGAGATGTTCATATACCGCATGGCGAAGGTAGTTCAGATAGTAGCCCCCGAAAAGCCCATGCCAGTAGGCATCATTCCCTTGGGCCTGATACAATTCTCTTTGGGCCTCTGTAAACCTTTTTGGCTTATATCCGCCCTTCGGTTCCATGAGAGCAAGCCGATCGCTCACATAGAGCATCTTTTTATGCATCAAATTAATTTCCGGATATTTCACCAGAAAATAATGCCAGAGCCCGCCCCGCAGAAAATCCTGTGCTGCTTCTTTTAACCCAGCCGCCTCAAACCGTTGTAGCAGGGCCTCCCGTTCCAGAATCGTTTCGGCGGGAAGAGCCCATTCCATCATCTCCTCATACGAAGCTGTTGGAAGATAAATGCGCCCCGTCGGAGGTGTTTGGGCCAAATATTCCCCGAAGGTCATGGTGGTAATCCAGCTTCTGTTTTGTTCCAGAAGATCAAAGAACCGCTTCAACCAACCCTGATCATACACCCAGCGATAAGTCCCCGGCCAAAGACCGAATTTTTCCCCATCATCTGCATAGGTGACTCCCACCGGCCCCTGTTCTTTCAATTGATCAAGATACTGGATGGTTTCTTCAGGCTGCCTGAACGGGATCAGATAACGAAGCCGCTTGCTAATTGGAAAGATAGCCAAGGGGACTCCTTCATGTTCCGTTAGATAATAGCCGCGCAAGGTATCCGGCTTGACCCCGACCAACTGGAAATGGCTATCGTCGGCCAGGGTATAGGCCACACCACAGGACCCCAATAGCTTTGAAAGAGAAGGGTCCCATACCCGCTCAGTCAACCAAAATCCTTTGGCGTTCGCGTGCAGTCGTTCTTTCAGATACTGGTTCATCAGGGTAACCTGCCCAATGCCATCACGGGCCGGAATGGCTGCAAGAATGGGCTCATAATAGCCGCCGGTCAGGAGCTCCACTTGTTTTTGTTTCACTCGATTCTTAAGCTCGCCCAGGAATGCAGGCTGATGTTTTTCCAGCCAATCCAGCAAGGGACCACTATAGTGCAGTGAGATCCGAAGGTTGGGGTACTCCTTCAGTAGATCCAGAAATGGACGATAGCAACGGTCATGGGCTTCCTGAAAAACATGGGCAAAGTTTCCCACCGGCTGATGGTTGTGAATCCCTAAAAGAAGATAAACCTTTCCCATCACACGCTCCACATCCTCAGCTCAAAATCCTTGTCAGGTACAGTAAAGGGAATATATCCGTTCAGGGGATAGGTCTCAATGACCTTGTCCTGTTCCAGAACTTCAAGAATAAAATTAAACTGATGGTGTGGCTTCCATCCCACTTTCTCAAAAGGAATGGCAAGTTCTAGAAAGTTAACAAATGCAATCTGATCCGATCCAAAAATGGAATGAAACGCAATTCCATCCTCACTTCTTTCTACCTCAAAACGTAATGGACCCTGCGGGCCGCACGGGATGGTGATCCGATACTCAGCCAGGCTTCCTACCCGCGGGCCTTTGGCAGGATGCACCCTCAAGGTCTCACGGGTAGGGGTACTAAATAAGTTGACCTGAAGTGTCAACCTCTCCTTCTGGTCAGGGGTACAGCGTGGTGAAGGGTCTATGCGAAGGTACCAATGGGTGAGATCAAATCCATAATAGATCGTGGTCACAAGCCGCTCGGCGTGATAACGGGTGGCCTGAAGTGTGGTATCGTAATACCCAGCCCCCTGCCATTCAAAATAGGAGGTCAAGCGGCCTTCCAAACTGGGGGTGATAAAGTTCACCGGCTCCCTGATATGTTTGGCCGGATGAAGATGGAGGATCGAACGGTGGAGAAACTCAGGAACCTCGCGTCCCAAAGCCTTGAAGGCATGCATCAGGTGTGCACGGAACAGTCGGTCAAATTCCTCATCATGGTCGCTTGTGAAATCATCCCCGTACCACCAGAACCAGTCACTTCCCTCGGCCGCATAGAGGGCCTCGAAGGCCTCCTGTCGCCGTTCAGCCGGAATCTGCTCTTCCGTCAAGGCAGATCTCAGGATCTTTTGAGTCCGCCCCAAATATTCCCAGGCCAGGTTTTCTTCATGGGCCCCGATCCAGATGTCAAAGTCATGATTGATCCAGGACCCCGAATAGAGCTGGGTGATCACTGATCTCGGAGGATGCTCCATCAGATGATCTCCTATTTTTACCGTCTTCAAGGAGGGCGCCTGGGAAAGACGACGATAGAGCTCCATCAAAAAAGGCCGGCCATTGTCCTGGTAGTTCTCCCAGGGGTTCTCTCCGTCCAGAATAATAGTCACTAAGCGCGGTTCCTTTTGTCCGACCGTCATTTCTTGGATATGAGTCAGGCGGTGTACCAAATCCTCAGCGGCAGATGTGGGGTCCATTTCCCCATAGGTAAAGCTCAAGAGATTGGAAAGCTCCTTATCCCGAAAGACGATCTGAACCGAGCTCCCTTCGTGCTCCACTCGGTAAGGCCGGTAAAGGTCTTCCCCTCGCGAGGATAGCATGACCGAATGGGTAAGAATCTCCTCATCTGTTGCAATCCACTGGACCCCGGCGCCACTTAAGATGGGAATCAGCTCTGGACAAACAGAGCCTTCAGAAGGCCACATCCCACGAGGTTTTTTTCCAAAGACCTGGCCATGAAAATCCAAAGCCTTCACAACCTGGGCACGGGCATCCTCGGGAGCACTGAACCGTTCCGGAAGAGTAGCCCAGGACATTGACCGCCTCGCAATATCCGTATCCATCAAAAGAGGCAGGATAGGATGATAGAAGGGGCTGGCGGTCAACTCCAGTTGTCCTGTGGCTTCAAGATTCTTGTAAACCGAAATAAGCCTCTTGAGAATGACCTGCTGACACTGGATCACTGTAGCCTTGTCTTGTTCCGTATAGTCCCTCCCTTTGGCTCGAAGCTCACCCAGCACCTCAAACTCCTCCACAGCCTTAAAGCCAAACCAGGCCAGGTTGAACAACACCTGAAGATCCAGGTAGTCCTGAATCTTAAATTGCTTTAGGGCCCGCTCCAATGTTTCCTCATTGGGGTGCATCCCGCGATCCTGAAGTAAGGCATAATATCTCGGCAGTGGCTTGATGATGGCGTCCCAGTTGGCCATGAAAAAATAACGGAGAATGAACTGTCTCTCATCTATATCCAGATCACCAGCGGGTTTCAAGGTCGTGTCTAAAAACCGGTCACGGGCTGTATCTTTCTGGTAGTCAAGAATCTGAAGAAGCAAGGAAGGAACGAGATTGATGGTGACCTTAATCTCCGGAAAATCACCAAGGATCTTGGCCATATCGTAGTAAGACTTAATCCCATGGAGCCGCACCCAGGGAAGACTATAAGTCCCGGTTAGGGGATCCTTATAGTAAGGCTGATGCATATGCCAAAGAAATCCGACGCTCAAACGATTCAAAAGGTGCTCCTCGATTGTAGATACCCACGGGCAAGCCCATGGCACTTATTGAATCGCGCTTCGCACGCAAGGACCGCATTCAGCCCCGCCTAAAGGCGTGGCCCTCTGGCTCGCGCCGGCCGTGGGTATCTACCCAGCGAGCAAGGCGAGCGTGAGGGGGAGGCTCCATCCGGCTTCGCCGGTGGAGGGGGCGACGCGAGCCCCTATAGTAGACTACAAGGAAACAGGACGGACATTCCAGATCTTTTCGGCATATTCCCGAACCACACGATCACTTGAAAATTTGCCCATATTCGCTGCATTTAAGATGGCACGACGTGTCCATTCATGCTTATTTCTGTACAGTGCATCCACGTGTTCCTGGCAAGCCACATAAGACTCATAGTCGGCCAGTAAGAGATACCGATCTCCCTCGACCATGAGGGAATTTATGATCGGCCGATAACGATCGTGTAAATCCGGGGAAAAGAAACCAGAAGCAATCATATCCAGAACCTGTTTGAGTTCTGGATTGGCATTGTAATAATACATCGGATCATATCCTTCTTTGCGCAATTTCGCAGCCTGCTCCGCATTCAATCCAAAAATAAAGATGTTGTCCTCTCCGACCTGCTCCCGAATCTCAATATTCGCACCATCCAGGGTGCCGATAATCAGGGCCCCATTGAGTGCCATTTTCATATTCCCTGTACCGGATGCCTCGGTGCCTGCAGTGGATATCTGCTCTGAAAGCTCACAGGCGGGAATGATATCCTCAGCGGTGGAAACATCATAATTGGGTATAAACACCACCTTAAGCCGCCCCCCGATGCTGGGGTCGTGATTCACAATGTCCGCAACATCATGGATTAACTTAATAATTAACTTAGCCTGGGCATAGCCTGGAGCAGCCTTGCCGGCAAGGATCACGGTGCGAGGGATCCGTTGGATCTGGGGGTTGGAACGAAGACGGTTATAGAGTGTAATGACATGAAGCACATTCAATAATTGTCGTTTATATTCATGGATGCGCTTCACCTGAACATCAAAAAGGGAGTTTACATTCACCTCAACCCCCAGATGCTTTTTGATCAGTCCTGCCAACCGTTCCTTATTGGCCTGCTTCACCTCCCAAAATTTATCACGGAAACCTACGTCCTCAGCAAGCGGAATCAATCGTTTGAGTTGGTCCAAATCAGTGATCCACTCTTGTCCGATCCGGGATGAGATCAGGCCGGACAGGCGTGGGTTGGCCTGATTCAGCCACCGTCGAGGAGTGATTCCATTCGTGATGCTGATGAAACGATCCGGGTATAAACGATTAAAATCGGCAAAGGTAGTCTCCTTCATAAGCTGGGTGTGAATTTTTGCAACGCCATTTACCTTATGGCTACCCACTACGGCCAAATGCGCCATACGAATTCGTCGTTCAGTATCCTCGTGAATGATCGACACGCGCTTAACGAGATCCATATCACCCGGATAACGCCGGGTCACTTCTTTAAGAAAACGCTGATTGATCTCATAAATGATCTGAAGGTGCCTGGGGAGCATCGCCTCAAACAGGCTGATAGGCCAGGTCTCTAGCGCTTCAGGAAGCAAGGTGTGGTTCGTATAAGCAAAGGTACGAAACGCAATGGACCATGCCCGATCCCAGTCCAGGTGATGGAGATCTATGAGAATTCGCATTAATTCAGGGATGGCAATGGCTGGATGGGTGTCATTGAGCTGAATGGCCACCTTCTCAGGAAGCCGATCCAATGAGTCATGATGTTGTAGAAAACGATGCAGGATATCCTGCAAGGAAGCGCTCACGAAAAAATATTGCTGTTTGAGTCGAAGCTCCCGGCCTACCACAGTCGAATCGCTGGGATAAAGCACCTTAGAGATATTCTCCGACTCTACCTTGTCTTCGACCGCCTTAATGTAGTTACCTTCGTTAAAGTATCTGAGATCAAAATCCCGTGTGGCCTTCGCAGACCAGAGACGTAAAGCGCTCACCGCATGGGTACTTGTCCCATAACCTGGTATGGGAATATCATAGGCCATCGCCATCACCTCGTCCGTATCCACCCAGCATTGGCGGGGCTGACCATGTTCATCATGCTCCTCCACAACATGGCCATAGAATTTGACCGGGTAGAGTACTTCAGGATGTGAAAATTCCCAGGGATTTCCAATTCGTAACCAGCTTTCAGGATGTTCAACCTGATAACCTCCCTCGATCTTTTGTTTGAACATCCCGTATTCATAGCGAATGCCATAACCATAGCTTGGCAGATGGAGTGTGGCCATGGAGTCCAGAATACAGGCGGCAAGTCTTCCCAAACCCCCATTACCCAGAGCCGCTTCCACTTCAGCCTCACAGAGCTTTTCCAAATTCTGGCCCATTTCATACAAAACCTGTTGAGAGACTTCCTTTAAACCCATATTGAGCAGGCCATTGGTCAAAGATCTCCCAATCAGGAATTCTAACGATAGATAATAAACGATCTTGGCATCTTTCTGATGATACTGAGGCATGGTCTCCATCCAGCGCTGGATTAGCCGATCTCGCACCGTATATGCCAGGCTGGTCAACCAGTCGCGTTCTGTCGCTGTACCGGAATCCTTGCCCATGGAATACATGAGGCGCTTGTCTAGCGAGCGCCTAATGGAGACTGCATCCATTCCCAATTTGTCATCTTTGAATGCCGCCCCTCTTGAATCTGAAGTCATGCTTTGACCCCTTCGTCACCCAAACACTCAAACCGAACAGTATACTGAAATGAACAATGATCCAGAGTATATCATAAGACGACCAGCCCTATCATTATCTTAGTCAGCACTAAAGTTTGAGATGATGGCACAATTTTGCCACAGTCAAGAATTAATCAGGGAAGGGAATTAGATAATGTCTTGGAAAAAAATTGAAAGGTCACTGAGTATTTATGAATGGGAATGAAATTGGTAACCTTTGGGCACCACCACCACCCCGCCTTCAGACACAGTAAACCGCTGGCGATCCCGTTCGAGATCCCATCCCACCGTTTCCTTCTCTGGAATGTGGACGTCCTTATCGATGATACAGCGTCGCAGACGAGCGCCCGAGTCGACACGGACTCTTTCAAACAGGATCGAGTCCTCTACCACGGCACCCGTTTGGACCCACACGTTGGGAGAGAGGATTGAATGAATGATCCTCGCCCCGATAATCACATTTCCACCCGACAACATGGCATTCGTCACCGAGCCATCTTCTCCTGAAGAAGAAGGAACCATCCGGGCCAAAGGATATTGACCGTGATAGGTTCGGATCAGCCAATCTTTTTGATAAAGATCAATAGGCGGCACAGGTTTCACAAGGTCCATGTTTGCCTCATAATAGGCATCCAGGGTTCCGACATCACGCCAATAGCCATCCTGTGTCACCCGTCCCTCAATACCCCCAAAACGATACGCCCCGATGCTATGCGTCCCGATGATTCCGGGCAAGATGTTCCTCCCAAAGTCATGCTGAGAAGTCTTATCCTGATGATCCCGATGGAGAATTTCCAAGAGCAATGGCAGGTCAAAAATATAAATTCCCATAGACACGAGAGCATAAGTGGGATTTCCCTGCATCGGGGGCGGATCTTTCGATTTCTCGAAAAACTTTCGGACCTGAAGATGGTCATCGACCTCCATCACCCCGAAGGACCTGGCATCAGCCAGGGGAACCGGAACACAGGCCACAGTCACATCAAACTTACGGCGGACATGTTCCTCTAACATCCGCGCATAATCCATGCGATAAATATGGTCCCCAGCTAGGACCGTTACAAACTTCGCCTTGCTCCTCTCAAGGAGATACCGATTCTGATAGATCGCGTCGGCTGTCCCTGCATACCATCCCTCTCCCATTCGCATCTGGGCCGGGACCGTCGTGATATACTCCCCGATTTCCGGGTTAAAGATCGACCAGCCATCTCTTAAGTGTTTTTGAAGAGAGTGAGATTTATATTGGGTAAGGACCAAAATCCGGCGAAAACCAGAGTGAAGGCAGTTGGACAGCGTAAAATCGATTATTCGGTAGATTCCTCCAAAGGGGACTGCCGGCTTGGCCCGATCCTCTGTCAAAGGATGAAGCCGTGATCCCACTCCCCCGGCCAGGACAATCGTAAGGGTCTTCTGAACAACCTCCATAGTGAACCTATTCAGTATGGAATTTTATGCTCTCATTTTATAGGAAGAAATTATAAATTTCAACGAAAAGTAAAGGGTGTTCGCTCTACACAGCGGAGCAGTTAGAGCAAAGGGCCAATGGCGTAACTACTTGAAAATTGGTGAAGCGTAAGTCTTTCCTTATTGAGCGTTAGGATATCTCTTTATCGTCTTTCTGCATTCTTTTGATAGATTTTACACAATTTTAACTATTCCTTAAGCGAGATGTCATAAGGCAGAGTTAACTTATATGACAAATAACGTAACAGGGAGGTATATCATGATTTCAGTTGTATTTGGCATTGCAGCGGTATTAGGTGTTGTAGCCTTATTGGCCGTAGGTCTTTCGTGTCTGGTCAATGATGATTGTCAAAGTCGCTCTGAGGCTTATCGGGAGATGGTTGAGGAAGCACCATCCCTTGACCATCCCTTCTATAAAAAAGCAGCATAGATACCCATTGGGTATCTACCCTCTTTGTACGTATTCACCCGAATCGTGTTCTGATTCCTCCACTTGAGTTTCATGGCGATTGCCTCCTAAAAGATAAACTTGGTTTTTTGAGCTAATGACCTTCGCCGGTCAGGACAGATTCACGATGACAAAGAGGTTGAAAAAATGATCAAGAGGAGGATTGATCTGAGAGAGTAAGAGGGAGCTGGCCGGGATCGATCACGCAATCGAACCGAAAGTGCGAAATCTAAACACGCCTGGAGGGCAACCTATCGGGAAGAGGGCGTTTTGCCGCTCAACCGGCGACCTTCCGAGAAAAAGAGAAAATGGAGCTGAGGGGGATCGAACCCCTGACCTTCGCATTGCGAACGCGACGCTCTCCCAACTGAGCTACAGCCCCACACCTCGCTTGCGCTGTCGAGCATACCCCGAAGGGGTGTATATGCGAGA